>Ga0208544_10002459_pt1 | contig 12033 bp, 12 predicted proteins | sample DEB08_DNA_9_FD_184526 | JGI IMG/M metagenome (GOLD analysis project Ga0208544, IMG submission 184526) | Aqueous microbial communities from the Delaware River and Bay under freshwater to marine salinity gradient to study organic matter... | ecosystem: Environmental > Aquatic > Marine > Coastal ...
GATTCGCTTTTTTGCGTTTCCGGAAAAAAAGGTAAGAAACATATGAGCCAAAAAAAACGAAGCGACAAGAACAGCACCACATCGGCGGTACAGGGCTTCACAGGGGCCATAGAAGGCGTTCCCATGCCGCAGGGCGTAGAGTTGCGAAGCGATGAAGAGATGGTTATCTGGGGGCAGTTCACGCGCGCGCGCGCACGCGAGGATTGGCGGGAGAATGACTTGTTGCAGCTTGCTCATGTCGTTTGCATGGAGGTGGACATTCGAAAGCATCGGGCTGATCTTGCTGCGCAAGGATGGATTGTGGAAAATCAGCGCGGCACGCAAATCCCGAATCCTCTTGTGGCAATTATTGACACGCTGCATCGCAGGCAGATGTCTGCTATCCGGACGATGGGCCTAAACCAAATGGCCAGCGACCCGCGCACAATCAACGGCGCGGCAAAGGCGGCTGGAAAGAGCCGCAACGTCATGGATGAATTGTCAGACGGTGGATTGATTGCCATGCCGAGGCAGCAATGACACGCGGCAAAAAGGTTTGCGATTTCATCACGCGATATTGCGTTGTTCCTGAGGGCAAGCTGGTCGGCAAGCCGATTGAGTTGATGCCATTTCAGCGCAAGTTCATCACGGACATTTACGACAATCCGAATGGCACAAGTCGCGCCTACTTAAGCGTTGGACGAAAGAACGGGAAATCCGCGCTGATTGCTGCAATCCTTTTGGCGCACCTTGTCGGGCCGGAGGCGCGGCAGAACAGCCAGATCGTTTCGGGCGCACGGTCGCGGGATCAGGCGGCGCTGGTGTTCAAGCTGGCGGAAAAGATGGTTCGGCTGTCGCCGGAGTTGTCTCAGGTGGTGCGGATTGTGCCGTCGCAAAAGTCGCTGGTCGGCCTGCCGATGAATGTCGAATACAAGGCGATCAGCGCGGAGGCCGGAACCGCGCACGGCCTGTCCCCGGTGCTTGCGATCCTCGATGAAGTGGGCCAGGTGAAAGGCCAGCAGGACGCATTCATCGAGGCGATTGAAACGGCGCAGGGGGCGCACGACGATCCGCTGTTGATTGCTATCTCGACGCAGGCGGCAACCGACGGCGATCTGTTTTCAATCTGGCTGGATGACGCAAAGAACGCCAAAGACCGCCGGATCGTCAGCCACGTTTATGAAGCGCCGAAAGATTGCGACGTGATGGACAGGGCGGGCTGGAGTGCGGCCAACCCGGCGATTGGCAAGTTCCGCAGCCTGACGGATGTTGAGGACTTCGCAAAGCAGGCGGCGCGCTTGCCTGCGAAAGAAGCCAGCTTTCGGTGGCTTTATCTGAACCAGCGCGTTGAAGGCACAAGCCCGTTCTTGAACCGAACCGAATGGGCGGCGAACAAGGCAGATCCGGAAGTGATCGTCGGCGCGACGTGCTTTGCGGGGCTGGACTTGTCAGCATCCCGAGATTTGACGGCGTTCGTCATGGCGTTTCCGATTGGCGAAACCTATCACATCATCCCGCAATTCTTTCTGCCTGCCGACGGCATCCGCGACAAAGCCAAGCTGGAAAAGGTTCCATATGACATCTGGGCGGATCAGGGGTTTTTGACGCTGATCGACGGGCCGGTCATCAATCCGGCGATTGTTGCGCGGCATGTTGCCGAGGCGCATGAAGAATACAACATCCAGATGCTCGCCTATGACCGGTGGCGCATCAACGACTTTCAGCGGGAGTTGGACAACATCGGGGCGCAGGTTCCGATGGCACCATTCGGGCAGGGGTACAAAGACATGGCACCGGCGGTTGATAAGCTGGAGCGGCTGGTGGCGGAGCATAAGATCCAACACGGCGACAATCCGATAATGAACATGTGCGCGGCCAATGCGGTCGCAACGCGCGATCCGGCGGGCAATCGCAAGCTGGACAAGACCAAAGCCAGCGGCAAGATTGACGGACTGGTGGCTTTGGCGATGGCGCTTGGCGCGGAAGGATCGGACGGCGGCGAGGTCGCTTTTAGCCCTTGGGATGATCCGGAGTTTACGATTGCGCTTTGACGTGCTATATTTCATCAAAATAACCATGCGGGTGACAGATGGGATTGTTTAATTGGCGGAAAGCGCCAGAAGAGCGGAATTTGGAAAACCCGTCTGCGCCGGTATCGGCTGCGGACTTTTTGCAGGTTATGGGCTGGGGCGAATTGAGTTCTTCGGCGGGCGTAAACGTCACGACCGACACAGCCCTTGGCGTCCCGGCGATCTGGGCGGCGGTCAACTTCCTGAGCGGAACGCTTGCTGGCCTGCCGCTGCATGTGTACCGCAAGACCTCAACCGGCGGGCGTGAAAAGGCAAACATTCCGCTCGAAGGTATTCTGCATGATACGGCTAACGATGGTATGTCGTCCTTTGAATGGCGCAAACATTCGTTTGACCAGGTATTCACCGGCGGGCGTGCTGTCACTTACATCGAAAAGAACCGAAACGGCGAGGTCATCAATCTCTGGCCACTGGATCCGCATTACGTTCGAGTTGAACACCGGATGCGCGGCAAAAAGCAGATCCGCGTTTATATGAGCGAAGCGCGGACGTATCAAGCCGATGAGGTTTTGGACATCCCGTTCATGCTCAAATCGAACATGATCGACGTGCGCGGCCCTATCGCGACCAACCGCGATGCGATTGGCATGGCGATTGCAGCGTCGCGCTACGGATCAAAGGCGTTCCAAAGCGGGGGCATCCCGCCCGTCGTGCTGCAAGGCCCATTCCAGAGCGGCGCAGCGGCCCAGCGGGCATCTGATGACGTTGCCAAGACAACGGCAAAGCTGGCGCGCGAGGGGCGGCCCGTTATGGCGCTACCGGCTGGCCATGAGATGAAAACGATTGGATACAATCCGGAGCAAATGCAGCTTTTGGAATTGCAGCGGTTCAGCATTGAACAAATTGCGCGGATTTATTCCTTGCCGCCGGTGTTCTTGCAGGATCTGACGCACGGCACCTTTTCCAACACCGAACAGCAGGATTTGCATTTCGTCAAGCACACGCTGAAGCGGTGGATTGAGCAGGCCGAGCAGGAAATGAACCTGAAACTGTTTCCGCGCGGGTCTGATCTTTACGTTGAATTTAACGTGGACGGTCTTTTGCGCGGCGACTTCAAAACGCGGATGGAAGCGCACGCAACGACAATTCAAAACGGCATCCGCACGCCGAACGAGGTTCGCACAATCGAAAACATGCCCGAGCGGCCAGAGGGTGACAGCCTGATGATACAGGGCGCAACGGTGCCGATTGGCACGCAGCCGGGACTTGCTGATGCCGTACCCGAATGAACACGCGGCGCGGCTGCGCGATCCGGATCAATATGATGAGTTCCGGCGCGAAAATGACGCGGGCGGCGACGGCATTGACTTCATTTATGGCATCAATGACGGCACAAGCGAATTGCAAGCGATCCGGTTTGATTCTGATGTTTTCAGCGTAGACCAGGCGCGGCAATGGCTTGATGACAATGATTTTGAGCCGATACTTTTTGAACCTGCCGAAAATGTGGACACAGGCGCGCGTTCCGTGCTATGTTCACAGCAATCTTTGGAGGTCCGCATGGCCGAACGTGAAATCAGGGCGCTGTCTCAACCCGTTGAAGTCAGAGCCGATGACAATGGAGTGATCCGCGTTGCGGGTTATGCCGCTATTTTTGGTGAAGAAACCAACATCGCGGGCATGTTCACCGAGACAATCGAACGCGGCGCATTCAAAAGCGCGATTGAACGCGGCGATGACGTGGTTTTCCTTATCAACCACGAAGGCCTGCCGCTGGCACGCACACGTTCTGGCACGTTGAAGCTGTCAGAAGACGAACGCGGGCTTTATATGGAAACGGAACTGGATCCGGACGATCCGGATGTGCGTTCAATCGTTCCAAAAATGAAGCGCGGCGATCTTGACAAGATGTCGTTTGCTTTTGTTCCAACGCAACAATCATGGGACGAAAACGGGGCAATCCCGAAGCGGACCATTCAGGATGTTGAATTGTTCGACGTGGCGATTGTCACGACGCCGGCATATGCTGGCACAGAAATTGGCCTCCGGTCGCTTGAAGCGCACCGTGCGGGGCAAGTGAAGTCACAAGCGGCGCGTCGCATGAGAATGAAGGCACGCCAACCGAGATAGCAGCGGCTCTCCCGCTGTTTCGCCCTTCATGCACCTTGGGCAAGTGCTTGAATTGATCGTCGTGATGACTGACCAGTTCCCATAGATGGAGGCCCAAATGGCTGACGTGAAAGACCTGCGGGAGAAGATGGCGAATATCGCCACCGAGGCCCGTTCAAAGCTGTCCGAAGTAAAGGACGACACCCCAGAAGAGCGCGCATCTGAAATCGAACGCGAGTTCGACGCCATGATGGCAGACCACGACAAGCTGGCCGCAAAGGTTGAGCGTCTTGGCAAAGTTGAAGCCGCACTGCGCGCTGGCGAAGAAATCGATTTTGATCGTCGACCAACTTTCGAAAACCGCTCGGCACCTGCCGTTGATAACGGTTTGACAATGGATTACCGCGCTGCATTCGCTGAGATGATTGCAAACGGCGGCGAAGGTTATGTCGATCAGGAAGTGCGCAATGTTCTGAAAGAACACCGCGTTCAAACTGGCGGCACCACGACGGCTGGCGGGTTCACCGTTCCCACCGAATTGGCAACATTCATCGACAAAGCGATGATCGCAACCGGCCCGATGTATCGTTCGGATCTGTTCACGGTTATCAATTCCGCTGATGGCCGCCCGTTCAACATTCCAACCATTGACGACACGGCTGTCACGGCTGGCGCGCATACTGAAGGCACACAGCCAACGGATGATGGCGGCAAAGACGCGACATTCGGTCAGAAATCCGTAAGCGCATATGCGTTCGATTCCGAGTGGATTCGCTGGTCGGCTGAGTTGAACGCGGACAGCGTGTTGAACATGGAAAGCCTGCTCGGTGAGCTGGTTGGTGAACGTCTGGGCCGCATTGCAAACAGCAAGCTGACAACCGGTTCCGGTTCGTCTGATGTTGAAGGCATTGTGACCAACTCCGCGCTTGGCAAAACAGCCGCTGCAACTGCCGCGATTACAGCCGATGAAATCATCGACCTGATCCATTCGGTAGATCCGGCCTATCGCAGCGCCGCAAACGTCGCTCTGATGATGAACGACAGCACGCTGGCAGCGGTTCGCAAGCTGAAGGATGGTCAGGGCAACTATCTCTGGCAGATGGGCAACTATCAGGCAGGCATCCCGCAAAACATTCTTGGCTACAACGTCGTTGTGAACCAAGCAATGGATAGCCTTGCAGCGGCCAAAAAGGTCATGCTGTTCGGTGATATGTCTAAGTTCTATGTTCGCAAGGTTGGAGCGCCATCGTTGTATGTCGCCCGTGAACGCTTTGCGCCTGACTTCGGCATCCTTGGCTACATCCGTTTCGACGGTGTTCTGGTCAACACCGCTGCAATCAAGCACCTGATTACAGCTGCCTAAGATAACGGGGCGGGGCTTCGGTCCCGCCTCTCAATTTGATGGAGGCTCGCATGGCCAAGGTTAAACTGCTCACTTCAATGGCGGGTATCGACTTTTCGCACAATCAAGGCGACGTAATTGATTGCACTGATGCAGAGGCCCAGCGGTACGTTGCGGCTGGCATTGCTGAAGCTATTTCAACACCGGTTGAACGTGCGGTGAAGCCTTCAAAGGCTGAAAAAGCGGTTCGCAAATAAATGGCAACCCGTTTGCAACCCACAGAATCGCTTGAGCTTGTGACAGCGCCAACGGCCACGCCGGTTTCTCTGTCTGAGGCCAAGGATCACTTGCGCGTTGACAGCGACGACGATGATGCGCTTGTCACGCGCCTGATTGCGGTTGCAACGGCCTTCACAGACGCGCAGGGCGCGCTTGGCTCGGCTATGATAACGCAAACATGGGGTCAGTGGATCGGGGCAAACCCGAATCAAACTGTGCCGCTAATTTTGGGGCCATTCCAGGCGATTGATGCGGTCAAATACTATGATGTTGACGGCGTTTTGCAGACTGACACGCTGTCAAATTACGATGTTTTCGGCACCAAAACCGCCAAATATATCGGCCCGAAATCTGGCTTTTCGTGGCCTGTCGCGCAGGATCGTTCAGACGCGATCAAGATTGAATATACCATCGGCTTTGGTGATGCGGCGACGGACATTCCAGACACAATCCGGCACGCTTTGCTGCTGTTGATTGGCCACTGGTATGAAAACCGCGAGCAGGCAACGACGGACAACCTTATGGATATCCCGTGGGGCTTTGATGCGCTGATGAACATGCACCGGGCGTCGTGGTATGGCTAACGCGGGAAAAATGGATCGCCGCGTGCAATTCCAACGCGCCACGATAACCGATGACGGCTTTTCAAGCGTTGAGACGTTTGCAAACCACGGATCGCCGGTTTGGGCGTCAAAAAATGACGTTTCGGACGGTGAAAAATGGCGCGCAGATCAGGTTTCGGCAGTTATTTCGGCCCGCTTTCAGGTGAGATATAGCACTTTCACGGCGGATTTGACGCCAGCGGATCGGCTGGTTTACAGCGGCACGTCCTACGATATCAACGGCATCAAGGAGCTTGAGGGCCGCAAGCGCATTTTTGAGATCACGGCAGCGGCGAGGGCGGATTGATGGAAGTCAAATTGCAAGGCTTCGCTGATCTGGACAAGGCGCTTCAGGATATTGAAAAGCAGGCGACGCGCAAAGCGGTGCTGCGGCGTGCTTTGAAAAAAGCGGCGGAGCCAATGGCGGCTTTGGCTGGCGGCTTTGCGCCTATTGGCGCGACTGGTGATCTGGCCGCATCTTTTGCATACAGCACGAAACTGAACAAACGGCAGCGCGGTATTCATCGCAAGATGTTTCGCAATGACAAAGCGGCAGTTGAGGGTTTTGTCGGCACCAATGATCCGGCGGGCGTTCAGCAAGAATTTGGCAACGAAAACCACGGGCCGCAGCCTGCATTGCGCCCCGCTTGGGATCAGGACAAAGGCCAACTTCTTGATCGGCTTGGCGAAGAAATAGCGGCAGACCTTGAAAAAACGGCGGCACGCGCGGCGCGCAAAGCGGCAAAGGGGGCATGATGGAAGAAGAATTGCGCGCACTTTTGACAGGATCAGCGGCTGTAACGGCTATCTGCGGAACCAGAATTGAATACGGCGGCAACGCGCAGGGCGCAGCTTACCCGCGCATTTCGCTATACACGATCGGCGACAACGGCGGACACAACATGCAAGGCCCAGACGGGCTGTCTGTGGGCCGTGTACAGGTTGATTGCTACGCCACGACCTACGGCGGCGCAAAGTTACTCGGACGCGCTGTGCGGGCTGTTTTGGACGGATACAGCGGTGGCAATTTTCAGGGGGTGTTTCACGCGGGAACTCGTGATACAACTGAGGGCGGAACCAACGAGGCGGATCGTCCCCATCGAAGCAGCCTCGATTTTATAACTAACTTTGCGCAATCATAGGAGGTCATCATGGCCGTAGCAAATGCAACCATCGGATATGGCACAACTTTCGCTTTTGGCGATGGCGCTGATCCTGAAGTATTCACAGCACTGGCAGAAGTGACGGATATCACGCCGCCCTCTGACAGCGTGGACATCATCGAGACGACGCACATGTCGTCGCCAAACCGGACAAAAGAATTTGTAGCTGGTTTGAACGATCCTGGCGAGTGTTCTTTTGATATCCACTTCTTGCCTGGCGTTGGCGATGATTCGCTCATTCAAGCCAAGCGAAACGTCGGCACAAAAGCCAATTACCAGATCGAATACCCCAGCGGCGCGACTTGGACGTTTGCGGGCATCCTGACTGGCTATGCGCCAACCGTGCCGGTCAATGACCGCATGACAGCGACTGTGACGTTCAAGGTCACATCGTCCTACGTTGCGGTTGCCGCATAATGGCGAACGCTGTTAAAGGCGAAGTTTCGTTGGAGGCCGGTGGGGAAACCTACCGGCTTGCCTATACGACGAACGCAATGTGTGAGCTTGAGGACGCGACGGGCGAGCCTTTGGGCAAGATCGTCGAGCAGCTCGGCGATGATGCAAATCCGCCGGGCGTCAAGACGCTGCGGCTTTTGCTTTGGGGCGCTTTGATTGAGCATCAAGAGGACATGACAATCAAACAGGCCGGCAGGATCTGCGATGATATCGGCATGTCAGCGGTTGGCGATGTTATCGGCAAGGCGCTTCAGGCGGCATTCCCGGATGCGGCGTCATCGGGAAAGACACAGGCCAGCAAGAGCAAATAGACTGGCCCGGCTTGCTGGCCGATTATGTCTCGGCGGGTTTTACTGCCGAGGCGTTTTGGCGGATCACCCTGCGCGAATATGCAACGCACATGCGCGGCGCGGCTTTGCGTCTTGAGCGTGAACACAAATCAACCGCATGGCTGGCGCATACAACGGCGGCGTTGAGCGGCGTATCTGGCAAGAATTTCCCAAGCCTTGAGGAATTGACGGGCGGCGGAAAGCCTAGCCCAAAGGCTGAGGATATGCTACAAATGGCAAGACGCTGGAACGTAGCGGTCAACATGAACAAGGCGAATTGATATGGCGCAAAGCGTGATCGGGGCATTACGGGTCAACCTTGGGCTGGATAGCGCGCAGTTTTCGCGCGGTTTGACTGATGCACAAAAAAGCCTGAAGGCTGCGCGGGCGCAATTTATTGCGGTTGCCGGTGTCGCGGCGGCAGCATTCGGCGGCATTGCAGCGGCTGCGATTAAAGGCGCAAGCGCAATAGACGCAAACGCAAAAGCCGCGAGGCGAATCGGCGCAAGCGTCGGCGGGTTTCGTGCGCTTGAAATGGCGGCGTCTGATGCTGGTGTAAGCCTGTCGGGGCTTGCCAATGATATTCAAACCATGAACCGCGAACTTGCGCGGGCCGAGATCGGCGAAGGAAATGCAGGCGACGCGCTTGCAAAGCTCGGCATGGCGGCATCGGATTTTTCCGGTCTGGATGCTGACGAACGCGTCGCGGTTTTGGCGGATGCGGTTCAGCGTCTTGGACTGGATAGCGGCGAAACGACCTTGCTTCTGCGCGACTTGGGGATCCGCAACCGCGAAATGGCATTGCTTGTCATGGGCGGTGGTGATGCGCTCCGCGCGGCTCGAAAGGATGTTCAGGATTACGGCCTTGCATTGTCTGCGGTTGATACCGGCAGGATCGAGGCGGCAAATGACCAACTTGCCGGGCTTGGCGATATCACGACCTACATCGGCGATCAGCTTGCCTTGAAATTTGTACCGGCGCTTGGCGCTATGGCGCAGGCAATGACTGACAGCTTGCGCCAGGGTGGCGCATTGCGGGCCGGATTGGATGCAATCATCGGCGCACTTGATCGTTTTGCCGCTTATGGCACGGCTGCGGTTGCTATTTTTGGCGTGCGATATGTTGCGGCGCTTGTGGCGGCGGCTGTTTCAACTGCATCGCTGTCTGGCGCTCTGCTATTTCTTCGCGGTGCGTTGATTCGCACAGGTATCGGTGCGCTTGTCGTTCTTGCTGGCGAAATGGTTTACCAGTTTTCGCGTTTGGTCAAAAGTTCCGGTGGTTTTGGCAATGCGCTTTCTGCCCTCGGCGATCTGGCAAGCGGCGTATGGCAAGGCATCACGATAAGCGCAAAAGCCATTCCGCCCGCGCTTGAGGCTATATGGCAAATGGTCAGTTCGAGCTTTTTCGGACTTCTTTCGGAAATGCAAGAAAGCTGGTCAAGGTTTCTTGGCAACCTTGGCGCGGATCTTGCCGATGTGCCTGGCATGGGCGGCTTTGCAGATTCCATTTTAGAAGCGTCTGGCAAAGCAATCGGCGCGATGACAGAATTTGACGCCCGCGCGCAGGCGGCAGCATCACGCGCCGAATCATTAAAAAACCAAGCTGCCTCGCTGGCATCCGAAGGTTTTGACAAAGCAAAGGCGGCTGCCGAGCGTTTGGCTGGCATCGTCTCAAAAACGTCGGATGAAATTGAGACAACAACCGATTCCACAACCAATCTGAACGATAGCCTTGAAGAACTAGGCGGCGAAGGCGGCGGCAAAGCTGGAAAAGCAGCCGAAGCGATGGAATCCGTCAAGACTGAAGCACAGGCATACAATGAAGCCCTGAAAGAAGCGGCATATACGTCGGAAGATTTTGGCAAAGAAAAAGCCAGAGTTATGATTAAAGGCGTCGATGGCCTTGCTGATTCTTTCGCTGACTTCACAATGCGCGGCTTCAAGGATTTCAAATCGTTTGCGCGATCCATCGTTGATACATTCAAATCCATGCTGCGCGACATGATTGTAATGGCGGCGCGCAATAAAATTATGGTTTCGCTTGGCATGGGCGGATCGGTGGCGGGCAGCGTAGCAAGCGCCGCGACTGGCGGCAGCGGTGGCATTCTAAGCAGCATCTTGGGGAGCGGCGGCGGCTCGGCAGCATCCGGCGGCGGTATCCTTGGCGGCATCGGCGCAACGCTTGGCAGCATCGGAACCAATCTAAGCGCCGGGTTTATGACGTCTGTCTACGGCGGCTTGGGCGGGCTCACCGGCGCAGTTTCTGGCGGCCTTGCGGCTGGCGGTATCGCTGGCTTTGCAACGGCAGTCGGCGCGATAGCCCCGCCATTGCTCGCCGTCGCGGCAGCGTTTTCTTTTTTCAAGAAAAAAACAAAGACGCTTGATGAAGGCATCAAGGTTGCCATTGATGGCATGGATGTTTACGCCGAAACCTTTAAGAAAATTCAAACCAGCCGATTTTGGGGGCTGTCCAAAAAGACAAGCACGACATCAACCGCAGATCCGGACAACCCGATTATCGGCGCGGTCAATTCGATGCAAGATGCCGCGCTTCAGGCGGCTCGCGTTCTCGGCGTCGGCGCGGCAGCGTTTTCAGATTTTAGCTATGAGTTCAATCTATCTCTTATGAATCTGAATGAAGATCAGAGACTTGAAAAGATCAACGAAGAGCTTGGCAAGATGGGCGATGAATTTGCATCGCTTGCGCCTAACGTCGAAAACCTGAACCAGCTTCTTGAGCGGGCAAATCAGATCAGCGCATCCATCCGCGCTTTGACTGACACGCAAACGCTCTTTGCCACGCGGCAGGAGGCCGTATTCGCGGCGTCACAGGCTGGCAACCTATCGTCTGGCGTTGATACCACGCAAAACCTCTTGCGCGACCTTATACGGGCTGTCCGTGAGGGTGACGTAAACAATGGGCGGCTGACAGCGCAGCTTGTCGCCATCCAACAACGGCAGGAGTTGTCCCCGACATGAAGATTATCAACCCGACGCCGGTAACGGATGCAACGCTGGTTTCGTCAACGATTGCCGAAGATGATTATTCGGCATGGTCTGACGCGGTGACTTACGCCGCTGGCGATTATGCAATCAGCGTGGCGACGCACACGATCTATCGCAGCCTGACGGCGGACAATCTGGACAACGACCCGGATCTTGAGCAGGCGGCGCTTGCTGATCCGCTGATTGCAGACCCAACAATTATCAACTGGCTGGTGATCGGCGCGACTGACCGTTGGAAGCTGTTCGACAGCAAGCCAACGCAAGCGGCATCGGATGCGGACAATATCACTGTTGTGATTGCGCCTGGCAGCTACATCGGCGGCGTGGCGGGCTTTGGGATCAGCGCGGCCAGCGTCACGGTTTCGATGGAAATTGACGCGGTTGAGGTCTACACCAACACGCTGCAAATGACGGACGAAACTGCGGTTATTGATTGGTTCAGCTACTTTTTCACGCCCGTCATTGAGCTTTCCGAATTTGTGTTTACCGATTTGCCACCCTATGCGGATGCTGAAATCACGGTTTCGCTTGATCGGGCGGGCGGGATTGTGCGGGCCGGGCAAGTTGTCATGGGCGAAATTTGGCAAACGGGATTGACGTTTGCGGATGGCTCCGGCTTTTCCGGATTGGACTTCAGCACGGTTGAAGCGGATATTTTCGGCAACCTTACGCGGGTAACGCGCGAGGCAACGCGGCTTTCAAACTTCCAAGTGTTTTTGGATGCAACGCAGTTGCTAT
>Ga0208544_10002462_pt1 | contig 12022 bp, 6 predicted proteins | sample DEB08_DNA_9_FD_184526 | JGI IMG/M metagenome (GOLD analysis project Ga0208544, IMG submission 184526) | Aqueous microbial communities from the Delaware River and Bay under freshwater to marine salinity gradient to study organic matter... | ecosystem: Environmental > Aquatic > Marine > Coastal ...
ATTAGAGCTTATATAGAGTTCTACAATCGGTGCTTAGTAAAACCTTTAAAATGGAAGTTCAAAGGGTTCGACAAAGGAAAGAAATTGAAGAATATTAACTGCCGCTAACTTCTTGCGCAAACCACTAGCGGGAAAGACTTGGGACAGGTCGAAGTGGAAATTATAGAGTAATTTATCTAAAAAAAGACATTTATAGAAATAAGTAAAGGTCTAAAAACAAAAAGAATGAAGCTTCTTTTGACAAAAAATTATCACCTCATTTTAGGAGTTGTTTTTCTGTTTTTAAGTTTGCAAATCCAATTATTTGCTCAAATTTTAGCTATAACGGCTCCACCAAATGTTATCTTGATTGTAGTTGATGATTTGGGCTGGAAAGACGTAAGTTACCATGGAAGTGAAATTCAAACACCAACTATAGACAAATTAGCAACGGAAGGTGTTGAGTTGAATCGTTTTTATGTCCATCCAGCTTGTTCTCCGACCCGTAGTTCTTTAATGACAGGGAAAGCTGCCTTACGCTTAGGTTTTTTAAATCCATTGGGCAAAAATAATGTAAAAGGCTTGCCGCTTTCTGAAAAAATAATGCCCCAATATTTTAAAGAAAAAGGCTATACGACTAATTTAATCGGCAAATGGCATTTAGGCAGATATAAAAAAGAATATTGGCCCAACAACCGAGGATTTGACCATTTTTATGGCTATTTGACTGGTGGAATTGGGCATTACAATCACTTGCATGGGGGTGGCTTAGATTGGCAACGCAATGGGAAAACGATAAGAGAAGAAGGTTATTCCACTCATTTATTAACAAATGAAACCATCAAAATTATTCAGCAAAAAAAATCAGATAAACCCCTATTTATTGAATTATGTTATGCTGCTCCTCACTTGCCAAATGAAGCCCCTGAAACTGCCATTGCCCCCTATCAACATTTGGGTAATAAAAATAGGCAAATCCATGCCGCTATGGTATCAGAAATTGATAAAGGCATCCAAAAAATATACCAAACCCTAGAACAAGAAGGTCTATTAGATAACACCATCATCTGGTTTATGAGTGATAATGGTGGTTTGAATTTTGAAGGTTCGCCTAAAGAAATCAGAGAGCCTATTAAAAAAATGACAGAAATTTGGGGACGACCATTGCCTATTGCGATCTTAGATTTTTTTAGAGATAATTTTGAAAGTGGGGCATCGGATAATAGCCCTTTTAGAGGCGGAAAAATGACGGTTTATGAAGGAGGAGTTCGAGTGCCTTCTTTTATCTATGCCCCAAAATTCTTACCTACCCAAAAAAATAACCATCAAATCACTGTCAATGATGTATTGCCAACACTTGCTACGGCAATTGATTGTTCTACTTTTAATACGACTAATGTTGATGGCAGGAGTCAATGGAGGGCGCTAAAAAAACAAAGCAAGCCAATTAGTTCTCCTTTTATTGTCCATGCTCAATTTGGAGAAGCTTATTATAAGAACCAATGGAAACTACGTCTTTCTTCTAGTGGGGAAGCCGAATTATATCAAATTGAAAAAGACCCTACAGAAATAAATAATGTAGCTACTCAAAACCCAGAAGTAGTAACTGCTTTAATCGAAGAACTCCAAGCTTTCCCTCGTGGAGCAGTCGTCAATGACCCTTTATGGAAAGTCGCTATAGACCCTGATATTTTTGGAGGAGCAGGAGAAAATCGGTCTCCTTATGCTGGATTGGAAGGGGCTATTAGAGGACCATTGCATCCTATTTATTATATTGTTCCCCTAATGCTTTTGGCTATAATTGGTTTAGCATGGAGGCGAAAAAAGCGAAGGACTAAAAAAGTCTTGTTCCAGAAAAAGTAGGTGGATTAAAAACAAGGCAAACGTTGTTGCAAAAACGACTAAATTATCAAACTCCTCAATATCAAAAACTTTATTAATACTTCTTGTACTACAGAAAATATCCATGTTACTATTCATCCGTGATAAAAAAAACGTGGGGGAATCGAATACAAACCGCCTAATTTATTTTCATCTGCTACCAATCTTATCAATTTTATCCTTCCAAATTAAAAATTTTCCGACAAATACCCTACATTCACTTCGTATTATTTCAATCACTAACCATCCAACTATGAACAAGCAAACTTCCTTGTTGCCTATTTTAATTATTTTCTTTCTAATTATCAATTTTACAGAAACTGGATTTTCTCAAAGTAAATCCAAATCAGTGGTCAGCGAAGAATTCTACGATCAACTCAAATGGCGTAATATAGGACCCAACAGAGGTGGTCGTTCTTTAGGCGCAAGCGGCAGCCCAGGGCGACCCAATGAATATTACTTTGGCGCAACAGGAGGCGGTCTTTGGAAAACAACGGATGGTGGCCAAGAATGGTTTCCTGTAACTGATGGGCAAGTGACTAGTTCTTCTGTTGGCGCAGTGGCAGTAGCAGAAACCAATCCTGATGTAGTCTATATTGGAATGGGTGAAACCCAATTACGAGGAAGTATCACGCAAGGAGATGGCGTATATAAAACCAAAGACGGTGGCAAAACATGGCGACATTTAGGCTTAAAAGAAACGCAGGCTATTTCCAGAGTTCGAGTGCATCCGACCAATCCAGACATTGTATACGTAGCTGCTTTAGGCCATCCGTATGGAGAGAATGAAGAAAGAGGCGTTTTTAGAAGTACAGATGGAGGAAATAATTGGAAAAAGGTATTATATGTCAGTGATAAAGCAGGTGGGGCGGATTTAATTATTGACCGAAAAGACCCTAAAATTATTTATGCCACCACTTGGCAAGTGTATCGAAAAGCATGGAAAATGTGGGGAGGAGGCCCTGATTGTAAACTATTTAAATCCTTAGATGGTGGAGATACTTGGATAGAATTGCAAGCAAATCCTGGTATGCCCGAAGGTCCGATTGGTAAAATAGGGATTACTGTTTCCCCTGTAGATAATAATCGCTTATGGGCAGTCGTGGAAGCGAATGAAGGTGGTATTTTTCGCTCAGATGATGGCGGCTGGACTTGGGAACGCATTAATAAAGAAAGAAAATTAAGACAACGAGCTTTTTATTATTCTCGTTTAGTAGCGGATCCTTGGGATAAAGAAACGGTTTATGGCTTGAATGTAGGCTTTTATAAATCAACCGATGGTGGGGAAAATTTTGATAGAATTGGCACGCCACATGGTGACCACCACGACCTTTGGATTGACCCGAATGACCCAGAACGAATGATTTTGTCAACTGATGGAGGCGGAACGGTTTCTATTAATGGCGGTAAAACTTGGACGGAACAAGATTATTGTACCACGCAATTTTATCACGTAATGGCTACCAGCGATGTACCGTATCATGTAGCAGGGGCACAACAGGATAATAGTACTTTAGCCATGCCAAGTGATGGTTGGGGACACAAACAAGCAAGAGGCCCTAATCACGGTTGGTATTATGCGGTTGGTGGTGGAGAAAGTGGTTGGATTAGTCAACATCCAACCAATCCAGATTTATTTTATGCAGGTAGTCAAGGCGCTTTATTGACCCGATACGACCGAAGTAATGGACAAAGGCGAGACATCCAAGTATACCCACGATTTTTCTCAGGCGAACCAGCAAGTGCCTTACCTGAAAGATGGCAATGGACTTTTCCAATTATGTTTTCGCCGCTTGACCCGAATATTATGTACACCTGTTCGCAGCATGTTTGGAAAACCACGAATGATGGACAAAGTTGGGAAAAAATCAGCCCCGATTTAACTTATGCGGACCCTGAAACATTGGGTAAAACAGGTGGTATTTTAACGATGGATATGAATGGGCCAGAAATCTATGCAACGGTTTTTGCTTTAGCGCCTTCTAGCCATGATGTGAATACGATTTGGGCAGGTTCGGATGATGGGAAAATTCACATTACCAGAAATGGCGGTAAAAAATGGGAGGATATTACCCCTAAAAACTTACCTAAATTTTCAAGAGTCAGTATTATCGAAGAATCCACGCATCAACCTGGGGTTTTATATGTAGCAGCCAATCGCTACCAAGTAGACGACCGCCAGCCTTATGTGTATCGCACCACGGATTATGGTAAAACGTGGACGAAAATTATTAATGGTATTGCAGATGGACATTTTGCTCGTGCAGTTCGAGAAGATCCCGTTAGAAAAGGCATGTTATTTTTAGCGACAGAACATGGCGTTTATGTCTCTTTTAACAATGGGGATTTATGGCAGTCTTTGCAATTAAATTTACCAGACACCCCTATTAGAGATTTAGTCGTAAAAGATAATGATGTGGTCTTAGGGTCTCATGGTCGAGGATTTTGGATTTTAGACGAAATTGGCCCGCTACGTCAATTAACGCCTGCTTTAGCCAAACAAGAACAAATCCTTTTTCAGCCAACAGATGCCATTCGAGGATTGGGCAATTTGGTCGTGCCTTATTATTTAAAAGAACAAGCGGATTCGGTAGTTGTTGAAATTTTGGATGGCTCAGGTAAAGTAGTGGATACGTTTACAGGAAAAGAACCTAAATATAAAGTAGACCCAAATATTCCTTGGTGGAGGAGAGGTGGTTCTAGTAAACCAACTACGGCAGCAGGCATGAATAAATTCACTTGGGATTTGCGCTATAAAGGAGCAACTACTTTTGATGGCATGATTATTTGGAGTGCTCGTCCTGCCCGTGGCCCAAAAGCACCTTTGGGGGAGTATCAAGTCAAATTAACGGCTGGCGAGTATACTAAAACTTGGCCGTTCAAAATTTTAATGGATCCCAATTTAAAAGGTATTACCAAAGCGGATTTGCAAGAACAATTTGAGTTGGCTACGAAAATTGTCGAGAAAACTTCTTTGGCGAATCAAACGGTGATTGATATCCGAAAAATGCGAGAAGACTTGCAAGCTAAGGTTAAGAAAAACAGCTTAACGGAAAGTGCGGTGACTTCCGTTATTGAACGAATGACTACTATTGAAGAAGATTTATACCAAGTCAAAAATCAAAGTGCGCAAGATCCACTGAATTTTCCAATCAAATTAAATAACCGATTAGCCTCTTTAAGAAGAAGTTTAGAAAATGGAGATGCTCGACCAACGGATGGCGCTTATCAAGTATTTAAAGAATTATCGGCAGAATTAGATGGGCATTTGAAGGCTTGGGAAGGGGTGAAGACCGCAGTTTCGCAACTTAAATAACGATTTTAATGAGCGTAAGGCTTTAGGTTATTGAAAATTCAGCCTTACGCTCATTTAAATAATCGGACAAATTTAAGTTAACAACTTTATGGTAGCATATTGACTCTTATTATACGCTTTAAATTTTTAGGAATTGTATACATTTTACCGTAAAAATTTAAGCTATACTCGTCAAAAGAACTCCGTGTTCTCTGTCACTCTGTGGTGAAAAATTAAGTTATTATTGTCAGGCTACTTAATAGGGTAGTGTCTCAAATCCGTTGATTTCTATTTTCACGCAGCGGCTACAGAATCCGCAGAGAAGTGAAATGTGAAATTTTTTCTCTGCGTACTTTGCGACCTCTGCGTGCAATATCAACGCATAGAGAAGTTTAGAGAAGCACCATTGCCAATCCAAATAAATATTTAGCTGACAATGGTACGAACTCCTAGCATATTTAGAAATTGAATAGTCATTATAACCTAAAAGAAAGCCCGACACCAGACCCAAAGACATTCAAATTAGTTGTCGTCGTATTGATATAAGCTTCCCCGTTAAGCATTCCTTTTGCTTCAACTTTATAAGGACCACGCATAAAATTAGCATACAGGGTAAAAGCAGCAATGTCTCCTAATTTTAATTTTACATTCGCACCAGCGCCATACATTACGGTCGGTTTGACTCGACCAATCATTGGGGCATCCTCTACCATTGTAGTTATTTCTAACGAGGGATTCATAAAATAATAGGCTCTTGGTGAAAAAGAAAAACCAAGCGTATTATCATATTTGCCTACAGAAAAGCCTAAATAAGGACTAATAAAAGGCGTGAAGTCTTCGGATTCTGAAAGTTGGACAATATTCACACCTGTTTCTATCCCAATTCCATTATTGCCGATTAAAGAATACTGTGCTTCTACATTAATACCATTCGATAAGTCTGCTACATTTTGTGCTTTAAAAAAGGCAATGCCTCCTTTAATATCAATCATGCTTCTAAACAAAGGATTCGGATTCGCTTTATGCGATTGAAACTCATTGCGTAATTTGACCACTTTTCGGCGCGCAGAATCTGATTCTATTGTTGCTGTGGCTAATTCTTCTTTGGTTAATACCAATTCTTCTTGAATCGCTATTTTTGCTTGTTCTGCTGCTAATAATTGCTGTTCCTTTTGGGCTAATTCTTCTTTCGTTAACGTCAAATCTTGATTTGCTTTTTGTAATTCCTGGTTTTGAGTAGCCAGATTGGACGCTATTTCTGCTTGTTGCTCTTCTTCAATAAAGGTTTCGCTTAAATTCAGTTGATTAATATCTAAAAAACTATTTGTCGCCGCTTCGTAAGCGACTGCTAATTCTGCTAATCTATCGACGGGAAATAAGCCTGTTTCTGCTTCCGTTAATGCATTTAACCAATCAATGTCTGTTTCGGGATAGGCGCCAATTCTATCTTTTAACCAACCTGCTAAGATTAATACGGTAGCTTCTGCATTATGTCGAGGCCTATCAAATAGCATCAGTCCATCTTGTTGGTCGGTATAGACAAATTTGCCTACTCTAGCATATTTAGAGGTCGCAGCAATTTTAGCGAAATTATAACCTGACACAGCAGTATTTGCACCAGCTTGTGAAGAAATAATAGCCGCAACAATACCAAAAGGAATATTCTTTTTAGCGGCTTTAGCTTCAATTTTTGTTCGATATTTTTCAATAAATGCACTATGGTCTTCTTTCGAAGCTATGGCATCAGAAAAAGCAAATTCTTGCGCATTGCATACGGCAATACTTAGCGTCCATACAATTAGGGGAAAAAAAATATTTTTCATGGTTTGTTCTAGTTTTTAAGTAAGTGATTAGTAATGGTTAAGAGAATAGTTGTCAACTAAATAATGCTTTCGCAAAGGGCAATAAGTAAGTGTTTATTTTGGTACAGCAGACCAAAATTTTAAAATTAACTTCCCTAAACTTGCTATAAGCTTAGGAGATTTTGCCGTAATGTGGTTAAATGCGGCCGAATAAATAGCCCTTAACAGAATAATTAGTTGAGTTGACTTTTGTCTATATAAAAGTGTTTGTTAGTCAATGAGAGATAAAATCAAAATGGATTGGAGAGTTGCAATGTATTTGTAAAGATAAAAGCAGTTTAAAATAAGTACTATTTACTAAAAATAGATTTTCTTATTTTTAAATACAGTACAAAGATGTAAGAGAATTTTATTTATTACAATAATAAAATATGTTATTTCTTTTTATGTCAGGAATTTAGCAATTGCTAGCGGATACTTTATGAGTGAAGAAAATTAGTTTTTCTATTTCTGTTTTCTATTTTAACTCGTGTATAATGCTATAGAGAATCAGATAAAAAAATGATATTACAAAAATTACCATCATATCTAATATCCGTGTCCCTTAATTAATCCGTGGTATAAATCACTACCACGGATTAATTAAGGGACACGGATATTTATCGTTTTTTATCTGACGACCTATACTTAATCAAGCAAAAAAAACTTGAATCATTATACAAATTTTCTGATTGTAATGGATTGCGCTGATTCGTAAAATTAACCCCTTTAGGGGTTTTATGTCGGTAGAAAATTGGGGTTTAGCCTTATTTTACCTTGCCTTTAGATACGGAATGTGATACATAATGTACCTAAAGGCACATTTTTGATTAGGAATCCAGCATTTTGTCCCGCTGGGACAGCTTTACCGAAAAATGTTATAATCAGCAAAAATTAATAATTCATTCATTACGCAAAGCCCGAATAGGATTAGCCAATGCAGCTTTCAAAGACTGAAAACCCGAAGTAGTCCAAGCCATTAGCAGGGCTAATAAACCTGCGAGTGCAAAGGGCGGCCAACCAATAGTCGTCCGATAAGTAAACCCTTGTAACCAGTCATCTAAAAAGTAATAGCCTAGTGGCGCAGCAATGATAAAACCAATGAGGACTAAAATGGAGAATTCTTTAGTCAATAAATAAACCAAATTTTGAGTGGATGCACCATAAACTTTACGAATACCAATTTCTTTTTGCCGACGTTCTGCCATGAAAGCGGATAAACCTAAAATGCCTAAACCTGCAATAAAAACGGCTAAAATGGCAAAGAAGGTAAAGATATTAAAGAAGCGTTCTTCTGTTCGATACATTTGGTCAATACGATCATCCAAAAAACTATAGCTATACAATTCAGGCGATTCAAATTGTATCCATTTTTCTTTGATGTCCGCCATTGTCGCAGCAAGATTCTTATCAGCAACCCGAACAGTCATCCAGCTAATCCAATTTTTGGATATAAAATAAACGGCAGGCGTCACTTCATTATAGAGCGATTCGTGATTATAATCTTTGATGACGCCTATTATTTTTCCTCGACGAGGGACAAAACCACCATCTTTAAATTCACTCGTTTCAAACCATTTACCAATCGGGTCATCATTCCAGCCAATTAATTTTACGGCTGCTTCATTAAGGATAAAAGCAGTGGAGTCATCACTGACAAAATCCCGAGAAAAATTTCGACCTGCTTTGAATTCAACTTCTAATGTTTTTAAGAAATCATGGTCATTGGTCACTACCTTAACACTATTTCGCACATTAGGGTCGGGTGTATAAGCTTCTGCTTTAAAACCTAGATTACTACTCAAACTACCCGTTAATTGTTTATTAGAAGCGCCAATACTCAAAATATTAGGATTATTCAATAACTGATTTTTATAAGACTGATATTGTGCTTGGTCGGGTATTGGAAGAATGAGTAAATTTTCTTTATTTAAGCCCAAATCTTTATGTCGCATAAAATTCCATTGTTGATAAACGACGACCGTTGAAAAAATGAGCAAAATGGAAATAGCAAATTGAAAGACTACCAAACTCCTTCGTAAGCGACCACTATTATTCCCAAAATGCGCTCTAAACACTTGAATAGGCGCAAAGGAAGAGAGGTATAATGCGGGATAACTACCTGCAATAAGACCAACCAATAACGTAATCCCTAAAAAATAAGCGAAGATACTCGGATTATTAAGTGGGTTAATACTTAGACTTTTTTCGACAAAAGTATTAAAAGGGGTTATAGACAGCGCAGCTATCCCAAAAGCTAAAATCAAAGCTATAAAAGCAACTAATACAGATTCGCTTAAAAATTGCCAAATCAAGGTGGAGCGTTCTGCGCCCAAAGTTTTACGTACCCCAATTTCCAAAGCACGCTTAACCGACCGAGCTGTTGCCAAATTCATATAATTAATACTGGCAATCAGTAAAATGAAAAGGGCAATGGCAGCGGAAATATAAACATACCGAATATCACTATTAGCTTGAATTTCTGACCTGTAGTTGGAACGCAAATGTATATCCGTCATTTTCTGTAACTCTATGCCTACTTGTTTCGCTCTGTCTTCTCCAAGATTTTTCTTAACAAAATCAGGTAATTTAGCAGCAAGCGTAGCCGCTTCCATATTTTTGGGCAATAGCAAATAGGTGTAACCCAATCCTTCTCCCCAATTATTCAGAATCATTTGATTATAAAAAGATTCTCCTGTTCCCATAGAAACAAGCCCTTCGGCAGTAAAATGGGTATTGGTTGGCGTATCTTTATAAACACCTGTTACTTTTATTTCCATTTGACCAAAGACGGTTAATACTTTACCCATCGGATTTTCTTTAGCAAAATATTTTTTTGCTAAAGTTTCCGATAAAACGATAGTAAAAGGTTCGGTTAAAGCCGTTTTAGGGTCACCTTGTAGGAAGTCAAAGTCAAAAATGTCAAATATTTCTGGATCGGTAATAAAACATTTATTTTCTTGAAATGCTTGTTCTCCATAAGTTATCAGTACATTAGAGACTGGATCAATCCGCACTACTTTTTCTAGTTCAGGAAAATCTGTTTCCAAAGCAGGTTTTAAGCGATAAGGGCCAATTGTATTTTTGGAAGGGTTATCTGTATGCTTACCCCAAACCATGATTGCTCGATGAATGCGATCGGCATTTGTGTGGTGTTTATCATAACTTACTTCATCTTTGATAAAGAGTAAAATCAATAAACTAATGGCTAGACCAATTGCCAAACCTAAAATATTGATGGCTGAATAAAATCGTTGTCTACGAATACTGCGGAAGGCAATTTTTAGATAGTTGATGAGCATCGGGTGATTTTTTTTAATGAGTGTGTGTATAAGAAAGAGGGAAAACGAAGAGAATGGTTGCAGCAAAAGGCTAATTATCATCTTTTAATCTGAGGCCCTAAATATTAATTTCCTATTTTCAAACGTTTTGATTTTTATGAAATTAACTGCATATCTTATTGTTGTTTATTTGTTTTGTGGACAGTCATTATCTGCTCAGCCTAATTTAAGAGTCGTTCAAGCTCAACTCCTAACAACCTATCAAGAACTATTGCAAGACCCTGAATTGCATTACTGTTGTCAAGGATTTTCTGTGGATAGTTTAAGGGCGTCTTCTATCTTAGAAAGCCAAACAGAAAATCTTTATCATGTTAATAACCTAGGAGATAATCAAGCAGCAACTGCTTGGGTAGAAGGGGCAAAAGGTAGCGGAATAGGTGAATTTATTCGATTTGATTATGCTTACGATATAGCTTATGCGCAAGCGGCGGAAGGTGCTTTTAACTATAAAGATGAGTGGCAAATTTTGAATGGATACCAGAAAAGTTTACAAACTTGGCAAGACAATGGGCGCATCAAACGACTGAAAATGTATATTAATGAAGTTGCTTTTTGTTATATAAATTTATTGGATGAGCCTGGGATTCAAACCATTTCTTTAGGTTTCCTAGATTATTTAGAAAAAGATAAAGGGACTATTCGAATAAAACTTGAAATAGCTGATATTTATGCAGGCGATAAATATATGGATACTGCTTTATCAGAAATTATTTGGTAGCTACAAACAAATACTCAAGAAATGAAATTAGTTGCTTCAATAATTCTACCTATTCCTTCTGAAAACGCCCAAGATATGTTGCGTTTAGCTATATCGTTGATATAAAAGTACTTCACGTCTTTTGAAATAGTTACGATACCTATTCCCAAGCAACGCTTGGCACTATATAGCTTTGCCAAGTACTTGTAACAATAAGAAATGTATCTTTGTTAGGATAATTAAATTGACTCCACAAAAACAAAACGGTATGATGAAAAAATTACTCTTTCTATTTTTAGTGATGTCCACCTATTGTATGCTATTTGCTCAAGTTCGCCTAGACGTAGAAGGTGATGCCAAAATCCGTGGAAAAATGGATATTGAAACTACGAATTCCTCATTAATCATAGGAACGGATGCTGGCTTAAATACTATTGGAACAAGTAATACATTTATTGGTGTTTCGGCTGGAAAAAATACTGTGGGGAATGTACAAAATACATTTGTTGGTGCATCAGCGGGTATAAACAACAAAGGTAGTGAAAATACGTTTTTTGGTTCATCTGCTGGAAGCAATAATATTTTAGGGACCAAAAATATCTTTATTGGTGCGATGGCAGGCCCAGTTACCACTAACCTGAATAAATCTATGGGGATTGGTTATAATGCTAAAGTAGCCTGTGATAATTGTGCGGTAATAGGTGGTACGGGCGTAGATGCGATGAAAGTGGGGATTGGAACAGATTCACCAACAGATTTACTACACGTAAAAGGCGAAAATGCGCGAATAACAACTGAATCAATCTCAGGTTTCTATGCAGGTGTTCGTTCCATAGAAAGTACAGGGGACTACTTTGCTGGAATGGCAATCGCACGAATACCATGTTAGGAAAGAAGTTGTAATTTTCCGTTTTTTTACATAAAAACGGAAGATGTTACAAGATACTGTTTTAGCAGAGCATATAAAGGTTCATTTTGGCAATATGGA
>Ga0208544_10002466_pt1 | contig 12009 bp, 8 predicted proteins | sample DEB08_DNA_9_FD_184526 | JGI IMG/M metagenome (GOLD analysis project Ga0208544, IMG submission 184526) | Aqueous microbial communities from the Delaware River and Bay under freshwater to marine salinity gradient to study organic matter... | ecosystem: Environmental > Aquatic > Marine > Coastal ...
AGAGCATATTAACCGTTTTGGCTACTATGCTTTGAATATGAATCAGAAAGTACCACCTCTAATTATTGGTTTTCAACTTTTTGTTTGACCTATGCGGCGGATTTCGTAGCTATAGTTGCCATAGGTCATAAGTACTTAATAAATGAAGGAAGTTAATCTTATTTTTCCACATCAATTATTTGAGGTAAGCCCATTAATTACAAATGGCTTACCAACTTATTTAGTGGAGGAACACTTGTTTTTTCAACAATATCTCTTTCATAAACAGAAAATTGCCTTTCATCGGGCGACTATGAAAAATTATGAAGAATATCTACTTTCGAAAGGAGTCCATATTCAATATATCGAATCTATACAATCAATTTCAGATACCCGACAACTTATTGACCAATTAGCCAAACAAGGAATCCAAACCATTCATTTTATTGACCCAACGGATGATTGGTTATCAAAACGATTGCAGAAAAAAGCAATACAGTTCCAAATTAAACTTATTCAATATGACTCTCCCCTATTTCTAAATACAAAAGAAGACTTAGCCACCTTTTTTAAACCCACCAAAAAGAAATTTTTCCAAACTACGTTTTATCAGCAGCAACGAGTCATTCGTAATATCTTATTGGAAGAGAATGGAAAACCCATTGGTGGAAAATGGAGTTTTGATGCAGAGAATAGGAAGAAATACCCTAAGAAAAAATTACCTCCACCCATTACTTATCCAATAGTAGATGATATTTATAAGGAGGCTTGTCAGTATGTTGAACGGCACTATCCAGAAAGCCCTGGATATTTATCAGAAAATCCCTTATACCCCACTAATTTTAAGACTGCTAGAGAATGGTTAAATCAATTTTTACAAAATCGATTTTTAGAATTTGGTTCTTATGAAGATGCCATTGTAGCAGAATATTCCATTTTAAATCATAGCGTTTTAACACCAATGTTAAATGTGGGTTTGATTACGCCAAAAGAAATAATAGCATGTACCCTTGAATTTATCCAAGAAAATGAAATTCCAATCAACTCTTCCGAAGGTTTTATTCGCCAAATTATTGGTTGGCGAGAATTTATTAGAGGAGTTTATGAATGTAGAGGAAGTGAAGAAAGAACGACCAATTTTTGGAAGTTTAAGCGGAAAATTCCAAGCTCCTTTTACGATGGGACGACTGGTATCTTACCCATTGACCAGACGATAAAAAAAGTATTACGAACGGGTTATTGTCATCATATCGAACGACTGATGGTTCTTGGAAATTTTATGCTATTATGTGAATTTGACCCCGATGAAGTGTACCGTTGGTTTATGGAATTATTCATTGATGCTTATGATTGGGTGATGGTGCCCAATGTGTATGGTATGAGTCAATTTGCAGATGGTGGCTTAATGTCCACTAAACCCTATATCAGCGGTAGCAATTATTTAATGAAAATGAGTAATTATCCCAAAGGAGATTGGCAACAAATATGGGATGGGTTATTTTGGCAATTTATGCACGTTCACAGAGATTTTTTTACGCAAAACCCACGGTTGGGGATGTTGGTTCGAATGTTTGATAAAATGCCATCAGAGAAGAAAGCATTACATTTGAAAATTGCTGAGGACTATTTGGAAACGCTTTAAAATCAAGAATTTTTAGACCTAATTGTTACGCCATTTTGAAGGGTAGATAAAGGATACTTGTGGAGCTTATATTTTTCACCCAAAAGCCCCTTTTTTTGAGGGCTTTTCGGTGAAAAATATTTATTGATTTTACGATTTTTTAATTAGTGACACAGTTATATGAACTAATCCGGTAGATATCTCTACTTTTTGATGCAAAATAATAATGATTGTGTATTTTAATGTTCTTAATCCTGATTTTTGCCAGATTAAGTAGTTTTAATTAATTCTGGGGTCTCCATCAAAGCCCTCATTATTAGTTAGCCTAACAGCTTTCTCTTCTTTTAAATCATAGTAATATAATTCCCAGTTTCCATCTTTATTACTTCCATAATATATTCTATTATTATTTGTTGACCAACGTGCTATGAGCTCTGTTCCTTTTGTTGCTGTAATTCTTTTCACATCATTGGTAATTAGATTTTGAATCACGATATCTTGATTTCCTTTTTCAAATCTATCAGAGCTAAAAACTATGAATCTTCCATCTGGGGATATATCTCCTCGTTCATCGTTAGCTTTGTTATTTGTAATATTCCGTAATCGATTTGTGGCTATATTTAATATATAAATTTCATTATTACCTTCGTGATTACTTGTAAAAGTGATTTCATTTATACTTTGTCCCCAACCAATATAATTTGCTGTGCCAGTGATTTCTTCTGTTACATTTTCGTTTTTTTTATTTTTATTGTCTATTAGGTAGACTTCTCCTTTGCAACTGTATAATTGTTTGTCTGATTTTAAGGAATATACCCTATTCTTATCATCTAATAAGCAGTTTTCAGGATGTTTCAATTCACTTACTTCGTTTGTTTTTATATTGTGCTTTAACACAGAAATGTTTTCTCCTTTTTGACTAAGATACGAAATTTCATTTTTGCTAATCCAAACAGGAGACCATTCCTCTGATTCCTTGCTTGTTATTTGTTTGATTGGCGCTCCTTTCTTGCCTATTAAATAAATATCAGAATTTCCATTTCGGTTTGAACTGAACAGAATTCTATCTGATGTTGGTTTACATCCTACAAGATAAATAATTAGAAATAATAAAAGCTTGTATATTTTCATATGTCAATTTTTTCTTTTTGAACAAGACTACTATCAAGAGGAAACTTAAATAAATCATTTCCATCTGTAAAATAGAAAGTCGTTAAATCTTTTGAAATAGTTGCTCCCCAACCATAGGGTAATCGTTCTGTTTTTGCTGGGTTACTCCAAACAGTAGTCTTAAAACTACCCTTAGTATAACTAATAAAAAATCCTTGTTGCGATTTATTTCCTTCCAAATACCGCGTAAATATTATAAATTGCTTTTGTTTATCAACTAATGGGCTAAAAATCTTCTAATCCCAATTGGTTCTAACTCCTCTAAAACCTATATGGGAGGCACGCCTATTTTCATTTTTTCTCAAACCTTTAAATCGGTCCGCAGTTCGAGCATGGTTTTCATGAAATTTCCAGCATCCGCCTCGTCCTGCAAATGCATATTCCTTGTTGATAGGTTGCCAATCTAAATTATCAGCCAATCCATTTTTATCCAGAACACCGTCACCGTGAGTTCCCTCAAATTTTCTACCTGAAGGATGTCCAACTGTAACTACGGGTTCTTGCAAATTGCCTCCCATTTCCATTGCTCCATAAAAGGTAGCACCTGCTTTTATTCGATTGCCTTTAGCTGTCATAGCAAAAATTCCCCTACGAACAGGCCCTCTTCCTTCATCACCTCCAGTAAAAGACCTGCATCCCGCGCAATTAGGGTCATAAAATCGCCCTTCAGTAGTACAAACATCTATATAATTATAGTAAGAAAACATGCCGGCATGAACATTACCGTTCGTTGTTTCTTTTCCAAGTTCTTTTTGAGCCACTGCTTTATTATCAAAAAAAGTAGTGCTATATTGCATATTATCTTTTTCCTTTATCTCATTTACCCCCCAAACATATTCTCGATAAATTGCTGGCTTAGGGCCTCTGCAAGATTTTTCGAATTCTAGTTCGGTCATGTGTCGTAAACCTGCCCAATCTGCATAAGTTTGTCCATCCAACCATGATATAAAATTGCAGGGTCTGAACGGTCTAGTTGTAACATATTTACCATTTTTATAAACTATGGCGTTTCGATAATCGCTAATTGGTCGATTAAATTCCATGGTTTTGGTAATATCTCTAGCCTTTTGTTGTTTGGGCGTTAGCGTATTTAGAAAATCGCAATATTCTTTTTGGGATAATTCATATTTCATTTGAAAAAAACCCTTTACCCCTTTTGGGAATTTTTTTCTTAATATACCTTTTGGTGTTCCTGAAAAGGTATTGGTACCAGTAATATTTGCATCTTTCCAATATAAATACCCATCTTCTTTACCTATATTTATGGGGTTTTCTGAGGTTACTTTAAATACGCCCCCATAGTAATCTTTAGCATTTTTTTTGCATTTGAAAAAAGGGTTATAAGGAGCACCTCCTGCTCCTGGAGTTAATACCTCCCTTCTTTCGCCTTCGCTTTTTAGTGTACCAAGTTCATAAGCACCAGCCGATACATGAACCATTTCTATACCAAAGACCCGAAATTCAATTGGCTCTTTTTCTGAGTTAATTGTTATTGGGATGCCAACTCGCCAATGATTATCTCCCGCTCCATCTGATGTACGACTGATTAGCATACCTATACCACCATCAGGGGAAATTTTTATGGTAGCTTCTGCCATGTCCGATGAGGAGTTGTTAACTATACTGATAGGTCTTTCTTGTAGAGTTACTGGTGTCCATATCCCATTCTTATCTTTAGATTTGACAAAAACCCAGGCCGCATCGAACTCATTGCCTTCCCTCCAAGAGGCATCCCAGCTAATATCAAAGGTAAGTAATTGCTTGTTTAATTGGGCTTCAACATTGTTAATTTGTAAATATTTTTCGCCTGTAGTAAATCTATTTGTGTTGCTATTATCAGACAATTGATAATAATTATTCAATTCAAATGTTTTGATGAATTCCTTAGTACTTAAGCAAGTAAAAAGTAGTAAAACCATTAAAGACGGAATGTTATACATAATCTTCTAATTATTTTATTAGTCTTTTTTTTTACTATTTAAGCTGATACAAAAGTGCCCCTCCACTTTGTCCATCAAAGGTCAATTGCCTAATTTGTTGACTATCTCCCCCCCTAATAAAAACATTGGAACCATTTCCTCTACTAGAGGTAAAAGTGATGTATTTTCCAGTATTGGAATAGCGTCCCCCCCAATTATTATGTTGTCCCCAAGTTAAAGGAGTAACTTCACGACCATCGAGATGCATAGTATATAGATGATAATTTCCTGTTCTACTACTATTAAATAAAATTTCTTTTCCAGTAGGTGCAAAATGAGGCAAAGAATCTTCTGATTCATTCAATGTCAAACGTTGGAGATTGCGACCATCTGAAGCCATAGTGTAGATTTCGAGCCCATGTTCCCCATCTCGATTTGGCGGTATTTTGGTATCCAAATTAGCACCAAAAGTAATGATTGTTCCATCGGGAGACCAAGAAGGATAGTGAGCATAAATCCCTTTGCCGTATTTAGAAAAATTAGCTAGTTGGACAGGTTTTGTTCCATTAGTGGATATTTTATATAATCCAATTTCTTCCTCTCTGAAGGACAGATAAGCGATTGTTTTCCCATCAAAAGACAAACCAGGGTATTTTTCTTCAGCTGGTGAATGATAGACAGGTTTGGGGTTTGTACCATCTGAATTCATAACAAACAAATCCCAATTCCCTTGACGATTTGTTTCAAAATAAATTTTATGGCCATCAGGAGACCACGAGGGCCGCCGGTCCTCTCCTTGGTGATTTGTAAGGTTGGTAATATCCGAACCGTCTATATTCATCACATAAATTTCGTCATTCCCTTTTTTTCGGGACTTAAAAACAATCTTACCTTGCTCCTTGGGCACAAACCAATCTCCTCCATTATCTCGTTTAGGGTGATTGGTAAGTCGGTCAGTCGTTTTAGTTAGTAGGTTTAATTTGTAAAGTTCTGTATTACCATCAATAGAGGAAACGTAAACTACATTTTCTCCATCGGAGGAGAAAGCACCTCCATAATTTACCCCTTCAAAAGTGAGTTGCTGTTTGTTTGTTCCATCTGGCCGAATTAACATTAATTGAGCAGTAGTATCTGTTCCCTCATTATAAATGATGGTCTGACCATCAGTAGACCAGTCTGGCAAAGATTCTTCACCCGGAGCATTGGTTATTTGGGCTAAACCTGTTCCATCTACATTAACTATGAATATATCTTCAAAAGTAGCTCGCTTAGAAGCATAGCCAGAGGAAAAAACAATTTGTTTTCCATCTGGTGACCAAGCAGGCGACCTATCCATATATGGGGTATCAATTAATAAAGAAACTTCTCCAGTAGTGACCTCCAAAATATATAGTCCCCAATTCTTATTTTGGTACCTTCGAAAGACTATTTTTTTACCGTCGGGCGACCAAGTAGGGTCGGTATTATAGCCGTCCTCGGTGATACGTGTTCTTTTTGTGCCATCCGCATTAATTATCACAATGTCTTGCCCATCAGTTCTACCTTTTTCTTTTCCCCAATAAGTGTAGAAAACAACCTGATGACCATTAGGAGACCAGCTAGGTGCAGCAGCAGCATAATTGGCAGTAGTATCCGCATGAGAGTCATTTGGGTCACCTGCTTCTAACATTCGCAGGTCAGTTCCATCTGTATCCATTACATAAATTCGAGCATTACCACTTCGGTCGGAGCGAAAGACGATTTGTCCTTGGGCAAAAACATTCGGAAATATGAATAAGCATAACAGAGTTATAGAAAAAATATAAGGCAATAAAGTGGTTAAATTTCGTTTCATGAAGATGCTATTTAGACAAAAATATTATTTTTATTCCTATAACTTACGAATAGAAGTTGGATTTGGATTTTCAACCCTCAAAATTAAGTCCCATTACATGGTAAGTATAATTGAATCAAAAAACATCCAATTGCCCCCATCTGAAAACGGTAATTTTTGGGTGTTGAAAATCAACGACTTATGAGGCTGGAAAATCCTATCAAAAAGGAATATCTTTATGACATAAAAAATGCCGCTAAAAACGAGTAGTATTTGGAACAGCTATAAGAATAGACTCCGTCCATATTTGAACAGATAACGTCCATTTTCGGACAAAAAAATAGTTTGGTAGATTATTATTCAAGTTTTAAATAATTGAAATTCAATAACTTAGCTATATGGTATAACAATTGGTTTTGATTTAAATAAATAGAATTGTTATTACTATAGCATGTTTATAAAATATGCTGATTTTTATTTGAAATAAAAAAACTATGTGGCATAATTATCTAAAAATTGCAGCAAGAAATTTTTTTAAATATCGGTTGACCTCAGCTATCAATATACTTGGACTGACTATAGGGCTTGTAGTTTGTTTATTGATTGTTTTATTTGTAAAAGATGAATTGAGTTTTGATAATTTTCATCAGAAAGCAGATAGGATAGTTCTTTTCCAACAATTCCAGAACGGGGCACTTTCTGGAAGTAATTTTGCACCTTTATTAAAACGTAAATTAGCACAAGTGGAGCAAATTACACAGGTGATACCACATACCCCCTTATTAAGTACGGAGGAACAAGCCAATTACGAAAATGGGTTTTATTTCGTTGATACTGCTTTCTTTTCTATTTTCGACTTCGCCCTAATAAAAGGAAATCCAACTACTGCATTATTACAACCTAACAGTTTACTTCTTACCGAAAAAATGGTAAAAAAGTATTTTCCTAATGAAGACCCTGTGGGAAGAACTATAAAATTTGATAAAAACCAATTTTTAACAGTTACGGGTATTTTGGAGGATACGCCTGTTAATTCTCATTTACCTATTGAATTTATCTGTTCTGCTCAGAATATTAAGCAATTGGCAGGAGGAAGGCTGAATAGTTTTTGGGACAGCCGTACTTTTACTTACGCACTTTTAGCTGTCAATACAGACATAGAGGCACTTGTCGACAAATTGCCTGAAATTGCGAAAGAGACTGGGGACCCAAACGCTCAAGTTTGGCAGCTCAGCTTTCTTTCTCTAAGAGATATTTATTTGAAACATGCCTTGTATGGAGGGGTGATTTCTCAAAAGGCAATCGAAAATGTGTATATCTTTTCCGTAATTGCGCTATTAGTTTTAGCTTTAGCTTGTTTCAATTATGTTAGCATGGTTACGGCTCGTTCTACCGTTCGTGCAAAAGAAGTGGGCGTACGAAAAATCCTAGGAGCAAACAAAAAACAGTTATTGCTGCAATTTCTCAACGAATCGACCATTTTAATTGTGCTTGCCTTAATCATTTCCTTGGCAGCTATTCAATTGATATTACCATCATTTAATATTTTTGTAGGGAAGGATTTATTATTAAGTAGTTTACTTGATGCTAAAGAATTTTTCTTATTACTAGGAATTTTTTTACTAATTAGTTTATTCACAGGTGTTTATCCTGCATTTGCATTGTCTTCTTTTAATTTAGTTGTTGTTGCAAAGAATTCTTTCTTTAATGGATTTAGACAAGCTTTTTTCCGAAAAGGTTTAGTAGTACTTCAGTTTACTATTTCTATTGCGATGATTATTGCAACAGTAGTAGTCTTGCATCAAATACAATTTGTTAAGCATAAAGACTTGGGCTATGAACGAGAGGCAATACTAGATATTAATTTTTCGGGTAATTTGAGTACAGAGCGAAAGCAGGTATTTCAACAAGAATTAGCAAAAGTATCAACAGTAAAAAGCACCTCTTTTTGTAGCACTCTTCCCGGTAATGGAACTTTTTTTAATAAATTGGTAGAAGGGTATGCGCCATCTGGAGAGGATTCAGGTTACAGCTATATCAATGTAGATGATAATTTTCTAGAAACCTTTGCCATTGAATTACTAGCAGGGAGGAATTTTAAATCGAGCCAAAAGGAGAATAAAAATAAATTTCTTATTAATGAAACAATGGTTAAGCAATTAGCCTGGGAAGATGGGGTGATAGGTAAAGAACTAGGGTATTATACTTATCAAAATTCGCCAAATGGAGGCTATCAAGAAGTGAAAGTAATTGGGGAGGTAATTGGCCTTATCAAAGACTACCATCAAAATGATTTGCGTAGCACTATTGCTCCAATGATATTAAAGTATGGAGCAAGTAATCAGAATCAGCTAGCAGTAAAAGTAAGTACCAACAACAATCAAAATACCGTAGAAACCATTCAAAAAATTTGGGCAGCTACTATCCCTAATGAGCCTTTTGATTTTAGTTTTTTAGATGAAGGATTCCAAAACACTTATGAACAAGAGGTCAAAACTTCTCAGATTTTTACTGTTTTTTCTATACTAGCAATTTTCGTTTCTTGTTTGGGGCTTTTAGGTCTGGTCACCTTTGCTGCTGAAAGAAGAGTGAAGGAAATAGGTATCCGAAAAGTATTAGGCGCATCTGTTAGTAATATTGTTGGTTTATTATCGGGTGATTTTCTTAAACTAGTCGCTATTGCTTTAATCATCGCTATTCCAATTGGTACTTTCTCGATGAATAAGTGGCTGGAGCGATTCGCTTATCGCATTGAATTGGAATGGTGGATGTTTGCCTTGGCAGGGTTGACCACTATGTTCATTACTTTATTAACTGTTGGGTATCAAAGTGTGAAAGCTGCTTTGTCAAATCCAGTACAGGCTATAAAAAGCGAATAATGAGAGCCCTTAACCTATGTTTCTTTTTCGCCGAAAAATATATATAAAAAAGCGTGTTTCTTCCTCAAAGTCTTTGATTTTGTGATTGGTAATGGCGACTTGATACGAATAAATAGTCTGATAAGCAACCACTTTTATCCAACTATTTGTCAGACCTCAATATAAAGAAAGAGTACTTCAAGGCTTAAAGCATGTATGGTTTGCTGGTTTACAATAAGATACAATTTGGCTTAAAATCAGAATTACGGCTAGGGCAATATTGACTTACGCCCGATATTCCCTTCTCTCCTAATCAGTTATTAATCGAAATATTTTCACTCTTTTACACTGTCCAAATCATAAATTAAAACAAACTTTCAATTTTTTCTGAAATTTATGAACAAAAATAAAATTGCTTTGTCTTACTAGTAATTTATTAATAAAAATACTGATGAGTAATAAGTAATTTGTAAACAATAAATATTTGAAATGGAGTTTTTGTGGTCACAAGATAGGCACTTAAAAATAAACTGGAATCATATTTCAATAGTAGCAACATTTATTGGAATTACTGGAAGTTTATTAGTGCCAGCAAGTTGGCTGCAAGACCAAATCTTTTTATTGTCTTTTTTCTTAATTCTCGCAGGAATACCCCATGGTGCTTCAGATTTTATAATCTATAAGCAATTACTAGGAGATAGATTTTCCCAGAGACAGCAAGTGTTAACATTTGTGGTAGGGTATTCTTTGATAGTCATGTCCTATTCAATATTGTGGTGGCTTAGCCCGAATATTGCTTTTTCATTCTTTGTGTTAAATTCTATTTTTCATTTTGGAGAGTCCAATTGGAATTTTTTACCAAAATCGAAAACTAAAGAAAAAGTTTTAATCTATTGGATTTGGGGAGCTACAGTTCTAGGAGTACCCATACTTCTTCACTTTGAGGAGGCTGCTAAAATTATAGCTAGTATTACAGGAAGTGTTTACCTACTGAGTGATTTGAGTCGGTCTGTTCTAATAAGCCTACTAGTTGCATCAACCTTAATGACGATGCACTACCTCTATCAAAATGGTTTATTTGACAGGCAAAGATATGGTGTAGAAATTCGCAATTTTTGTTTATTAATTGCTTTGTTCTTCTCAGCTCCTTTGCTCCTTAGTTTTGGAATTTATTTCGTTTTCTGGCATTCTTTGAAAGCTATTGAAGACCAATATCACAAATTAGGTCTAGAACGAGAAGAAAATTTGTTACGTGAATATATTAGGCAGATTTTGTTTTTTACATTTTTATCATTTGGCGGTATTGTCTTATTGTACTGGGTAGGTGTAATTAAAATGGGACTTGATTTTGATATAGGATTTTTGTTTGTTTTCATTGCAATTTTGACAGTTCCCCACAGCTTACTAATGAACCAGCTTTACAAAGTAGAAAACAATTAAAATTAAATTAATCACCCCCTAATAAAGGGAGTGTCTATATATTATTTATTAACCTAAAATTTTAAAAACATGTCAGGGATACAACCTATTTTTTTAGCTAGTTTACAACCGGGCGATTATGTTGGTTTTTCTTTTTTCATTGGCTCGATGGCAATGATGGCAGCATCTGTCTTTTTTTTCTTTGAGTGGTTTCGAGTAGATGGAAAATGGAAAACATCAATTTTAATTTCTGGTTTAATTACCTTTATTGCAGCAGTTCATTATTTTTATATGCGTGATTTTTGGGCGGAGACAGGTACTTCCCCAACAGAATTTCGATACATTGATTGGATATTAACCGTTCCACTTATGTGTGTTGAATTTTACCTAATACTCAAAGCTTTTGGCGCAAGAGTCGGTTTGTTATGGAAGATGATTTTCTATTCCTTATGGATGTTAGTTGCAGGATATTTAGGGGAAACAATTTTTAGAGAGAATTCTCCAATGTGGGGAATGATTTCAACCATTGGCTACCTCGGTATTCTTTACGAAGTATGGTTAGGATCTGCTAGCAAGTTGGCCAAAAATTCCAATGACCCAATTTTACAATCAGCATTCAAAGCATTAGGGTGGTTCATTTTTGTTGGTTGGGCAATTTACCCGATTGGTTATATGGCAATTGAGGGAAGTGGTTGGTTAAGTGGGGTTTTAGATGTAAAAAGCCTCGATATTATTTATAATATTGGTGATGCCATTAATAAAATTGGATTCGGATTAGTGATTTATTCTTTAGCCATGAAATCCATGAATCGAGATGCAATTACTACAAATGACGGAAACCAAAGTAGGTTGAAAGTACCAACTGCGGCATAGGTTAGTTAATGATTGTTATTATTTGTTTTAGTACAAATAGTTTGGGGGTCTGTATAAAATGACAGACCCTCATTTCTAATTTGGAAATAGAAAATGTGAGGTAGAGATAGTTATTACAACAGTTTCTGAATAGAACCTAATTATAGAAATACAGTAGTAACTAATTTTTCAATAACCAAACTCAAAAATAAGTATGCGAATCCTCTTAGTCGAAGACGAAAAAACTATACTAGTGGTTTGCGCAAGAAGTTAGCGGCAGTTAATATTCTTCAATTTCTTTCCTTTGTCGAACCCTTTGAACTTCCATTTTAAAGGTTTTACTAAGCACCGATTGTAGAACTCTATATAAGCTCTAAT
>Ga0208544_10002467_pt1 | contig 12009 bp, 10 predicted proteins | sample DEB08_DNA_9_FD_184526 | JGI IMG/M metagenome (GOLD analysis project Ga0208544, IMG submission 184526) | Aqueous microbial communities from the Delaware River and Bay under freshwater to marine salinity gradient to study organic matter... | ecosystem: Environmental > Aquatic > Marine > Coastal ...
TTTCTGAATAGGATAGGTTCTTACCTGCAAATGCAGTCGCTGAGTGTGCTGGACATCCTGATTATCTAACCACTTGAGTTGTTGCGTCAGATTGGCATCACGACCAAATCCAAAGGCAAAATAACCATCAGGTGATATTTTTAGTGGTTGCTCATTTAGCCAAACTTGATGTCCAACCGGTACCTGACCACGAATTAAACTGCCTTGGGTCATTTCGCCTTTGAGTTGAAGGCCTCTAGAGGGTTGAAGCTCACTGGCGAAGACTGGGAACGTTAATAAACACAGTGCCGAAAAAAAGCAAACGAATAAAAATCTACGCAAAAGCAATGGCTCCTTTCCCTACGCCCTCATAAGCCAGCACCTTAAAGTCGCTATTATTATTCAAACGTTTATGTTCATCTGCCATAAACTGAGCTAGACATTCCACTGTGGTGTCAGTATTAATCATTTCTGATTCCGCTTTAGGTATGGCCAATTCAAACCTCCCTTGTGAAGATTCATAAGCAAATACATGGTGGTGTTCAGAATTAGCATTAGGCAAACAGAAAACCGTTTCACTGGCGTCAACTATATCCTCAGTAGACCCAATATAGATATCACACCACCGCTTAGCCCAATATGCTTGCCATGTGATACTTTCTTGCTGGTTTTCGAAGACAACAACCCTAGAACGGTGACCATGTGCGATGCGTTGGCAATTGCCATCATGTTTTTTAAGACCATGGGTGTAATGATAAAATGGTGTGTTAATGACTTCTGCTCGCAAGTTTAGTTCGAGACCTGCGACGTTCTCTGGTAGGTGAGTTGCAATCACATCTTTAAGATAATCACTCACCGAAGGCATAGTGACATTTTGTGAATATACAAACGCATAAGCTTCAGCAGGGCAGTTTAAATGAATAGACTTATCATCGGGTCGATTAAAATCAACTTTCACTCTGTCGGATTTTGGATCATGTTCTACATGGCTGTATGCGTGTTCCACTGGCACTAACAGTTTGTGGTCAATGTATTCATCTATAAGTTGTTTCAGTTGTTTTTTAACTTTACCAAAGTCCAACACCATGCTTTCTTCATTCAAATCACCGCTTAGGATCACGTCTACTATCCAGCTTTCTCCTACCATACCTCGCTCTGGGCAAAGATAAGAAAAATCCATTACGGTCAAATCATTAACGAATAATTGCATAAAAAGTGTATATTTCCTGTTCTGTAATTGTAATTACTATAAAAAGTATTTGTTTATAGATTATAAAAATAACCCGTCTGATATCAGCTTTGTGATTTCAGAAGTTGATCTTTTAAGTTAGGGGGAATGCCCCTGATCATCAACGTATCAGAACCCGCATCGTAACTGACTCTATCACCTAATAATTTACGTTCAAAACTGAGTGAAACACCCCCACCCTGGCCACTAAACTTAGCTAAGGTTTTTAACACGCCACGATCCGCTTGAAACTGATCTTCCAATGGTAATTCTGCGCCTTGATTAAACTCTTCAAAGCTAACATGATCACTAGGGAGTTTTGTAGCCAGTTCTTGGATTTGGATATCCTCACCCAACTCTAGCTTTTCTTTGTAATAATTCGAAACCGTCTCTCTGGCTTGGTGTTTCTCTTGTGGATCTAATTGCTCAGCTGATAAAAAAGCATCCACCGTTGTTAATAACTGCTTATTTTGTTGCTTTACATCGACCAATTCTTCACAACCGATAAAATGCATAAAAAAATCAGACACTTTACGTCCCATGCGTCCTTTAATAAAACTGATATATCGCAGCTGTTCCGCACTCACAGCTAATTGAGTCAAATCAATCCTAACCGCCAATTGCATTTTAGCTAAATCTAAATGGTCACTGCTGGTTAGCTCTAAATCACGGTTTATTTCAACATGTTGCTTAGTATTGATAATCGCAATCATCAAATAATCAGTGGCTAAAAACTGGTAATGGCTAAACACCACAAAACCCGTTTCAAGTGTCCCCGTATCGATTAATGACTTTTTCAACAACTCACTGGCTTGAATGCTAAATTCAACAAAATCATGTTTTTCAGTCTGCATGTCTTCTAATAATGTCTTAAATGACACCGCATGAGGAGCTAAGGTTTGCGACTCTTCTTCATCCGAGGTTTCATGGCTTACACTGACTATCTCAGCATTGTCAGCCACAAACGCACCGACACCCTTGCCAGGCTTAGTATTAAAGGCATGATTAATTTGTTGAGCCAAATTTTCTATTTCTGGACTCACATCAAAACAACTTTCTCGGGGAACTAGGGTAAGCTCCTGTTGTTGATTTACGGCCAACTGGTGTACTACAAAATGATGGATCAACGCACTCACATTTTTTCCTTTACAAAAATCAATTAAATTTGGTCGTTAACTTGTTGGTTTATTAGCATTTCATCTAGACCATTGTTACTATCATATTAATACAATATGCTATTATTTCTGAGCTAAACAACATGCCCCAACAATCTAAATACTCTGACAGCCAATTTGAAGCCATCATGCATGACATCATTATTGCCTTAGAGAAAAACAAAGCAAACCGAGACCTATCACTTATGGTGTTAGGGAATGTCGTTACTAATATATTTCATCAGCAAGTGCCAGAAAACCAGCGTCAACAGATGGCCGAACAGTTTACACAAGTGCTACTAAAAAGTATCAACGGAAAATAAAAAAAGGTCGACAGGTTAAATGATCCTAGCAGAAACCCCACGCAGAAAAGTAGTCACCCAATTGGTTAACTGGAGTCACTGGTTTGCGCTGCTTAATATTATTATCGCAGTCACTATTGCGGCTATTTATATTCTTAATTCTCCGGCTCCTGGTTCAGTAATTGGCACCTTTTACCTATTCACCAACTGGTTGAGCCATATAGGGTTTTTGACATTTTTTGGATTTATCATACTTATTCTACCATTGTGCTACTTAGTTCCCAATGTAAAAGTGGTGAAAACACTGAGTTCAGTTTTAGCGGCTTTGGGCTTGGCATTATTGGCTTTTGATGCACTACTTTATAACAAGTATGGCGTGCACCTCAGTCTTAATTCAGCTGAGTTGATACGCGCCGAAACACAAACTGCCATCGCTCAGTTTGGTTGGCAACAGTGGGGCTTTCTGCTGTTGTTATTTGTTGTTTGGTTGTCATTTCAATTAATTGTTGCGAATGCGCTATGGCAACGCATCGGCAGATTACAAAAGCGCAAATTAGGATTACCTATAAGTGGATTTTTTGTCAGCTGTTTTGTTATCAGCCATGCTTTACATGTTTGGGCTGATGCCAACCTGTATCAGCCCATCGTGCAGCAAGATAATATGTTTCCCCTATCTTATCCAGCGACGGCTAAAACCCTAATGGCCAAGTACAGCCTGCTCGATATAGAAGACTACCAGCAACGTAAAGCGTTGCAATTCAATCAAACCATCAAGGGTATTATTTATCCAGCAGAGTCAGTTTATTGCTCAGTAGATAACAGCAAAAAAGTTTTGCTGTTATCACTAGTAGAAGGAGAACTGCCAGTTTCCAAATCAGGCCTGTCTAACTTTGAGCATCACTACCTGCTGGAATCCTCTATAGACAATGGCATCACAACTGTTTTGTTCGGCTTGCCTGAGTTGTATCATTCTGCTTTGAACAGTTACTCACCACTATTATTACAATTACCCAACTCAATGGGGTTAAACGTAGCGTTGTATCTCAATAATACTAGCTATCAACGGCTGGCAAGTTATCAACAAGATTGGCAAAAATTTAAACAAGGCGTGTTCGATGCCTCGAGCAATTTATCCATTGGTTTTGTCGAAGCAGCGCAATTGGATGAAATATTAACAGAAAAGGTCTTAACGCAATATCAAGTTATAGTCACAAACCTGGTTGCTCAGAACGCTTTTAAAAATACATTGTTGAGCAACATTACCATTAATAAATCGATGTCTAGCTTAGAAGATATTGCACCAACAGCATTAAATTTATTGGGCTGTGCAGCTCAGCCTAAAGCCTACAGTACTGGGAGTACACTCACCCAGAAAGGTAACCTCAACTATATTGTCAGCACACAAGGCAGCAAAGTGATGTTATTAACCAACAAGCAACGGATCGAAATCATGAAAAATGGCAATGTGCGTGTGTTTGATTTAAACACAGGCGACGAAGTCTTCAACCAGGTTGACCTTAATATTCTTAGCCAAGGAATGAAACATCTTAGTCGCTTTTCGGCGAAACGCTCAATTAGCCCCTTATAAATAAAATATCTTTAACGACAATTTTATCGCTAAATAAAACGCTTGTTATCCCTACTGTACAAAATATTAGCGTTTAGCGCAGAGGACTGTTCGAAAAGCCAGACAAAACATCCCCCATAACGTAACCAGTTAGCATCAATTCGTTTGCAAGAAGTGTAATAATCATATGACCATGATTGATGTAGGTTAAGCATTTAATCTAGCCCAACATACTCGTGAACTAGTGCTTTAGGTGTTTAATTTCCGCTTGTACCACATTTAATTTTAAATTTTATAATAGACAACGTGGCTCTCAAACAATGGGTCCTTGTGCAGATAGGTTTTTACGTAGGACATACCAATTTTTTTCATTACGGCTATTGAACCAAGATTGTCTTTTACAGCAATGGCGGAGAAATGTTTAAGATCGTTATTTTTTGCAAGGGTATTTTTGATGTGTAACGCAGCTTCACTGGCATACCCTTTGCCCCAAGATGACTGAAAAAAGCGCCAGCCCAGTTCTACATTATCGAACTCGGGTGCCTCTGAGAAAAAGTGCATTGGCCGCACGAGTATCCAACCAATATATTCGTTGCTTGAGCTAATATTGACTTGCCACAATCCCCACCCTTTTTGCTTATTGAGATAACGTTCCATTCTAGGAATAAAAATCTCGTTTATTTCGGTCATGGTAGAGGGTTTGCCGCCATTGAGAAATCGCATCACCTCTGGGTCTTGATCGAGTTGAAAGAACAATTCGCTGTCTGCTTTAGTCATTAATGTATAACTTAAGCGAGCTGAAGGAATGATTATCATAAATTAGGGATTCAAGCTGAACTAAGAGTGCGGCTATTCTACAAAAATGTTGAGGGAATGCTGGGGTTTAAATGTTTCGAAAAGTGTATATCTGTATTCAAGTAACCAATGAACCGTTTAATTAGCGTGGACGTTCTCAATTTATGTAATAGCTCTTCCTTTCTCACCCAACAGAAATCTTTGTATCAGCCTTAGGATGAATCACCTATACACTGGTCGTTTTTTGCGGACAATCGGCGGCTGGTTAGTGAGTATTTGTCTTCGATGGCTTTATTGTGAAAACGGTCGTTCGCATAGTTTTAGAGTGCGTCTGAAACTTGCCATAACCAGACATTCCCCCCCAATGTCAGGATTCTTTAAACGTTTTTTGAATCGCTAAGGCCGCAAAGTGCCAATTGCAGCCAGTCACGCGCTTCTTATTATGGTGAAATTAATAGGCAAAGCCGCCGTTATCCAATCGATTTAGAAAGTAATTTTTCTTATTAAATAATTGTTTGAGGTGGCCTAATGACACTCAAGATGGGGATTTTCTAATTCGATGTATCGGCAACCGTCAGGAAAACCGGCAGCCTTCCAGTAATCAACTATGCCCGCTTGCTCAAAGAGCTTTATTGTTCGAGGGTCTTCTAGAATGATTTTATGTTGTGGCAACCATAGATTATCTCTCATAACATCGAGCAAAGTCACATCTATATTCTGCTGACCAAGCTCTATATCAATTAGTTCAAAATACTCATGCACATACCCAAACCATAAATAAATATGAATCGGAAACAATCCTGGATACTGTTGTGCATAGGAAGTCAATAATGCTGAATTTTCTTGCCCGGGCTTTAAGGTCTTAAATAGCTTCAGAAATAGCAATGACGCTTCGTTTTGAGGCATATATTTATCGTTTAACTGATACATATCTTTGGCTAAATGGCCTTGAATTATTACGGGTAATAGAGCGAAAAGCGCTCTATCAAAATCTAGTTCTAAGGCGTTGATAGCATGTTTATAACCAGCTTGGTATTTTCCATCAGCTATATAGGTACGGCTTAAGTTGTTTTGATTAACACCTACTTGTGGCTCTAATAGCACCGCTTTTTCATAGTGCTCAGTAGCACGTTGTATATACCCCAACTGGAGATACTGGCCACCTAACCAATTATGAGCGGTACTGTTGGTCGTATCTAATTCAATGGCCTTTGTTAGATAGTTAATGCTTTGTTGCCATTGATACTTAAGAGCGCTTTGACGGCCTAATACAGTGTTGACTAATGATGAATCGGGCTTTAACTCAAGTGCTATAGCAACGGCCTCATTGGCTAAAGCGTTCGCATCCTCGTCGCTAATATCCGTAGTATATATAAGGGCTATAGAAGCAGATGCAGCAAGAAAAGCCCATGCTTCAGAAAACTGTGGGTCAAGCTCTACCGCTTGCTGTAACAGCTCAATCGCGCTGTCTAAATAACCTTCTCGTTGATAAAACGCATGACGCCCTTTTAAAAACAGGTCATAGGCCTCTAAATTTGCAGTCAATGTAGTGCTTGTCAATGTAGTGTTTATCAGTGTGTCGATTTGTAATATGTCTTTGAGCACCACAACAATCGCTTGGGCTATTTCATCTTGCACGGCAAAGATATCTTTAATTTCTCGGTCATAGGTCTGCGACCATAAATGTTTATCCGTTTTCGCTTCGATTAGCTGCGCTGTAATACGAATTTTATTGCCCGAACGCCTAACACTGCCTTCTAAGATATTATTCACCCCCAACTCTTCAGCCACTTGTGAGATTTTAATATCTTTGCCTTTATAAAAAAATGAAGAGCTGCGAGAGGTGACATGAAGTTTCGGAAGTTTTGCCAACACATTGAGTATTTCTTCAGTAATACCATCAGAAAAATATTCCTGCTCTTTGTCTGATGACATATTCACAAAGGGCAATACCGCAATTGAAGAGCCTTCAGGCTCTGTCGCTATTTCTTTTACTGAGTCTATTTCAGTTGAAGGACTTTCTACTACAAGGTTCTGTTCATCTTCAGATGCAAACCGACTCTCATATACAAAATAGCCAACAATAAGCACTAGCAGTCCTATTATGACGAAATTAAACTTACGACCTGTATGAACAGCAATGGATTCGTCAGAGGATATATCAGTCTCTTTCTTGATACCCTCAGGCGTGACTTCAAATGCCCATGCGAAGAACAATGCGAATGGAAATCCTAGAATACAAAAAAAGAAAACCACAGTGTCAACCCATTCAGGCATACCAAAAGCAGGTACAGCCGCCACAGTGACCTGTATCAAAAACCATGCAAGCACAAGGTAAGCACCGCCGACCTTAAATACATTTCGTCTTTTGAGTTCCGTAAAGAATGAGGTAGCCAAGGTTATTTCCAATTTTTGATGATTAATAATCCATTACAAATAAACTGACAACTAATGATTATATATGAATAAACATACCCAGAGAGTTGCATATAACTCAATGGCCTAGTGAATTAGGATAATTGATGTGCTTGACCTATTCAACATATGTTGTTTTTTAGAGTCAAAAGTATGTCGGTGGACCTATGGTAAGTGGAATTGGGAATGCAATCTGGCTTTAAATGTCATTTGGTCAGATGTGTGGTAAAAACAGCTTTGCGTATCGACTAATTTTAGGGTGTTACTGGGTCAAGCTCGACGTTTTTTTGTATAACGAAATCTGAATGACTGCTATCTGGAAGCTAGCACTGTAATGTTCTCTATGACTGCAATTCACTCATTGCCGTCAGTCACATTTGATTAATCGTATGATGATTCTTCGCTCAATAAAGTCTGATAGTTCGAATTCTCTTACGTCCGCTATATGTCGTCAGTCGCCATTTTGCTAACGGCAAGTTTTCCGACATAGCAGACATACGAACGAAGAATTATATTGCTGTATTTTGCTGCTAAAACCCTTCAACATCAACTTCCTTTATCCTTCAGCCATGTGCTATTAGCGGTCATAGCTGCGTCACAAAAAAATTATGGTCTACGCCCCCCTTTATTACTTTCTTAAACACATTGAACGGGCAACATTTACTACCACTGCAAAACTATTAGCTCTTAGCTGTTAGCTTAAGAGTATCTAGTCAAGAATTGACGTGCGTCAAAAAGTTTTTCATTCTTATCTTATAAGATTGGTTCTAAATCTTAGTGTTAATCAAATCATAATCGGGGTAAAAATGAGCAAACGCGATGAATATGCAACCAAACTTAAGCAAACTGTTGATGAGTTTAATGAAAAAATAGCAGAACTTGAAGTTAAAGCCGGTCAGGCCCAAGTTGAGGTCAAAGCTGAAATCGAAAAGCAAATCGCATCGTTAAAAGAACAAGCTAAACCGCTAACTGATAAATTAGACCAGTGGAAAGAGGAAAGTGAGGAAAAAATGGACGAGTATCTAAAGGAAGCGAAAAAAATCCGTGATGCCTTTCTCCATTCCTTTAACTACTTTAAGTCACAACTTAAATAAAAGATGGGCAGCCGTGGAAACTTCACACTCGGCTGCAACTAGCATGATTTTGTGATCTGAACACTTCAACATGCAAATAATGCTAGTGCAAAAGTGTCAGAAAAACCAACCTTAAGCCGCCCTGTGCAAAGGTCTTAAGTTTGTTCAATAAAGAACTTAGTGGTTACTGTTCATCACAATACTCGTTAAGACACCTCCAACATTGAAAGCTATAATGAGTAGAGTCGAACGTTAATCTTGGCTGAGATCTTTGTGCCATTTGCAGATCTAAACTGTAGAATTAATTCAGGATGAAAGACCTAAAAAGTGGGTTCTGTCATTGCCAAAAGTATCCGATAACCGACTCTTAAAATGAATACCTGCGCAATTCGTATCAAGGCTTAAACTAGCTGACATATAAATTTTAAGTTGACCCTGCCCCCGATTTAATATTTTATCTCTATAAAAGCTCTCAAAAACACGCTGGGTTAGGCTCTACCATTAGGTTTTAACATACACTCTGATATCAAAATCAGTGGTAAACTGTTGCAAGTTATCCACCAAAATCTGCTTTTTTTCTGCAGTAGCCGACCAATAATAAGGTGTCATCATCAACAGGTTTTCCCTTTGCTCGGGTTCAGTAAGTTGCATAACAAAGTTAATATTTAACTGTTGTGTTAGTTCAAACCCTTGAGGCGTGACTTGTTCTGCTTTGTGCTCAATCGGTTTGTCGTATAAGGCCTGTTTAAACTCAAATAAATGATTCGCTGCTGGGTTAACGGTTATCCATATTCCGTTGGACTTTAATACTCGATGAATTTCAAGTTCGCTGCTAGGTGCAAATATTTGTAATATAGCGTCTTGGCTGTTGTTTTTTAATGGTAATTGAAAAGTGCTGGCTACCGCAAAGTGGTTTTTAGAGTACTTCTTAGCCGCTTTTTGAATTGCGAATTTAGAAATATCCAACCCACTAAACTCAATTTTAAGGTCAGTTTGGTTGCAAGATTGACTCACTTGAGCCATGTAATAACCTTCACCACAACCCGCATCGAAGAAACTCACTTCAGACTCGGGTGTAATTGTTGCAAGGTGCTGATTAAAGATGTTGGAAATAGCATCCGCCAGGGGTTGATAAAACCCTAACGCCAAAAAGGCACGGCGCCCATTAACCATTTGTTTATTGTCACCAGGCTGTTTGCTATTTTTATGTTGGACTAATAGCAAATTCACATATCCCTCTTTAGCCACATCATAACTATGGCCATTGGAACAAGCCCAGATATGATTATTTAGTGACAGCACATTTGAGCAAGAGGGGCATATCCACGATGGCATAAGACTATTATCAACCTTGTTGGTTACGTTAGTAGTTAGCTACAAATTGTAACACCATCAAAGACTTGTTGGCTTCTTTGTTAGCTTCTTTGTTATTTAATATGGCTGGCTATCTTGTAAAGATATATTCATCACAGACACAACACCGTTACAAACTCAGGAAGCCAATCATACTGGCGACTGATGGCCTGACTGTTAATTTGTAGGCTTTATCGACGTCTTTTCTAAACCATTAACATTTCGGTGAGGGCTCTTAATCCTTTGCCTTTGTTATTGATTTTCCATGCTAAAAAAGACTCAGCGTTATCTTGTTGTTTAATGTCCAAAGGTAAAAGCACGCCTTTATCAAGATAACCTTGGACTCGGTGTTTTGGTAAATTACCAATGCCTATGCCCGCTAATATTGCATGTATTTTTTGATCCATATTTTGTACATAGAGCATTTGGCCATCACTGCTTAACCCTTCACTGCGTGCTATGCCGTTAAATGACGTATCGTGAATAACGATACGTCTTAGCTGCCCCATGACAGTGTCTATGTTTTGCTTCTTATCTTGCTTCTTCGCTAAAGCATGGCAGGCTAATGCATGTTTAGCCGCAATAACGGGGACCAACTCAACCCGACCAATAGCGACCGATCTGTAACCTTTTTGAGAAGGCACCGGGCCAGGTGAGCCTACTAACAAGTCAACTCTGCCTTGCTCTAATGCCTCCCATCCACCGTTTAATACACACTCGGATATATCAATTTCAACTGTTGGAAATGCCTGCAAAAAATCATTGATCAGATTAAAAAAATCTGGAAATGAATACAATGACTCAAGCCCGATACTGATCCTAGGCTCCCAGCCGGTTGCCACCTCTTTGGCTTTATCTGCCAACCTGCGAGTCGTCTGTAAAATATCTCTGCCTTCGGCCAAGATTAAACGCCCCGCGGGTGTTAAGACTGAACGCCGACCCAAGCGCTGAAATAAAGCGATATCAAGTTGTTCTTCAAGTTTCTGTACTGCATAAGATATAGCAGAGGTTGCTTTGTTGAGCTCCTCAGCAGCTTTTGCAAAACTTCCACGCCGTTCGATAGCATCCAACGTTTCAAGCACTTCTATACTAATCGGATTTCTTGCCATAGCGTCAGCTTCCTATTGTTCTAATAATTAGAACATATTAAACACACACTGCCCCTTATTCCAAATATTTAGTTCGATATAATAGCTCCATTAGTTACCTAAACACATCGCAACACCTTACTGGAGCAACAAAATGAAAACTCTTGATAATATTTTTAAGAATACTTTTATTAATACATTAATCACAACAAAATTGGGACTGGATACTCTACCTGTACGTCTAGGCGCAGGGGTAATATTTGCCGCTCACGGCGCGCAAAAGCTGTTTGGTTGGTTTGGTGGCTATGGACTAGAAGGGACTGCAGGTTGGATGGAGTCTATTGGTCTTGCACCCGGCACGTTAATGGCAGCGTTAGCTGGCGGAGCTGAATTTTTTGGTGGTTTGTTATTAATCGCTGGTTTCTTGGTGCGCCCTACCGCGGTTGTTTTAGCTATCACTATGTTGGTAGCGATTGTCACAGTGCATTTACAAAATGGCCTATTTATGTCCAACAACGGTTACGAGTTTGGGTTGGCATTATTAGTCATAAGTATAGGTTTAGCAGTTAGAGGCGCTGGCAGCTTAAGCATAGACAGTCTATTACAAAATAAATTGTCCACATAAATTTATCTAATAACAATCGTCACTTGGTAGGAGAATACAATGAGTATTTTACATATAGACAGTAGCGCCCGTTTAATAGGCTCGAATACACGGATTATTGGGCAATACCTGGTGAATACGTTAAACACATTAAATACAAAAGTCGTGCATCGTGATCTGGCCGCTCACCCCCTTCCCCCAGTTAGCGCACAGGATCTCATGGGTGTACATGGTTCATCGGAGGATCAACGGGACAGTTTGCACACGCATTTGGCGTTGTCTGATCAATTGATCCAAGAACTAAAAGATGCCGACACGTTAGTTATTGGGGCGCCAATGTATAATTTTGGAATACCCGCATCGTTAAAGCAGTGGATAGACGCGATATGCCGTGCAGGTGTCAGTTTTAAATATACCGATAAAGGTCCAATAGGGTTATTGAATATTAAAC
>Ga0208544_10002469_pt1 | contig 11998 bp, 9 predicted proteins | sample DEB08_DNA_9_FD_184526 | JGI IMG/M metagenome (GOLD analysis project Ga0208544, IMG submission 184526) | Aqueous microbial communities from the Delaware River and Bay under freshwater to marine salinity gradient to study organic matter... | ecosystem: Environmental > Aquatic > Marine > Coastal ...
GAGAAATAAATGCTTTTAGGAAGATTTGATAAAGAGAGAAAAAATAATCTCATCGAAAACCCACTTCTTAACTAAAGTCAATGACTTACAAACAAAATCACCGACAATTATGAAAAAACTAAATTTAATCACCTTCCTTTTTATCCTTTTTTCTACGCTGACTTTTGGGCGGCAATGAAGAGCGGTATTTAAAATTATTAAAAAATAGACCAGAAAATTATTGGATAGAGTGCCCCATTATCACTTAGTAGCCCTGAAAAAATAGCTTGAACAACTATAATTCGTGGGGGTAGTAAATTCGTGGGGAATTTAATACTAGATGTCTGACTTATTTTTTATTCGTTACTTAGCGAGTTACATAGGCGTCAAACCAGAATCTTTGAGTAGAATTCGCAAAAGAATTATGCGAAAAGCAATCGGAACTAGCACCTAAAAACATTGATTGGTTAACCAAATAATTACTTTCCAGACTATCCAAAATCAGACAAAAATCAATTTCCTACCCTAAATCATTTTTTTATTCCCCAATTCCCCCTAAACTTGTGGTCTTTTTGACGGTTATAAGAAAGTAACCTTAAAAAATGGCGTAAAAAATGCAGTTCTTTTTATTGTAAACGCCAATTCCTGATTGTTGAATGATTGGATTGCTGACAGCAAAGCAGTCTAACTTCTGACTTCTAAATAAAATGAATGACTAACGAAACTAAAGTCGGTCTTTTAGCAGTAATTACTATCATTGCCTCCGTTATTGGGTATAATTTCCTAAAGGGAATTAACTTGGTCAATGCACCTAATCTGCTTTATGCCAAATATGAAAATGTAGCCTCTTTAACCGTTTCTGCTCCCATTACGATTAACGGTTTGCAAGTTGGAGTGGTAAAAGATATTTATTTCTTGGAAGATATGCAGACTATTGAAGTGGAAATGAATATTGAGCAGGATTATAAGATTCCAAAAGATGCAGAAGCCATCATTACGAGTCTAAGTATTATGGGGGGAACGGCTATTAAAATAAAGTACAATAGTATTTGTAATGGGATTAATTGTGCCCAGAGTGGAGATAGGTTGAAGGGGAGAGTAGCGGGTGCCTTGGAAGGCTTAATTGGTAATCCTGAAGATATTAACCCTTATTTTGATGGTTTAAAAAAGAATGTGCGCCCTATAATAGATTCTTTAAAAGCTAGTTTAACCGACCCTAATGCCAATGATGATATTTCAAAAAGTATTCGGGATATTGCTATTGTCTTAGAAAATTTAAAGGCGACGACTGCGAATATGAATAAGATTATGGCAGCAAATGCCCGTCCGCTAAATGGTGTTTTAAAAAATGCAGAAACCTTTTCAGGGAATTTGAATGAGAGTAACCAAAATATTAAAGGCATCATGCAAAATACGGATACGCTGACGGCTAATTTAGCAGATTTAAAAATAGAAAAGACTTTAACGGGCGCAAATGAAGCGATTGCCAGTTTGCAGACAACGATGGAATCAGCCGATAAAGCAGTTGGGCAATTAACTAGTTTATTAGAAAAAGTAAATAATGGAGAAGGTGCTATCGGCAAATTGATGACGGATGAAAGTATCATTACTCAATTTTCTACGATGGCGATTCGTTTAGATTCTTTAATGACGGATTTTCAAGACCGACCTTATCGGTATATGCCTTTGAAAAGCAGACGTCGAGTTAAGAAGTTAGATAGGTTGGATGCTAAAGAGGCGGCTGGTAATTAATGGGTATTTATTAAGTACGTTTTATAAAAAGACCTTCACGTTTCTAATGGAATTTGAAGGTCTTTTTATTTGTCTAACAATCAATAATTTATATAATTTTGGTTGATTATTTTCTTACTACGGTACATTTTGATACTAGATACTAGATTTTTGATATTAGATAAATCAAAGACTCAATTTGTCGCTATCTAAATACTTGATTTTAAAACTGTTCCGATATTGGGTTATTATTTCTGTCCATCAAGAATCTAGCATCAAGTATCCAATGTCCAGTAGTAAGGATTATTTTATCGTATAAAATTAAAATCATGAAAAAATCACTTTACCTCTTTTGTGTATTGGCATTTATTATGAGTTGCCAACAAACCACCGAAGCACCCGTCACTCGATCAACTACAACTACGACCGAATCGACTACAGGCTATGATGCAGCATTAGCCGAAGCATGTGGTGCAGACGAATACGGTATGCGCCAATATGTGATGGCTTTTCTAAAAAGAGGACCAAATCGAGATAGAGATTCTTTAGCAGCGGCCAATCTACAAAGAGCGCATTTAGACAATATTGGAAAATTAGCAGAAGCGGGTAAATTATCTCTTGCAGGGCCTTTTTTGGATGATGGCGAATTAAGAGGCATTTACATCTTTAATGTAACCACTTTAGAAGAAGCCAAAGCTTTGACGGAAACAGACCCTGCAATTCAGGCAGGTAGTTTAGTGCTAGAATTGCATCCTTGGTATGGTTCGGCAGCTTTGATGAAGGTGAATGAGTTGCATATAAAAGTGGCGAAAACGCCGATTTAATTTTCCATGGATAATTTCCACGGATGACCTTTTATAGAAGTATTTTCTAGTCATACATTTTATTTAGTATCCGTTACTAAATGATTCTCTGCTGCAGATTAACAGCTATTTAACAAGTGCATAACAGCTAAAAAACAGCTTCTTTTTGTTGTTGAGAATACCTTTGTTCTTACAAATACATTGGTAGCCCGATGGTCTGAAAAAAAGCCATCTCGTGCGTCTTTTTTCAAATTATCGCATCTTTAAAGGTAGCGTTACAAAATATTCTTTAAAAGAAATCACTTCAACCCTTATTACATGAAAAAGAATTACCCTACTTTTTTCCTAATTATTACTTTAATTTTAGGAAGTCTCCAGTTTTCAATTGCCCAAACAAAGGCAGCTGTAGCTAAAATAAAACAAGTCGAAAATGGCCTATCCAATTACCACCAAATCAAAGGCGAACCCACTTGGACGATTGCGGAAAGAATGGAACATTATGGTGTGCCAGGCATGAGTATTGCCGTCATTCACGATTATAAAATTGCTTGGACAAAGACTTATGGGGTAGTGAATAAGGAGACGAAAGAACCTGTTACGGAGAACACTTTATTTCAAGCCGCCTCTATTAGTAAACCCGTTTCTGCTTATGCGGCATTGAGTTTAGTAGAAGCAGGTAAATTAAATTTGGATAAAAATGTCAACCAATATTTGACTTCTTTTTATGTGCCAGATAATGACTTTACGAAAGAAGAAAAAGTAACCCTCAAACATATTGTAAGCCATAAAGCAGGATTGACCGTTCATGGATTTTTGGGGTATTCTCCAGGATTAAAAGTGCCTACCTTAGTGCAATTATTAGCAGGAAAGAAACCGTCCAATTCTCCTGCTATTCTAGTAGATAAAGCGCCTGGTGGTAGTATGCGTTATTCAGGTGGCGGTTATTGCGTGATGCAGCAAATGATGATTGATGTCAGCAAAAAGAGTTACCCTAAAATTATGCAAGCGCAAGTTTTAGAGCCAATTGGCATGGCTAAAAGTACTTTTGCCCAACCTTTACCTGCGGAAAAATTAAAATTGGCAGCAACAGGCTATGTGCCAGATGGTTCTATGACCAAAGGAGAAAGACATACTTATCCAGAAATGGCCGCTGCTGGATTATGGACCAATGCGGAAGAACTCGCGAAATTTGTCATTGATTTGCAACAGACTTTAAAAGGGAATAGTGAAAAAGTATTGTCTAAAGAAATGGCTCAGCAGATGGTCACTCCAGTAGAGGGTGATTTTATAGGTTTGGGTATTTTTTTAAAAGAAGGTCGTTTTGGGCATGGTGGTTGGAATGAAGGCTTTTCAAGTGATATGACTGGACATCTTGAAGACGGATATGGGGCTGTTGTCATGATTAATGCCAATCAACCTGATTTTATTGAGGAAGTAACGAATGCCGTTGCAAGGATTTATAAATGGGAACAATCCGCACCTCCAGCACACGAAAAATTAGTTTTTACGGATTCGGAGATTGCCCGTATTTCAGGTAAATATGCCTATGAATTTGACGAAAATATAACTGTTTATGCGGAAGATGGTAAAGTGTTTCTGAAATATTTAACGAATGCTACACCAGAAGAATTAATTAAAGTGGCAGAAAACAGGTATGTCAGAAGGTCTAGGAAAGCGACTATTCAGTTTTTAAACGACCCACTTAAAGCAGACCATTCCTTAGTTTTTTTACCTGAAAAAGAAGGGGAAGCACTAGATTATAAAAACGTAAGAGTTGATGCAGCTGAAAAATTAGGCATAGAATGGTTAATGGAAGGTAATTTAGAGAAGGCAGTAGTCATTTACCAACAAAAAAAGCAAGAACAACCTAATTTTATGCCAACGCACGAGGAATATATTAACCGTGGAGGCTATCAGGCGATGGGCAATGGCAATCTTGATTTAGCATTGAATATTTTTAAACTCAATGTAGCGTTACATCCTAAGGCCTATAATACCTATGATAGTTTAGGCGAGGCATATTTGAAAAAAGGGAATAAAGAGTTGGCGATTAAAAATTATAAAAAATCTTTGGCTTTGAATCCTAAGAATGAAAATGCGGTGGAGATGTTGAAGAATATGAAAATGTGATTCTCTTGCTTTTATAGGGCTATTTGTAAGACACTTGGAGGTCTGAGAGACGCTCCAAGGTCTTCGTATAAAAACCTTGGAGCGTCTTCAAGACCTCCAAGCGTTTTGGAACATCACTTAGCAGGATATTAGAGAACAAGCGTTACTAAATCAGTTGGAGGTTGACTATTTTATCTTTGCACCAACAACCTTTTCGTTAACACGCCTTTTTCGCTTCGCAACTGTAAAAAGTAAATTCCAGAAGGGAGATTGCCCCTGATAAACTGAAGCAAATGCGTCCCTTCCTTCCAAAGTGCCTCGGTTAAATAAACTTGGATTTCTTGACCGTTCGCGTTGTAAAGCTTCAAAGAAACCCTCATTTTATTGGGTAAATCAATTTGAATCGTCGCTGTTTGCCGAATCAGATTTGGCCGAATGGTCAGCTTAACAGGATTCGTTAAACCTAGCGTTTCTAAGTTAGTTGAATGATTAGGCTGTTGACGACTATTAACGGCTATTGGGATAGGTTCCTCCAAATTCTGGTTAGGTTCACAAGGTGCTATCAACGCCTGGAAATTGCTGCCAGATTCTGCGTGGAAACCAGCACTTAACAAAATCTCTTGCCCTGCTTTAAATACGACGGTACTTTGATTTTTTACCTTTCCTTTGCCTATTAATTTGACGGAGCTTTGGTAGGTGCTATCTGAAATTCGATTATCTGGATGATTATTGGACACTACTAGCAGACTATCTGTCGCATCATTGGGGTTACAATCACAAGCATCTGGTTGCGTATCTCCATCGCTATCTATAGTATCATCTTCATTAGGGCAAATGTCTTTACAATCTTGAATGCCGTCGTTGTCTGTATCTGGATTAAAACTGATAAGAACGGTATCTCTGCCTGCTTGTCCCAAAGGACTATTGACAGTCCATTCTAATTCATACATTTCGCCCATTGCTCCTGTAAAGATAGCATTTGACAAAACTTCATCCATTAAAACGCCGCCCGTTCCTGAAATAATACGCCAGCCTAATGGTGCATTCATTCCTAAGATGGCATCTAACTGAACGATTGTGTCACAAACGTTTAATTGGTCTTCGTTGGCATTCGCCTCAGCCATAGGTTCGTTAAAATCGTCATCTTCAATAAATCCAAAACCAATACTATTGGTTAAAATAGCCAGCACAGGATTGGACAATTTTAGTTGAACTATTTCTTGTAATTCTGCTCTATTATCTCCCTTTATAGGAATGATAATTTCTTTATCTATTTCTCCTGGTAAAAATGTTAGCTGTCCTTTGGTTTCTGTATAATCCGCCTCCGCCAAAGTAGCCGTACTATCAACACTCGTATAATCCACACTTATGATATTAGGATAGGCTGTATCTAATAGGATATTGAATCGCAAATCTGCTGTACTGCCTTCTGCGCCTTCTACTGTAGAAGCGTCTAAGATGCTTACATTTGCTTTTCCTATGAAAAAATTGTCTATACTAAGATAATAAAATCCTGTGCCCCATTCTGCAAAAATTCTGACTTTTACAATTTCTCCACTAAACTCGGATAAGTCATAATTTAGTTGTGCCATATCTGTACGAGCAACATGATTTCCAGCATGTATTTGGTCAATAGTGGTAAACGAATTACCATAATCAGTAGAAATTTGTACATGAAGGGTATCTCCTTCTCCTAGTATAGTAGGTTTTAATGAGTCTACCTCTAAATATTGATAGTTAAAAGCTAACCAATCGCCAGAAGCAATAGGCCCGATAAGAGGCGTAGTGACCGTTAAATCTCTATCTACACTTAAATCATCAAATAATACCTTCGAGAAGTTATTATGTAGTTGTCCTATTTGAAATTGTCCTTCCCAATCGAAATCTAGCGTATAGTTTTCAAAACCCTGTATATAATTTGGTGGATAAATTTGAATGGTCTCAAAAGTAAATGGCCCTGCCCAAATAGATGAATTACTAGTATCACAATTTGAACGAACGTAAAAATCGTAGGATCTGCCTATGGTTAAACCTAATAAATTATAAACATTAGTATCGATATTACTTGCTAGTGTACCTGTTCCTTGAGTAAAGCCTGTAGTATCCCATTCTATCTCCCAAGATTTGGAAGTATCAATATCAATATAAAATTTGGATTACTCCTAAATTAATTCCTATCTTCCGAGTTATAATCAATTTACAAAACGAATATCAAAACCCACGTATGGAAAAATATGAATTAAAGTTTTATGAGAAGGAAATAAAACATGCCAATGACCCTTTTTTGCGCCAACCTTTTGAAGATAAATGGGAAACTTATACTTGGGCAGAAGTAGGGCAAATGGCTAGGAAATTAGCCACAGGTTTAAAATCTTTAGGACTTCGAGATAAAGCACATATTGGTCTTGTTTCTAAAAATTGCCGAGAGTGGATAATTGCGGATATTGCGATTATGATGGCGGGCTATGTCTCTGTTCCTTTCTATCCAACTTTGCAGGCTGACCAAATTAGCGAAGTGCTTAGATTAGGGGATGTGGATGCCATTTTTGTGGGTAAATTAGATGATTGGGAGAGCATGAAAGCTGGGATTCCAGCAGAAATGCCGATGATTAAATTTCCGCATTATAAAGATAATGCAAAGGTAGATAGAGGACAAGATTGGAACGAATTCATGAATGCGCATGAGCCTTTGCAAGGAAAACCATCTCCTGATTATGATGATATTTGGACGATTGTTTTTACTTCGGGTACTACAGGCACTCCGAAAGGCGTAGTACAAACTTACCGAACGGTAGACAGTACCAAAATTATTATGGAGCACGATAATAGTTTACAGGTTTCTCACGATGGCGATAATCACTTTTTTTCTTATTTACCGCTGAATCATATTGCAGAAAGAGTGGTGGTAGAAATGTCTGCTTTAAGTTATGGTGGCGATATTTCTTTTACCCAAGACTTAGCCCATTTTTTCAAAAATTTACAAGATACTCGCCCAACCTTATTTTTTGCGGTACCTCGTATTTGGACGAAGTTTCAGATGGGTATTTTAGCTAAAATGCCGCAGAAAAAGCTGGATATGATGCTGAAAATTCCAATTGTAGGTGGCATGATGAAAAAGAAATTATTGGCAGGTTTGGGTTTAGATAGAGCAAGAGGTACTTTGACAGGGGCTGCCCCAATGTCCGAAACGCAGAAAAATTGGTATAGAAAGATTGGGCTCTATATTTTTGAAGGCTATGGGATGACGGAAAATTGTGCGATTACCACGACTTTAAATGGAAAAGATATTCGACCAGGTTCTGTTGGAAAAGCTCGTTATGGTTCGGAATTGCGCATTGAACCCGAAACGAACGAAATTCTCTATAAAGCACCTTGGAATATGATTGGTTATTATAAGTCTCCTGAAAAAACAGCCGAGACGCTAAAAGATGGTTGGTTGCATACGGGCGATGAAGGCCGACTAGATGAGGAGGGGTATTTATACATTACAGGTCGAGTAAAAGATACTTTTAAAACTTCTAAAGGTAAATTTATTGTCCCTTCCCCAATTGAATGGGAATTTGCTACGAACTCTGATATTGAACAGATTTGTATTGTCGGTTTAGGTTGCCCACAACCGATGGCTTTGATTGTCCCTTCCGAAATGGGTGCTGCTAAATCTCAAGCGGATTTAAGGGCTAGTTTAGAGGCTACTTTAAAAGAAGTGAATACCAAAATGCCAAATTATCGAAAGGTATCGACGATTATCATCACCAAAGATGTTTGGGGCGTAGAAAATGGTTTATTGACGCCTACTTTGAAAGTTAAGCGTAATGTAATGAATCAACGGTATCGAGACTTATTTATGGGTTGGCATGAAGATGCAGAATCTGTGGTCTTTGAGTAATTGAAAAATGGTTATATTAGCTTACTATTATATTGTTAGGGTACTCGATTTTCATTTTTGAATCATAATAATATAGCAATTCAACCATAAAACCATTGCTTTTAATGGATAAATAATTAATAATTTAACACAAATGTCTCTAACAAAGAAAATAGTTTCTGCTCCTGCTAGACAGGCAGAAAAATACGTTGCAGGTATGATGGGGGTAAAACCAGTCGTCCCTTTTGATCATCGAAAATTGGAAGCCCAAGCTAAGGAAAAAATGACACCTGAAGCAGCGGGTTATATTATCGGTGGTGCTGGTTCGGATGATACCATTCGAGAAAATCATGATACTTTTGACAAATATAGAATTTATCCACGGATGTTAAGAGATGTGTCTCAAAGAGATACGAGTACCGAATTATTCGGTGATAAAATTCCTTCGCCTTTACTGACTTGTCCGATTGGGGTATTAGAAATGGTGCATGAAGCCGCGGGTAAAGCAGTCGGAAAAGCCATGTCAAAATTGGGTTTACCGATGATTATTTCTAATCAAGCCTCTTTCTCTATGGAAGAAATTACGGCAGGTATGGGAGATAGTCCACGTTGGTTTCAATTATATTGGAGCAAATCCAATGATTTAGTCAAAAGCCTGGTACAACGTGCGGAGAAATGTGGTTGCTCGGCTATTGCCGTGACCTTGGATACGACGATGTTAGGCTGGCGCGTACAAGATTTAGATTTAATGTTTTTGCCTTTTTTAAGAGGACAAGGCATTGCCCAATATACGAGTGACCCTGTTTTTAATAACATCGTGAAAAATATGGATTTTGGGGATGAATCTATGCTTCCCCCAAATGTTGATCCAGAAACTTTTAAATCTGTCCAAGCCTTTACAGGGGTTTATTCTCGTCCTTCGATTACGTGGGAAGATTTAGCCTTTTTACGTTCTGTAACGGATTTACCCATCTTGTTAAAAGGTATTTTACATCCTGAAGATGGCGCTTTAGCCGTTAAATATGGGGTCGATGGTATCATTGTTTCCAATCATGGCGGTCGTCAAGTAGATGGTGCTATTTCGGCGATTGATGCCTTACCTAAAGTAGTCGAAGCGGTTCGAAAAGCGGGAAGTGAGATGCCTATTTTGATGGATTCTGGTATTCGAACAGGCGCTCATATTTTTAAGGCATTAGCTTTAGGCGCAAAAGCAGTTTGTGTCGGTCGCCCTCATTGTTATGGACTTACCATTGCTGGTCAAGAAGGGGTGGAAGAAGTGATGTCCAATTTAATGGCAGATTTTGAATTGACGATGGCTTTGGCTGGTTGTAAGGATTTGTCGGAGATTGGGAGGGGGTGTTTGGTGTAAAAACCTTGGAGTGTCTTCAAGACCTCCAAGCGTTTTGAAAACCACTTTCGGTGAATCAGACGCTTGGAGGTCTGAAAGACGCTCTAAGGTCTGCCCATCAACCACATTGCGCCAAAAACCATTCTTTTTCTGGCAAATTAGTTTCCAGAGCAATTTCAGCAGATAATTCCATTCGCTCTCCTTTATTTAAAGCCCCCAAATCCAGCAATTTATGCGTGTATCTAATCACATTTAGACTATTTAATTTATGGTAACCAATCATAGATTTTCGTCGAACATAATTTTCCATGGCTTTTAAATGAGCCGTTAATAATTCCCAAAGTGCTTCCTCATAATAAATTTTTACCAATAGTATTTTAGCCGAAATACTCAATAAGACATCCTTTCGATTGCCTCGTTGTAATAATTGCATCGCCACATCTTTTTGTCCCTGATGATAGGCTAATAAAGCTTGATTATAAGCAAAAGAAGATTCCCGATAACTCCGAGCCAAATTATTTTTATAAGTAGAAATAAATAAGGCGGTCCAATCAAAATTAGCCGTTTTTAAACCTGCTTTGACGATATTATGGTAAGTAAATCGAGACAAGACATTGTTTTCTAAGAGCCATTTTTTTTCTAAGCCTTGTTGGTATAAATCCAATGCTTCCCGATAAAAATCAACCAATCCTTCATTAATTTTCTTGACACAATAATTAATTGCCAATAAATATAAATCTCGAATTTCCGCCGTTGGGAAAAATTGGTCTTTGGCTAACAGCTCTTTTTTAAATAGTTGAAAATGTGTTATTTTTTGAGGTGCGGTCAACATTAAGTAACAATAATAATAAACCCCAATTGCTGGAATAATTAACCAGTTTTTTGTTTGCACCAATTCCAATACAGGGAATAAAAGTCCCAAATCATGTTTGGTTTTATAGACTTGTTCGTGGGTAATTTGCAAACAGGCCGTTTTGAGTCGATGTGCTGCATAAGCTTGGTCTAATTGGTCGGACATCGGCTGCAATTGCACATCTCCCGTTGGTTGTTTTTTAGATAAAAAATCATATTGTTCTTTTTGAATCTCAAAAGAATTCCACAAATAATCTGCATTTTGAATCGGCTGTTGCTGTCTTTTTTTGTTAATTTTATAGAGTAACTTTTCAAATTTATGCGTATCCACTCGCTCTTTATAAGCATCTACTAAATGCACGGCAATTTTATCTTTCGATGCCATCCAATTCGTAACGGCCAAATACTGCTCAGTTGCCCGAAAAGCATAACTTACCAATAAACGCATTTTTTGGTCTTCATAAGTTTGGTTAGGATATAGTATTTGAAAAGCCGCTTCTTTTAATAAGGGTTGCTGCTTTCTGAGTTTGTCCAATAAAAAATCACTCAACAAAACGACTTTAGCATTTTGTTGAAAAAACGGGGAGTGCATAAATTTATGCCAGTTTTTTAGCTCCTGTTGGGAAAAAGTACTCAGTAATTGAAAAAATTTTACACTTTCCATATAGTAAATGTATTAATTCTTTTCTACAAAAAAATATAAATATACTTGATAATTAATTGTTTTAAGAGTTACTGTATAAAAAATAGCCTACAAAGATGGAATTTTGAGGTTGTGAGAGAGGTTTACATTTTCCATCTTTGTCTTGTAGTTAATCCTACTTGTAAGAAATTATCCAAAATAAAATTTGACAACTTATGAAAAACAATAATTTCCGATGGATAACCAAATGTTTTTGCCTAATTGGTTACTTCTTTTGTGCTGGATTATTGCAGGCACAGTCTTCCTGTACCAATGATACTGTTCCGCCAGTAGCTAGATGTAACTCAGATTTTAGTATTGAAGTATTTGATACGACTATTGCTAACGAGATACCTGCCAAAGTATTTGATAATGGAAGTTTTGATAATTGCACGTCTAGCGACGAATTACATTTTGCTTTTTCTGAAAACCCTAATGATACTATTTATGGGCTACCCTTCTAACGTTGTAAATAAGTTGAAGGCTAAAGAAAGCAAAAATCATCAAAATTGTGACAAAAATGATAACTTTGGGCAGAAAATAAAATATGTTAAAACCTCTATGGAAAGAAATAACCACCCATCAGCAAACTGATCAGGATGCCACTTTGAGAGAGGTAAGTGAAGCTA
>Ga0208544_10002471_pt1 | contig 11996 bp, 10 predicted proteins | sample DEB08_DNA_9_FD_184526 | JGI IMG/M metagenome (GOLD analysis project Ga0208544, IMG submission 184526) | Aqueous microbial communities from the Delaware River and Bay under freshwater to marine salinity gradient to study organic matter... | ecosystem: Environmental > Aquatic > Marine > Coastal ...
CCAACTTCGAAGGGGGTAGCCCGGATGAAACTGCAGCCGCAGCCTCCACGGTAGAAGCTACTAACCCTGAATTGGATGCCAAGGTCAGCGCGATTGTTGCGGATGAAAGCATGTCCGTAGATGAGAAGCGGGAGGCTATTGATGTCCTTCTGGACGATGTGGCCAAAGACAACACCATTACAGGTGGCGTTGAAACACTCACAGGTATGGCTGATCAGATCTACGGTGATGGGGTTTCCTCAGAAAGGATAATGTATAACCCACAAGACGTCGTAGGGGGTAATAAAGTATCCAACCTAATGCAGATGCTGGATGCTAATGCACCCGGCACAAACATTGATCCTAGCAACCCGGCCTACGCTCTTCCTGATGTATCTGTAGATCCTGCCACAGGTCAGGTGTCCACAGTTAATACCGTAGCCCCTCCACAGGCTGCATGGTACGAAGCCGAAACAGCCATTGGCGACGTCATGAACGCCCAAGGTACTGCGGCCCAAGGTACGGTTAACCCTAACGCATTGATCGATCCTAATGCTGTAGGGGCTGATATGCAGGGTGCGTCTACGGGCGTTAATCAGGATGGTACAACCAACTATCTTGGTCAGGCTCTGAACAACACTGCCCAACAGTCTATCTCCACTGTGATCGACACCACGACTGTTGCGGGGCGTATGCTGGCCCAGACATTGGGTGAAGGTAATTACACCGATGCTAAAGCCACGATGCAGGGTCAAATGGAGATCCTGTCCCGTGAATTCGTGGATGCTAATGGTAACCCTAAGATCCCTGCATGGGCTGCTGGAACGGCCCGTAATGTGGCTAAGATTGCTGCCTTTAGCGGTATGACGGGTACAGCTGCTACAGCTGCTATGTCTACGGCACTTCTAGAAGCCTCTCTGCCCATGGCGCAGGCCGATGCTACATTCTTCCAAACTGTTACCTTGGAGAACCTAAGCAATCGCCACCAGACAACAGTCAATAAGGCTAACGTACTAGCGAACCTCAATATGGCTGATATGGATGCCCGTTTGAATGCTGCTGTTACCAACGCTCAAAGCTTCATGCAGATGGATCTGACCAACCTCGACAATCAACAGCAGATGAACGTGGTCAACACACAGGCTCGTGTCCAGACTATTCTGGAAGATGCACGATCTGTGAACGCTGCCCGTCTATTCGCTGCAGAGAGCCAGAACGACTTCACAAAATATTATGACCAGCTGAATGCCAATATCAACATCTTCTCAGCTGAACAGAAGAACAACATGGAACGCTTCAACGCAGGCGAGATTAACGACGCCCGCGAATTCAACGCTACCATGGAACGTCAACGCGATATGTATGAGTCCGAAATGGCCTACAACATCGACCTATCTAATGCCCGGTGGCGTCAGACTGTAGAGACTACAAACACTGAGCTTGTGTATCGTGCTGCACAGACAGATGTACAGAATATGATCAACATTTCCACAGAGGCCATGAACCGTATGTGGGACCGGGAAGACAACCTCCTAGCGTACACATGGAAGTCGTTTGAAGGTAGTGCTGATCGTGAGCTTGAGCGTTACGCAGCGGATCGTGATTACGACCTTGATGAACGTAAACTCAATAACGAAGAAGACGTTGCAGAGGGTGCCGCATGGTTTGAAGCTATCAAACTTGGTGGGTCGATCCTCAAAGGCGCTAATGACATTTTCAGCTTGTGGTAAGAGGTAGTTATGAATTTCCGTGATGCAGTAAAACAGTCCGTGATGGGCTACTACAAGGGCAACCTCCCTGAGAAGTCGATTGAGTCGTCTGAAAAGGAATTCATCTACACACTGGACTACTTCGAAGAGCTTGAAGCAGAAGGTGCCGAAATGAAGACGGAGAAGGACAAGAAATGAAGAAGATGCCCAAATTCGATGGTCCTATCCCCGGAGAGAATTATACGGCTGATACCCGTAACTTCCCATGGCACCGTCCCCCCGACGAAACCGACATTGTTACTATCATCGAAAAGACCATTACTAATTTGTCCCGTCCTGAGCCTCTCGGTGTGATGCTTACAGCCTTGGAAAGTGGGGACACCATTCTGGACTACGTCACAGGTATCTCCCGCGTAGCAGTAGGTCGTGGTCGTCTCCCAATCGATCAGGCCGTTCTAGCAGCTGGTCCTATCGCCCGGTTTGTTGAGAGTGTCGCCGTACGGGCTGGCATTAACTTCGAACGTGGCTGGGATGAAGTCCCCACCGTACTGACCCCAGAATACGTGAAGGGTGTGAACCCTAATCAAAAGATCACGTACGAAGAGCCAGTAGAAGAGGCCCCTGACGAAAGCTTTATGTCCATGGGCAGTAATGAACCTGCATCCTCAGACAAACAACAACAGATGCTTGGCGGCGAGTAAGGAGACCTGATATGTCAATGAAGTTTGCAGGTTTCATGGGTGCAGTACGCGAAGATCGCGTCGCCCGTGAAGAGCGTGAGGCCGCTGAAAAAACAGCTGAGAAGGATCGTACCTTCCGCAGGGAAATGTTGGAGGCAGAGTTTGATCGCCGTGCTGAAATTGAGTCTCTTGGTATCTGGAATAAACAGCGTGAAAAAGATACTGCTCTCAATACAGCCACACAGACATTTATTTCATCCTATAATCTGCCCGAATCTGCTGCTGCACTCGTACGGCAGGAAATTCAGCTTCGTGGAGGTCTAGCAGCGGCTGTTACAGCCTACGAAGATGGTCGTTTTTCAGTTGAGCTACCTACAGCGGGTTCCGGTGGGACTGAGAATTCTAAATGGTCAACAGGCTCTGCTGTACTGTCTGGTGATGCGGAGACTGTCCGTACTGAATTCATGTCTTCCGTGTATGAGGGTGGTCTTACCAACCCCTATGGCCTTGCTGCCGTTATGGCCACAGCTAAACATGAAAGTGCATTCGATCCTAAGAACGTGAACCGTGTATGGCGGGATGACTCTGAGACAGGCCGTAAGCTTCATGCTGGCGGTGTTATGTCGTGGAATGGGCCGCGTCTTGAGGCTATGCAGGCCTTCACAGGGGGTGATGCTTCTCCCGCAGCACAGGGTAGGTTCTTTGTTAATGAAGATCCCGAACTGATCCAGAAACTGAATGCTGCTACGTCCGCAGAAGAAGCAGACACTCTGATGCGTAATGCGTGGCGCTTCGCCGGGTATGATCGTCCGGGTAATGAAGAGGCTGCGGCACGTCTGGCCACAACTAAATCTCTCGTACCAGAGATCGAAACGATGGCGATGTTTCAGGCTGTTGAGAAGACCCCTGAGACTAAGGCCGATCAAATGTTCCCAATCGGAACAGAGGTTGGTACTCAGGCATCCGCTACTACTCAGACACAGGCCCCCACATCTGAGGAGGTTGCACCTTCCACTGGTCGGATTATTCGGAAAACAACGGCACAGCTGAAGCAAGAACAAGACGCCCGTGATCGTATTGTGGATGGTCAGGACAGTTTCGTCTCCGCTGTTACTAAGGCAGACACAAAAGAGAAACTGTTGGCCCTACAGGGGACTCTGAATGCATTGGTTGATGTCCCCCAAGTAGAAATTGATCGTCGTAAAGGGGTTATCTCAGGACAGATTGAGGTAATGCAGGAGAGAGAGCGTGAAGTTGCTCTACAAGAGCAGGAGCCTATGTACTTCTACCCTCTGGCTTCCGATAACACATTGACATCTGAGGCTGTACAGATCCGTAAGACTAAGGATGGTACATGGGTTGATACTATGGGCAACCAGATCGACGTCACTAAGGGTCGCTACTTCGCAGACGATGGTCTGGACAGCTGGAAAGTGGCTAACACACAACTCAAAGAGCTGAACACCCTGACCACAGGTGCGGTAGGTGCGGCTATGGCTGTTATCAACTACCGTAATGCTGTTGTTGAAGGCGGTGATGCAGGCGTGAACAGATGGCTTAATGCTTTGTCTAGCGCAGAGTCTGAGGTAACACAGCTGGAGGTAGCCCTAAGAGAAGCCTCCCAAGAATCCGCGTCTCGAAATGACGGGGGTGCATACTTCCGGTCCAGAGAGAGTGAATTCCGTGAGAGGCTCAAGAGTATTGCTACCTCTTCTAGCGTAAGAGAAATGATGCTGCTGAACGCTGCTTATGCCATGGCCTCTATGCGTGGATCTTCGGGTCAGGCTCTCTCTGACAAAGAATTGATACAGAACCTCAAGGCTTTGGGACAGGGTAAAGGTAACGTCGATACTATTCTGACCATGATTGATAAAACCTTCAATGACATCCTTCTGACAGGCGTTGATGTACGTCGTACTTCTATGCTGGACGGTATTGGTCTCACCCCATCCGGTAAGGCTTTTGTCTCTTCGACCAACCTTGATAACTCGTTTAAGAGCATTCTAGATGATGCCATCAAGGAGTCTGGAAACACAGGTATTCAGAAAGGATATCAGGCACTCGTGAACCGGGAAATTTCGTCTGAACCTCCGTCCGACGTCCAAGGACAGGAGACAGATACAGAGACTGTAGAAGATTTCTCCAATATCCCAGAACTATCTCCTGACGATGCTATGTTGGCATATAATAACGGAGATCGGGTGGTCGTAACACAAGATATGCTCGACAAGTGGCCCAAGTCTTTTGTTGGAAAACGTGTGGGAGATATCCTTGAAATAGATGAGACTGAAGCAGGAGAGAAATAATGACGGACACTCCGTTCGCAAACGCCCGCGTGGTTGGTAATAAATCTGAAGCTTCCCCCGACGAGGAAAACCCCTTCGCAGGCGCTAAAATAGTGGGTAATAAGGCCCTTGGTGGGTCAGACCCTACCACCCCTACCTCAGAGCCAGAGGAACGCTCTTATGACACTACTATGTGGGACGGAATGGACTACAAAGATGCGATGGCAGAGTACATTGCTCTTAAGGATGATCCCAATGTGTCGTCTACTGTCACGCCGTCTATCTCTTCCGGTATGCTTACACCTAAAGCTACTCTGATCTATCGTGACCCTGAAACAGGTGAGAATACTGCTATCCCAGAACCTAGTAAAGATAGGGTGTCTGCGGGTGGTGTTCTTCGTGGTATCGGGGACGTTATCCGTGGTGAAGTAGGTCTTGGTGAGGCTCTTGGTAACGCCTACGACCGGGCCTTTACTAACCCTAAAGCTAAGGTTTCTATGGGTGAGTCCCTGATGTTGGGTTCTCTTGAAGCTGGTGGTGATGTTGCTGAAACGGGTGCAGCTGTAGCTGATAAGGTAACCGACGCACTCGGATATGAGACAGATCTCACAGAGAGAGTACAGGCTGGAATGGTGTCTGCTGATACCTCAAAGTCTGCTGTTGATAGTCTGATCGCGGATGGTATTCCTACTATGGCATTGGCCTTCACAGGTGCAGCGACGGGTGCTACAGCCGCTCAGATGATGCGTTGGGGGCCAACATGGCTTCGTGGTATGGCTACCGTCATTGGTACTGTTGGGACCAGTGAAGTCGCTGCTACTGCAGGTACAAGCACGGATGAAGGGACGATGTTTATCGGCCCCGATGCCGCGTTCAAGTTTGGTATTCTTTCACAGGGTCTGGATCTTGGGGATGAAGCTTCTGACGATGTGCTAGAACGCCGGGCTGCTGTATTCGCAGAAGGTCTTCTTGCGGGTTCCATTGTAAGCGGGGTCACTACAGCCACAGTATGGTCTAGCAAATTCGCAGGTATGTTCTTTGGCGACTTCACGGATCTGTTGAAGAAGAATGGTCCAGAAGCCAAAGTATACCGGGATCTTTCCTACCAGCTTGCGGGTGTTACACCAGATACCACTGCAGCAGAACTGGCCATCATTCGTGATCGTATTGGTGAAATCGTTAATGACAACGCTGTCGTCTTCAACAAACTGGTGGACGAGGGTAGCGAGTCTGCCCAGCTTAAACTGAACACTGTACAGTCTATTATGCGTGGTACAGATGATCCCAAAGCTATTGCTGATCTTACACGTCCCGAATACCCTAATTTCAATGCCAGCCAAAAGAACGTCACACGCGGCCTACAGACAGGTCTAGACGAGCAAGCTGAACTTCTGGGTGGGGTAGGTGCAGAAGCACAGACACGGACCATTGGTGAGGCTGCTAATGCCATTGCAGACACAGGACGTGTGCAGGTGTCACTGGCTGACGATGCTGTTGAACTGCAGGAAGCTGCCTACAAACAGATGGAAGAGCGGTTCTGGCAGGACGTACGGGATAACCCTGAATTTGGGGATACTCTCAAGCGCCTGCAGGACACTGTTGGTACTGAGCAAGGGCAGCTGCGCCGGGATACAGGCGAGAGTATTCAGGAGACTGTGAAGTTCATCTATCGTGAAATGACTACCACCAAAGATGAGCTGTATGCTGCAGTACAGGGCGGTAGTGTCGATGGTCAGAAGATCGTGGATGCCTTCACGTACCTTAACAGTAATGCAGTCCTGCCAGAGATTGACGCCATGAACCGTCAGCCCCTGATCAAGAAGTTTGTGGATGCCATTCAGCCTTTGGAAGGTGAGGATGTAGCCGACACTGCCAAACGGGTGAAAGAGTGGATTGCTGACAATGATGAAGGTCTAGGTGAATATGGTTTCATGTACCAGAAGATCCGTCCACAGCTGTCTGCCATCGCTAACAACCTGTTCTCACAGACAACCCCCGGTGCTAAGACTGCTGCAGGGGAAGTACGGGATCTGGTTCGTTTCATTGATGAAGATCTTCTGGACGACGTCTCCAAACTGGACCCACAACTTAAAGACGGGGTAGACGCGGCCCACTCTTACTATAAGAATGACTACGCCCCGTTCTGGAAGAAGGCAGATCCTAAGGCCCCTACCCCACTCTCAAACTATGCTGAAATCTACGACGCCACTCTGGGTCGGGGTATTGGTGAGCAAGGCTTTGCGTCCAACGCCATGAAGGGTCTGGACAGTACAATCAGAGAAAAGAGTGTCTACGATGTAGGCCCCCTGAAAGAGCTTCTGAACCGACCAGAGCGTATGGGTATGGATGCAGCCATGCGGGCAGACGGCGACAGTCTGACTGATTACTACATCTATGACATGCTGGAAAACTTCGGTGCAGAAGTACAGATGAAGGGTGGTCTGGATAAAGCTGATCTGACCCGACTTAACAAGATTGTAGGCAGCTACAGCGACGTCCTGACTGAGCTGGATGATAAGAAGGCTGCGGCCCTAAATGGGTTCATCCGTACTGTGAACGAGTCCACTGAGGGTCTTGCTGAACAGTCTGAAATGATCAAGCGGGTGCAGGAAACTGCTAAGAAGATGAAGCAGGAGATAACAGGTGGTGCATTAAAGCCCTTCTTCGCTAAAGAGGGTTTGGGTACAGCTGAGAATACCTATGGTTCATTCCAGAAGCTTTTCACCAGCCCAGACCCAAAAGCCAGCGTTGTGAAAGTACGGAAGTTTATCTCGGAGCTTCCACCAGAACGTCAGAAACTGGCAGAGGCGGGTCTTCAAACAGCGTTCAACCGTCACTTCCGTGAATACATGTTCAGCAAAACTCCTGAAACAGGGGGTACTCTAACCCTGTCAGGTGCAAGGGCGTTCTCCTCAAAACAGGAATTCGACACGTTCTTTGGTCTGGTGGATACAGTGTTTGAAAAGACACCTACCGTATCACAGACGATCAAGGAAATGACGGTTGTCGCCAGTGAGCTACAGGCGTCTCGTGGTGCTAAACCTAATAGCTCATGGTCGCCTACTGAGTATGCCCGTTCTGCTAAAGAGGCGGTAAGTAGGGGTATCTACGCATCTGTGGGTCCGTTGTCTCGTCCGGGTACACGTATTCGGTCTCTCCTGAGCCTTGTGATCAAAGACAAAGCTGACCCTCGTGTTATGTCTGGGTTGATGGACAAGATGCTGTCCGACCCTAAGTATTACCATGAACTGACGCTCAAGTATAACAAGGCACCCCGCGATCCTCGTGTAGTAAGTGAGGTATCACGTTGGTTGGGTTCCACAGGGGCTAAACTGGCAGGCGAAGATACGTCAGAGAACCCGGATGCTGTACAAGAGGAAATGTCTGGTATCCTTGCTCTTGGGAAAGCTGCAGCTGGTAAGATCGTCGGTACTGCCGTAGACGCCGTCTCTGAGGAAATGAACCAGATTGGCGTAGCTTCTCAGGAGATTGGTAAGTACCTGCAGGAGACTGAGCAGAAATAGAAAAAGCCCCCCAGCGACCAAACCGGGGGGCTACCTAACAGACCAAAGATCAAGAAGGAACTTTGGCTGTCTTTATATTACCAGAAAGGCCCCCTGACGTCAATTGTTAAGGGGCCTTTTTTCGTTAATCCTTAGCGATTTCGAGAACCATGGTCTGATGGGCTTCCACCATGCTGTTGATACCGGAACACAGCGCCTTATCAACGGCGTGGATCATGTCCATACGATTATCCATATCTTCCTTACTCAGGCCTGCCCGCGAAATCAGGTAGAAGGCTTCTTCGATGCCCGCACGTCCCTTCTTCATAGCAGAGAGAGAGTCCGTCAGAATGTCTGTGGCCTTCTCAATATGGTTGTAGGCAGACGTATCCAGAATGGTTTGTGTGTCGTGGGACGTGTCGTCCTTGAACTCACGGGGCTTGGACTTCATCTGCCCAAGCATTTCATCCAGAAGTGTAGCCATCGCTGCTGTAGCTTGGCCTGTCTGCTCTTCGGTCAGTTTCGTCTTTTTAGTCATATAGAACCTCTTTGGTCTGTTAGTGTGGATCATTCCACTAGAAGAAAGTTACCTTAGCTAAGGTATTTGGTCAACCCCCTTTCTGAATTTCTTCTAACTGGACCCCTACCATTTCCCGAACGTCCGCGATCAGCTTGAGAGCATCCTCAACCTCTTTATCGGGTTCTTCCCCGGACAGCTGACGGATTACCCGCACCTTCTTATACAGCCGCTCAGATGTGACCATATGATCCAAAGAAGATGATAGACAGCTAAACGCTGCATTAGCCATAGGCATAGCCAGTGATCTGTACTCAGCCTCAATAAGCTCTGGTGTGGGTTCTACATATTCTCCTGCGAGGAGTGTGATTTGGTCTGCTAGGATCATGTCGTATTTAGTCATAATGCCTCCGTGCCTTATAAATCGTTTGTGTTATATCAAATGTAGTAGCACCCTTCTAGCAGCGGTGAGGTACCTGTCAAGGTACTTTCGACGGAAATGTTTCGAAAGCTGTTACCCACATCTTACACGTATTAGACCGCACGATGTCGTCAGTATCAAAATTTACCACTCCGACAGGTAAATCAAGCTTCTCACACAATCCCACAAGACCTGTCAGACCACTATTCCGACCCAGATCACTTTGTCGTGGGTCTCCGGTCAGGACGACTCTTGCGTTGTCCCCAATACGGGTTAGGAACATCTCCAACTCAGCTGGAGTGGCGTTCTGGGCCTCGTCTAGTATCACAAAGGCATTATCGTAGGTCACACCACGCTCGTATCCCAACGGACGTAACATGATTTCTTCATGCTTCACCATACGCTCTACACGTTCCTTACCTAAGATTTTACTGAGGTTTTCCAGCGGTGCAGCTGCCCATGGAGCGATTTTCTCCTCAAAAGTACCTTTGAAGAACCCAAGGCCTTTGTTGTCCACAGCGACCAGAGGACGCAACAGGATAATCTTTTCGATCTTACGCTCTGCATAGTCTCTCGCCGCCATGGCCAGAGGGATATATGACTTCCCCGTACCCGCGCTTCCTATCCCTATAGTCGTGTCGAAGGTGTTTATTGCTTGTATGTAATCCTGCTGTGCCGTAGTACGGGGACGAATTTCTATCGTTTTGGTATATTTTGGAGTAGGGGCTTCACCCGCTTCGATCTTGTCTTTACGGGTTCGTTTGTACTTAGCCATAGGGTCTCCGGGTTGAGGGTTTCGGTAACTATATTCTAGCAGAATCCCCTAGTAGATGTAACAAGAAAAAGGCCGGGAGATTAACCCCGGCCCGTTTACGTTGTGGCGTAAAAGCTTAATATTTACGGTGTAGCGTAGGTACACATCATTCCGGCTCCGCAAATGTAATCGTAGGATCTACATTGTCACCGGGGATTGCTGCCCACCACTTCGGCTCCCACGCCAGCAATCGTCCATTCCGACCAGATCGCCAATCACCACCAGTAAGATACATTGCAACCCCTCCAGCGACTATTACAAGAACACCCCTTGGTGGCTTACGCTCTGCTGTGGGAGTGACCTCAATCGTTATTCTCATGTCCATCAGTCCTTCTCCTTCATCCACTTGCAATCACCTTCAATGCCCACATGGCATCCGATCTGATGAAGATGTTGGTGGTTTTCTCTGGTGTTGTGATCAATGCCATAGATAATAACAGCATACCAAACACTCAGGATGGCGATGAACAATTGGTCGGTCCATGTCATTCCATCACCCCCGGTACATACGTTCTGACACATGAGTAGACGTTGTTCTCTCGCTCACACAATAACTCTGCTTTCCATCCTAACAAAGTGGAGAAGAAATTATGTATGATGATGATGCTGAAAATAAGAATAAGCATATACATCATCGTCTCTCCAAAGTCCTTCACAGCTGAACCCCACCCTGTAGGAGACAGAAGTGATATCCATCCCAAATCCAGAAGGCATCCGCCATTTCAGCGTACACCACGATCACGTTGTCTGTGAGCTTTTCCCATGGGGCTTTGAGGATACTCAGAAACCACTCAAACTCAGCTTTTGTGCGACATTGTTCCATTTCTAACTTCTCCGTATCTAAGGTGATCAATAGTTACCCTACCAACCACCTTAGATCAAGCGTTTTTAACGGACGCCTGTGTAGTCTTTTGCTTTTGGGTAGATCATCTAATTGGGCATGCACCCGTACTACAATCTGCAGCCAGATCATCCACCAGAGACGATGTACCGTTCAGATCCACCGGACGCAGACGCGACACATATTCATTGTATGTCTCTTCTGTGACCACTTCCTGAGGCAGGTATGCGTACCCAAGATCTTTGGCTGTTTTGGTAGGATCATTACGGAAGATGAACGACACACCGACATAGATATCCCAATTCTCCAAGATCCAATCCACGATGGCTGGTACCTCAGAGGGATCGTAGGACACGGTGATGGAACAGTTGTGGTCCACATAGTGCAACATCAACAATTTGTAACGTTCCAGCTGCTCTACGGCTGTCTCCATGTTGACGTACTTACCATCCACCAGATCGAACTCGACGTCTTCATAGGCCACAGGGAATGTCACCAGCATGCTGTCGGACTCGAACGGCTTCTCCACCACTTTGTACCCAGCAGCTGCCAGCAGAGGCAGAACCTCATCATGTTTGGAGTAGGTCACATTGTTAAAGATATACTTACCCAAGGGGCGGTGTACGCCTTCTGTGGTATCCATCATCTTACCAATGGTGCCGTCGGGCTTCACTGTAGTAACGGCCTTTGGTCGTGGTGTACCAAGCTCGTCGGCCATGCTAAAGGCACCGTCTCTGGCTGCTGATTTAGCCTGCTTGAGCCATTCGATGATCTTCTCTTCATCTTTGAGAATGTCGAACATCTTAACGATGCCAGCAGCACCAACACCACACAGACGCAGGAACTCATTAAGCTCATGCCATGTGTCCTGCAGGATACCATCACGCAGATCTACGCAGGTCTGGCGGTAGTTTGCACGAGCAATCAGACGCAGCACATTCAGGGCCGCATCACGGTCCATGTGTGCCAATTTACCCCAATCAGGGGTCACCAGATTACAGAACGACTTGTTCCCCAACAGGATCTCGGCACACGGATTAACACCCTTGAACCATGCAGCCCGTCTGTGTGCAGCCTGACCGTTCAAGAAACCCGGCTCAGACCCACCAGCTGCCACGATCTTATCAAAGATGACATCTAGCTCTGCACGATCAGGCTTACGCCAGAACACAATGGAGTTGTTGGACTGCTGGCGGTGATGCCGTTGTTTAGCACCAGAGGCCTTCATACGCTCGATGAGAATGTCT
>Ga0208544_10002477_pt1 | contig 11973 bp, 10 predicted proteins | sample DEB08_DNA_9_FD_184526 | JGI IMG/M metagenome (GOLD analysis project Ga0208544, IMG submission 184526) | Aqueous microbial communities from the Delaware River and Bay under freshwater to marine salinity gradient to study organic matter... | ecosystem: Environmental > Aquatic > Marine > Coastal ...
TCATTCTCTTGGGCCAGCCCCAAATCCTCTTTCGACACAACGTCCGTGTCTCGATGCGAAGTGATCCATTTGTTCAGCGTCGGCATGCCCACACCCAGATCCGATGAAAGCTGCGGGCACGTCAGTCCGCTGGTCAGCGCGATCCGCACTGCATCACGCCGAAACTCGTCTGTGTACTTCTTTGCCATTCCATATCTCCTTCATAACAAACATTGCTCGAAAGAGACCGGAACTAAAACGGGGCAAGACCACATCATGACCAGCGCGTCGCAGGTTCCGGACCATATGCTGGCCCATGCGGCCTAATCCGGCGAACCCGACCCACACTATGCCACCTCTTGCGCTTCAATTCCTGAAATTGCCTGAATCAGGCTGTCCTCAGTGACCTCGTCCGCTGTAAACTGCCGCATGACGCGCCCCGCATACATTGCGATAATCCGGTCTGAGACATGCAGCACTTCCGGCATTTCTGAACTGATAACAATGACGGCATAACCTTGGGCAGCCAATGCACGGATCAGGTTATGGATTTCGGCCTTTGAACCAACGTCAATGCCGCGCGTGGGCTCGTCGACGATCAACACCTTTGGGCGCATGGAAAGCCACTTGCCAATGACGATTTTCTGCTGGTTTCCACCAGACAGGTTACCGACGATCTGCTTCCACCCCGGTGTGCGTATATCCAGCTTGTCGCGATACTGATCAAAGATAGCGATTTCCGCGCCTTCGCTTACGAAGGGTCCGGCAGTCAGATCACCGACCTGCGGCAAGGTCATGTTATCGCGGCAATTCATGCCAAGCACCAGCCCTTGTGCCTTGCGGTCTTCGGGGACAAGCGAAATGCCATGACTGATCGCATCAATAGGTGACGAAATGTGCACTTCCTGTCCATCAATCAGAATCTGCCCGGCCGACGGATCACGTAGTCCAAAAATCGTCTCGGCGATCTCTGTCCGGCCCGCGCCGACAAGTCCGTAGAACCCAACGACCTCACCGCTTCGGACCTCAAAGCTGACGTCGTGGAAAAGATTACCGCAACTTAGCCCCCGCACTTCCAATGCAACATCGCCCAGCGCGTGATGGCTCTCGTTGCGCGAAAGATCCAGGCTGCGGCCGATCATCAGCTGCGTCACCTCGTCCTCGTTCGTATTTTCAGTCTCTAGTGTACCGCGATACTGACCGTCTCGTAGGACGCTGATCCGGTCCGTAATTTTAAAGATTTCCTCCATCCGGTGCGAGATATAGATGATCCCGACCCCGCGCGATTGCAGGTCCGCGATCACATCAAAAAGGACAATTTTTTCGGCGTCTGTCAAAGAAGCAGTTGGTTCGTCGAAAATAACGGCACGCGGTTCGACTGTCAGCGCACGGGCGATTTCGACCATCTGTTGGTTGGCAATAGACAAGTCACCAACGCGTGTCCTGGCATTGAATCCGACATTTAGCGTTTTCAAAATACGGTCGGTATCGGCATAAAGCTTGGCCATATCAACGCGCCCCATGCTTTTGCGCGGCAATTCACCCAGAAAAATATTCTCTGCAACCGTCAACTCGTCTGCTAGGCTCAACTCTTGGTGAATAAAGACGACACCCTTGGCCTTGGCTTGCAGCGGCGACGTCATGACGGTCGGTTCTTCGGCAATGAAAATGCGGCCTTCGTCGGGGGCGTGGATGCCGCCCAACACCTTCATCAAGGTCGATTTTCCTGCACCGTTTTCCCCCATCAACGCATGGACTTCACCCGGCAAAACACTGAACGACACACCATCAAGGGCCCGTACCCCCGGAAAGGTCTTAACAATACCTTCAAGCCGCAAAACCGGGATTACATCGCTCATATCTTCAGCTCCTCTTTGCCCTTGCGGTTGATCTGGCGATCAAAGAACAGCACCGCGATCAAGATCAGACCAATGACCAAATTGACTGTTTCGGTACCCGCGCCGATGTGACCCAACCCCTTGCGCAGCAGTTGGATCGCGATGACACCGCCCAATGTCGAGATGATCGACCCGTATCCGCCCGACAGCTTTGTACCGCCCAAGACAACTGCGGTAATCGCCCACAGTTCATACAGCATGCCATCATTGGGATTGACCGACCCGCTTTCGGAATAAAAAACCACCGCAGACAAAGCCGCGAGAAACCCAATCAATATAAAGTTCCAAAGAAAGTGCGGCCCAACCTTGATGCCGGCATTGACCGCCGCCTCGCGATTGTTGCCAATGGCATAAGCGTTGCGGCCATGCACGGTCCTCGTCATCAACAGCCACAGCACCAGTGCGACCGCAAACAAGAACCACGTGGCCGTGTGCAGCCCCAAAAATTGCGCTTCGGCAAAATCGACCAGCGTCCAATTGAGGTTCGAAGTCGGGTTTTCGCCATTATACATGAACACCAACCCGCGGTAGCCCAGCATCGTCCCCAGCGTGACGATAAAGGCGTCTACGCCAGTCTTCCAAACGATCATGCCGTTGACAGCACCCAACACACCCCCCGTTAGAAGCGCAAAAGCCCAAGCCAGCGGTATGGCCCCGTCCCCAAGCGCCACCATGAATGGCCACGTCATACTGTCGAGCATCACAACAGCGGCCAACGCGAATGTAGCACCAACCGAAAGGTCGATATTTCCGTTGATCATGATGATTGTCATGCCCAGTGCGATGATCCCGATTGGTGCAGATTGCTTGAAAAGCAGCAGCATGTTGTCAAAGTCCATAAAGGACTTATCGGAAGTGGATAAAAATTCACCGGCAACTGTAAAGAAGGCCAATTCAGCTACGATAAAAATCCATATTGCGCCTTGCTTGAGAAGGGTTTTCTTGTTCATTTCTCTCTCCTCACGCGATCGGCGACAGCAGACGACCGCGCTTGGCCGCAATGTCGAGCCAGACGGCCAGAATAATAATGGCGCAGGTCACGACGTACTGGACATAGAACTCGAGCCCGACAAGCAGCAGTCCATTCTGGATAAATCCAAGGATCAGAACGCCAATCACTGTTTTGAAAATCGTGCCGGACCCACCCAGAAGTGACGCGCCGCCCAGAATAACAGCGGCCAGCACCTCTAGCTCAAGCCCCTGTCCAACCGTGTTCTGACTGCCAAGACTGCGACTGGCCTGCATGAGGCCCGCCGTCGCCACACAAAATGCTGACATCAGATATGTCAGGAACACGATCCGCGCGCGCGGTATGCCGGAAAAGGTCGCGGCCATTCCATTGCCGCCAACGGCATAAACCTTACGGCCAAATGGCGTTTTGGATAGAATAATCGACAGGACAATCGCCACGCCGCCAAAAATAAGGATCGGCGTTGGGATACCCGCAACGGACCCCTGCCCGAATATGGCAAACCACGTTCCATCCTTGTCGGCGATATCCATATTCTTGCCACCCGACCACGTGAGCGTCAGGCCGTGTATCGCCGATAGCATCCCAAGCGTCACGATGAGCGAATTCAGTTTAAGGTAACCCACCAGAAATCCGATGAATGCCCCAAGAGCCAAGGTAAGACCGAACATAGCCGGTATCGCCAGCGCGGGACCAATCTTGTCGTGCAAATCCAGCATCACGATGGTCGAAAATGACATCATTGAGCCGACAGAAAGGTCAAGGTTACCACCGATCACGACAAAGGTGACCCCAAGGGCCATTACACCCAAAATCGCAGATGATCGGATCACACCCGCAATGTTATCCACCGCAATAAAGCGCGGATTTGCAATAGCGAAAACGATCATGAAGGCGGCAAAAGCTATAAGTATCCCTTGGCGGGCAAGTAGCCCCGCCAGTCCCTCTTTTGTCAATTCAGCCATGCCTGTCTCCCCTGTTGGTATGCCGTTTGGAAAACATCAAACCAATGTCATTCCGCCGTCGATCATCACGATCTGGCCTGTCATGTAATCGCTGTCTTTGGACGCCAGAAACGTCGTCGTTCCTGTAATGTCCGTAGGTGAGGCCACGCGTCCGCGAAGAATTTGCGACGAAAATTCCTCCATCGCCTGCCCGGGACGGTCTGCGGCACCAATGGCCATCAAATCCTGATCGACCTGTTCCCACATCTCCGTGGCCACGACGCCGGGTGCAAACCCGGTCACTGTAATATTGTGTTTGGACAAATCCCGCGCAGCCGATTGCGTAAGCGACACGACGGCCCATTTGCTGGCACAATACGGGGCCACATTGCCAAAACCCTGACGGCTTGCGATTGAGGCGGTGTTGATAATTTTGCCGCCGCTCCCCTGAGCGATCATCTGTCGCGCCGCCTCTTGTATCCCTATCATGCAACCAAGTCCGTTGATATCCATGATAAAATGCCAATTTTCCTCTGTCACATCAAGGAAGTTCATGGGCCTGTTCACGCCCGCATTATTGAACTTCACATCAAGTTTCCCAAAGGCCTCGACGGTGTGGGCGATCATCGCGCGGACCTGTTCACGATCCGTCACATCCACTGGTGCGAATGTGACACGTCCACCAGACGCGCGTGCTCTCGCACCATTTTCTTCGGCAATCTGCAAAACCTTGTCAGCATTGATATCAGCGAAGCAGACGTCGGCTCCTTCTTCAAGCAAGGCCTCTGCGACCGCCCGTCCGATACCCTGTGCTGCACCCGTCACGATACACGAACGACCCGAGACACGGCCCATGGCATTCTCCCTCAAATTTGAGTGCGTCATTTAATCACGAAAGCACGTGGGACAGCCAGAAAGACCGCCCCACGCAACCCGGGAGGGGATTAGAACACAGGCTTTGTGAACTCGCCGATATTGTCCTGCGTGATCTTCGGGGTATCGAAGTAGTTCAAGAAGGGCAGTTCTTCGCCATTGAGCAGATCAATCGCCGACTTCAATGCGGCTTCTGCATCATCGACGGGCGACTGGTAGATAGACCCCCAATACTCTCCACGCTCCATGGCTTCGTAGCCGACCGCAAAGTTGGTAGCGCCGACAAAGGTGATGCCTTCGGTGCGACCCGCAGCGTTCGCCGCGTTCAATGCGCCAACGCCCATGTTGTCGTCGCCTGCATAAACGCCATCAATGTCATCATATTTCACAAGGAACGCTTCCATCACTTGCTGTGACTTTTCCCTGTTCCAATCACCAGGCTGGGTTTCAACCAACGTCACGTTCGGGCAAACTTCGGGCAGACGGTCATCAAAGCCCTTCTGGCGCTCGATGGCTGTGGTATAGCCCGGCTGGCCGGAAATCTGCACGACACGTGCTTCATTCTCGATCCCCAGCGCCTTGAAACGATCACACATGATCTCGGCCGAACGTGAGCCTTGCGTGATGTTGTCTGGCCCTGAAAAAGTCGCCACAAACTCAAAACCCGCTTCGGCGATGTTCGAGTTGGTGACAACAACAGGAATATTGGCCTGCGCCGCCTTGCGCACGGCAGGGATCACCGCTTCGCCGTTGGTCGGCCAGATAATAATCGCGTCAACTTCTTGTTGGATCAGGTCTTCCATTTGCGCGATCTGACGCGCCACGTCGCCACCTGCGTCCAGCACAACCACCTCGACGTCGGGGTTAGCCGCCGCTGCGGCAATAAATGCCTGCTCATACGTCGTCTGGTAGCTGTCTACTCCGACGTTGTTTTGCGTGATGCCGATTGTCATTGTCTGGGCAGCAGCTGCAGTTCCGAGCATGGCCACTGAACCGGCAAGCGCGGCTTTCATAGATAAATTCATCATTGGTTCCTCCCAATTGTGTGTCTAACGCGATTGCGGCTGTCCTCCCAGCCTGGAGCGAACTCCGGGGCAATCTCGCTTTATGGAGCATGATTTCGAGATCCAAAGGATCACTCATTTTGTCCAAATTGGATAATTGAATATCCATTTTGGACCATATCAAGATATCATCCGAGCATCAAATTGGACAATTTATAGGGGAACCATATGCCAAAGCGTCGTCTTACCGCGACCAAGCCTACGGAACTGGAAACCATGCAATCGCAGATCGTCAAGGACATCCATATTGGACATCGCCGCCCCAACGGCGGTGATGGGATGCCTGCGAACGTGGCAAACCCTGACTTGGAGCGGGTCGTGCTTTTCTTGCAGGAAATCAGCGGAGAAATCAACGCGTCCATCGAGCCAAACCAGCCAAACCCCTACCTTAATATGGTTTTGCACCTTTTGCGCAGTCACAATGAGGGACGTGTCGTGTCCCCGTCCTCAATGGTTTCGGCATCAGGTGTGCCTTACGCGACAGGCACACGCAAGCTTGCCGAAATTCAAGACGCGGGATTGGTTGAACAACGGCCCCGCACAAAATCAGGAAAAAGCTTTTCGCTGCATCCCAGCCTGGAACTGTTGGATGGCTTCAGCCAGCTGGCAGACCGCATCGACAGAATCGCGCGCACGACGCTTGGTACCGCGCACGGCCAACAAGATGAAAAGGCGGACTACTACTTCGGCGGCTCCTATCAGCCGGGTAAAGCAACTATTGCGCCGCCGCGCGCCCTGCCCGAACCACTCAAGCTGGCGGGAGGGCTGCGGATACTTGTTCATGGTGACCCCACCTTCATGGTCATGGAAACCTTAAAGCGTCAATTCGAACAGATTGTTGGCACCAACATCAAGCAACGCGCATTCTCGATTGATCGCCTGAGAGAAGAGGCATTGCGCAACGGAACGCGCCCCAAGAGCAACTATGATCTGATCGCCATCGACCTGCCATGGCTGGGCGAGTTCGTCAAAAAGGGTATTGTGCGTCCCCTTTCCGACGTGATGGATGTCTCCCGCCTCGATCCGAGTGATTTCCATACCGCAGGTTGGCGCGCTGCCCACTGGAATGGCGTGCCTTACGGCGTTCCCAGCCAGACGACACCGGAACTGATGTTCTATCGCAAGGATTGGTTCGCCGAGGCGGGCCTGGAACCCCCCAGAACCGCCGCTGAAGTCATTGATGCCGCGCGTCATTTCCATGATCCCCAGCATGGCCGATACGGGATTGCGTGGAATGCTGCCCGTGGCACTGCACTGGGACATACATTCATGATGACATGCGCTGCTTTTGGTCAGCCCATCATCGACATTCCAAAAATAGCGGGTGGTTTCGACGCCGACCACTTGGAAAAGTCCGACTTCCGTCCGACTTTGGACACGGATCGCACCCACGCTGCCGCAGACTATCTGATGCAGCTGCTGGCCTATTCGCCACCCGACATTCTGTCGATGTCATGGTATGAACGTGTCCGTCCGTACGCCGAAGGCAAAGTCGCCATGGCCTACGGCTATACGCTGCTTGCGCCGTACTTCGAGCTTGATAAAAGCTGCCCGGCGCATGGAAACACCGGATATCTTCCGCATCCCCATGGTCCGCACGGAACGCCGATTGCGCCAGTAGGTGGATATGCGTTTTGTATTCCTGCCAATCTGGCCGAGGATCGCGTCGCCGATGCCGCAGAGGCGCTCATCTCGTTTACATCCCCTGCAGCACAAAAACTCTATGTGCAGAACGGCAGCAGAACGGCACCACGTTATTCAGTAGGCGCCGACCCCGAAGTACGCCGCCTGTCACCGATCTTCGAGACCGTCGATCAGATGTCATGGCGCGATGAGCTTCAATTCTGGCCACGCCCACCAATACCGGAAATTTCGGACATCGTTCGCATCTGCGGCAACGAACTACACGACATGCTCCGCGGAATTGTCACCCCGCGCGAGGCCTTGGCAAAGGTGCAAGCCCAATCCGAGGACATAATGCGACAATCGGTCACTTAGGGAGGAAACCATGGACCCCAATCGCCTCAAAGGCAAAAATATTCTGATCACGGGCGCAGCCCGAGGCATGGGTGCAGCCAACGCAGAGAGCTTTGCCAAACAAGGCGCCAATGTATGCCTGGGCGACCTGGATATGGAGGAGGCACAGAGCGTCGCCGACGCGATCAATGCCGCCGGAAACGGCAAGGCTATTGCCGTCAAGATGGACGTCACCAAGCGCGAAGATAACGCCAGTGCGGTTGCAGCGACAGTCGCTGCATTCGGTTCGATCAATGTGGGCGTGTTCAATGCGGGCCTCAACAAACCCCGGTTTTTCATGGATATCGACGAAGACAACTGGGACATGATCATGAACGTCAACACCAAGGCGATGTGGTTGGGCATGCAGGAGACCGCGCGCCAGATGATCGCGCAGGGTCCGATGGCAGATCACCCCTATAAACTGATCAACGTGGGCTCGATTGCGTCGCGCAAGCCACTTGTAGATGTGACCGTCTATTGCACTTCAAAATACGGCTGTCTTGCCCTGACACATTGCGGCGCAGTTTCGCTGGGCGAACACAATATCACGGTGAACGGCTATGCGCCGGGCGTCGTTGTGACCCCTCTTTGGGAGCAGCTCGACAAGGATCTGGTCGAGATTGGTTTCAAGGATCATGCAGGTCAAGCCTACGAAGATATCGCGAACAACGACTTGGTCATCAAACGTGTGTCCTATCCCAATGACATCGTCGGCACCGCATCGTTCCTTGCCAGCGACGACAGCGACTACATGACCGGCCAGATGATCCACATCGATGGCGGCTGGTGCATCCAGTAGCCGTCATGGCGCCAGCGCCGACACATCACACATGCAATATGCGCGCCCGAAAACAGCGCGGAGGAGATTTCTATGAACCAGCCCAACACGTCCGCTCTTAACCCGCGTATCCTGCAACCGGGTGATATTGATCCCAACTGGCGCTGGGATAAACACATCCCCTCGTCTGGCCACACTGCCGTTGATTTTGAGCGCCGGGTCGATCATGATCGGCTGCGCCGCTATCGGCTTTCGCGTGCCAAAGATGCACTGAAGAAATCGAACCTCGGCTCAATGCTGATGTTCGACGTGAACAACATTCGCTACGTATCCGGGACCAAGATCGGTGAATGGGAGCGGGACAAAATGTGCCGCTTCTGCCTGCTGGCCGGTGACGATGAACCCTATGTCTGGGATTTTGGATCGGCTGCGGTACACCACCGCGAGTATTGCGATTGGCTGGACCCGGACCGAATGCTTGCGGGTGTCGTCGGCATGCGCGGCACGATCCCCCCCGAATTTGGGCTGATGAAACGCTACGCCGAAGAAATTGCCAGCCTGATTAAAAAAGCAGGCATGGCCGGTATGCCGGTGGGTGTGGATTACGCGGAAACTGCCATGTTCTTTGCCCTCAAAGATGCGGGTTTGAACGTCGTGGATGGCCAACAGGTCATGCTTTCGGCGCGCGAGATCAAGAATATAGATGAAATCCAGTTGCTGAACCAAGCAGCTGCCATGGTCGATGGCGTCTATCACATGATCTATGAAGAGCTGAAGCCGGGCGTGCGCGAAAACGACATCGTCGCGATGTCGAACAAGATGCTTTATGAAATGGGTTCGGACGACGTCGAAGCGATCAATGCGATTTCGGGCGAGCGTTGCAACCCCCATCCCCATAATTTCACTGACCGATTGATTCGCCCCGGTGATCAGGCGTTTTTCGATATTCTACAGTCCTATCAAGGCTATAGAACCTGCTACTATCGCACTTTCAACGTTGGTTTTTCGACGCCGTCCCAAAACGACGCATACATCAAGGCGCGCGAATGGATTGACGCCTCAATTGATTTGATCCGTCCGGGTGTGTCGACTGACGTTGTGGCCCAAGCCTGGCCCAAGGCCGAAGAGTTCGGTTTCCCAGACGAGCTTTCGGCGTTTGGCCTGCAATTCGGTCATGGTCTGGGGCTGGCACTGCATGAACGGCCGATCATCAGCCGGGCCGTATCGCTGGAAAATCCGATGGAGATCAAGACAGGTATGGTCTTTGCGCTAGAGACCTACTGCCCCGCGACGGATGGCTATTCTGCGGCAAGGATCGAAGAAGAAGTCGTGGTCACCGACACAGGTTGCAAAGTCATCTCGCTGTTCCCGGCCCAGGATTTGCCGATTGCCAACAGATACTGAACCTCTCCCTTGACCGCCCGGTCCTTCGTCAAAAGGGGCCGGGCCCATTACAAGAGAACGAATATGAGCCCTGCAAAGAAAAAGACATCCAATACCGAGGACTATCTGCGCATGTACCGCCAGATGGTGCGCATCCGCACGTTCGAGGACAACGCTAACCAACTCTACCTAAATGCCAAGATGCCGGGCTTGACCCACATGTATTCCGGCGAAGAAGCCGTTGCAGTGGGCATCTGCGAGGCGCTGACGGACAATGATCGTATTACGTCCACACATCGTGGTCACGGACACTGCGTCGCCAAGGGCGCGGATTTCAAACGGATGTTCTGCGAACTGTTGGGCAAGGAAGAAGGCTATTGCCGTGGCAAAGGCGGCTCGGTGCACATTGCAGACCAAAGTCATGGTAATCTGGGGGCTAACGCCATTGTCGGTGGGTCCATGGGGATCGCAACAGGTTCCGCCCTGCGCGCCAAAATGCAAGGCTCTGACGATGTGACCGTGTGTTTCTTCGGTGATGGGGCCACGGCGCAAGGTCTGTTGTACGAGGTCATGAACATGGCCGCGCTCTGGAAGCTGCCTGTCATTTATGCCTGCGAAAACAATGGGTATTCCGAATATACAAAAACCGAAGAGATCGCCGCAGGTGTGATCACAGCGCGCGCCGAAGCTTTTGGCATTGAAGCGTTCAAGGTCGATGGGCAGGACGTTCTCGCCGTCAACGCCTTGACGCAAAAATTGGTTGCACGTGCCAGAAACGGCGAAGGCCCGTTCTTTATCGAACTGGAAACGTACCGCTATCATGGCCACCACGTGGGCGACATCAACCGCGAATACTATCGCACCAAGGCGGAAGAAAAGGACTGGAAGGAAAACCGTGATCCAATCATCCGCTTTCGCAGTTACCTGGTCAGCGAAGGTATCGCCACAGACAAGGAAATCGACGCCATGAACGCAGAGATCGCACAAGACGCAGAGGCCGCCGTGGCCTACGCGCTTGACGCGGCTTACCCCGATGCATCCGAAGTCGACATGCACGTTTACGCGGCCTGAGGAGAACAACCATGAGAGAAATCACCCTATCCCAAGCTGTCAACGAAGCCATTGCCGAAGAAATGCGCCGCGACGATACCGTGTTCATTATGGGCGAGGACGTCGCAGAGGCTGGCACACCGTTTAAGGTGCTGTCGGGGCTGGTCGAAGAATTCGGCACAGCGCGCGTGATCGACACCCCCATTTCCGAACCGGGCTTCATGGGTATTGCCGTTGGTGCTGCCTTGACCGGCAGCCGCCCCATCGTGGACCTGATGTTCGGCGACTTTATCTTTTTGATCATGGATCAGCTCTGCAATCAGGCTGCCAAAGCGCATTACATGTCCGGCGGCAAATTGAACGTGCCACTGGTCTTACGCACCAACCTTGGGGCCACCCGCCGTTCTGCGGCACAGCATAGCCAATCATTGCAGGCCTTGGTCGCCCATATACCGGGCCTGAAGGTCGCCATGCCGTCATCGGCCTACGAAGCCAAGGGCCTGATGAAAACCGCAATTCGCGACAATAACCCGGTCGTCATCTTCGAAGACAAGCTGATGTATCAAGACAAGGCACCGGTGCCAGAAGAGGAATATCTGATCCCCTTTGGCCAAGCGAATATCAAACGCGAAGGTCGCGACATCACGTTCATTGCGACATCGTCCATGGTGCAAGTGGCCGAAAAAGCGGCCGAAATCCTCGCGCTTGAAGGTATCGAAGCCGAAGTGATTGATCCGCGTACCATCGTGCCTCTGGACGAAGAAACCCTGTTGGCAAGTGTCAAGAAAACGAGCCGCGCAATCATTATCGACGAAGGCCATCAGAGCTATGGCGTGACCGCCGAGATTGCCAGCCGCCTGAATGAAAAAGCGTTTTACCATCTGGATGGGCTCTGTTGCACAAATTCTGTGAGGGATTCATCTAGTGAATCCAGTGTGGTAGCTGGAGGGCATGAGCAGACCCATCCCCCCCGCCTACAAGACCAGGAACTGGCCGGCCTATAACGAAGCGCTCA
>Ga0208544_10002480_pt1 | contig 11968 bp, 8 predicted proteins | sample DEB08_DNA_9_FD_184526 | JGI IMG/M metagenome (GOLD analysis project Ga0208544, IMG submission 184526) | Aqueous microbial communities from the Delaware River and Bay under freshwater to marine salinity gradient to study organic matter... | ecosystem: Environmental > Aquatic > Marine > Coastal ...
GAAGTGGAATCCTTGCGCGTCACTCGCTATACTCCATGATCCGGTTTTTGACTTTTTCACTGAAGGCGGTATATGGCAAGTGGACTTAAGCAACAACAATCACGACTAAAAGAACTGATCAGTCGTGGGCGAGAGCAGGGATATCTGACTTACTCCGATGTCAACGACCATCTGCCGGACGATATTTCAGACCCCGAGCAGATCGAAGATATCATCGGCACGATCAACGATATGGGCATCAATGTCTATGAGGTCGCGCCCGAACGTGACGAACTAATGTCGGAAGGCGATTCAACGGACGAGGTGGCAGCGGCAGAGGCTGCAGCGGTGTTGGTTGCGGTAGAAAACGAGGCGGGTCGAACCACCGACCCAGTGCGCATGTATATGCGCGAAATGGGTACCGTCGACCTGCTCACTCGAGAAGGCGAAATTGTTATCGCCAAACGAATCGAAGAAGGCATCAGCGATACGCTGCATGCACTCGCAGGCTTCCCCGGTGCCGTCGACTTAATCTTGAGTGCTTACGACGAATCTCAAACGGAAGAGGGCAAACTTGCCGATTTGCTGGTCGGTTTTCTCGATCCCGTAGAGTTTGTGACGCCGGCGGCTCAAGTTGTGCCGGGACAGGCAAAAGACGACGATGGTGCGGAAGAGGAGGACAAGGGTCCTGATGCGGTATTAGCCGCCGAGCGTTTCGAAGCGCTGCGTAAGCAGTTAAAGAAGACCGAGCGGATTCAGAACAAAGATGGTCGCGCCAGCGAATCAACGACCAAAGAGTTGAACCTGCTGGGCGAACGGTTCCAATTTTTCAAACTGGTACCGAAACATTTTGATGCTGCTGTAGAGTTGGCTCGAAAGTCACATGCGCGAGTGCGCCGGCAGGAACGGCTGATTTTGACCGCCAGCGTGCGGCGTGGAAAGATGCCCCGCAAGACCTTTATTGAACAGTTCAGTGGCCATGAAGACGATGCGAGTTGGGTAGAGAATCAAATTAAAGCGGGCCATAAAGGCCTCGAAGCCTTTGCCGAAGATATTCAGCGAGCGCAGAAACGTATTCGTCAGGTGAGCGCCGCGACGGGCTTGTCGGTGATGGAAATTAAAGATATCAACCGGCGTATGTCGATTGGTGAGGCAAAAGCCCGTCGGGCTAAAAAAGATATGGTTGAAGCAAACTTACGTTTGGTGATATCCATCGCTAAAAAATACACCAATCGCGGCCTGCAATTTCTCGACCTCATTCAAGAAGGTAATATCGGCTTAATGAAGGCGGTGGATAAGTTTGAGTACCGTCGAGGTTACAAGTTCTCAACCTATGCGACCTGGTGGATTCGTCAGGCCATCACGCGCTCAATCGCGGACCAAGCACGAACCATTCGAATACCTGTGCACATGATTGAGACCATTAATAAACTTTCGCGCATATCCCGCCAAATGTTGCAGGAAATGGGTCGTGAACCCACGCCGGAAGAGTTGGGCGTGCGCATGGAGATGCCGGAAGAAAAAGTCCTTCGGGTTCTGAAAATTGCTAAGGAGCCCATTTCGATGGAGACGCCGATTGGTGATGATGAAGACTCGCACCTGGGCGACTTTTTGGATTCTGCGAATAATCTCGGTGAAGGTGCCGCCGTGGGGTCGCCAATGGAGACTGCCACTGCAGAAGGCTTGAGAGAAGCGACTCGGAGTATCTTATCGGGATTGACCGCAAGGGAAGCCAAGGTGCTGAGAATGCGTTTCGGCATCGACATGAACACCGACCACACCTTGGAAGAAGTGGGCAAACAATTTGATGTCACTCGAGAGCGAATTCGACAGATCGAGGCGAAGGCCTTGCGCAAGTTGCGCCATCCCGCGCGCTCTGATCATCTGCGAAGCTTCCTGGAAGGAGAGGGTTAAGGGGCAAGCGTTGTGAGTGCTAGATTTAGCTCATAATTCTGTTAGAATTGCCGCTCTCGTGAATCAGTCATTGAGGGCGTCAGGGCTGGCTACTAACGGCCTAAGACGATCCTGATAGACGCTGGGTCCATTCCAAGGACTTGCTAAGACACGGGCCTGTAGCTCAGTTGGTTAGAGCACTGGACTCATAATCCATTGGTCGAAGGTTCGAGTCCTTCCGGGCCCACCATTAAAAGCTTTAAAAAATTTCAACTCCTTGAAAAGTCTAGGTATTTCCTAAAACTGGACAAAAGGGGTAGTCGAAAATTAAGACGTTGAAGCATCCTTCTTACACCTATACCAAAGGTGGCATTTATTACTTTTCTAAGGTAGTTCCGCAAGATTTAGCAGCTCTTTACGCAAAACCTAGAATCATTAAATCCCTTCGAACCAAATCCCTAAGCCACGCTAGGACTGCGTCTCGATCACTGTTAGCAAGACTTGAAGACTACTGGCTTGGATTACGATTACAGAGGACAGACGTTCCAGCGGCTCACTTGTTAAGCGTCGTCGCGTAACCAGAACGTCGCTTCTGTGTCGCTAACTTCCCAGCGTTCAGCGACGCCCGGCACGATGTTGCCCCGGCGGTCATAGCGCGTGAGGGCTTCCATCACATGACTCAAGATCATGATGCTGACCTGATCTGTGGCTTTCATGCCATTGAGTTGCGGCGGTTCCTGAGTCATCGCCATCGTGATGGTTTGGGTTGCGAAATTGACGGAAGTCGCCTGTGTTTGGGCTCAGCTAAAACAGGTGAAAGTCAGCAGTATTAACGCTGTCAGGCAATTTTTCATTGATCTCTAGTCATGGCTTATTCGTTAGCAAGTGTAGCATAACCAAAAGATTCGGCTTATTTAGGCCATCTCCCGGGATGTCGGTAATAATCAGTGTTTGAGCGCTCATCGCTCATTCTACGTCAATGCCAGCGTCTTCCAGTATCTGGCGTAAAGGGCTAAGTTGAGTTTCGAACTCTCTCCAGCGCTGTACGGAACGGCTATGAATCTTTTCTCTGACCTGAACTGAGCTGGCGGTGGTAGTGGCTGAGGCGTTTTGGTCGAAATTCAGGCAGGCTGTTTCGAATTCGAGCCCCACCTTTTCCAGCAATTGCCGGGTCTGCACCTCTTGGTCAGCAACCAGGTCTTCGTAGTCAACCTCAATCAAGCGATCGCCTAGGACCTCCCGCCAATGATCGAATAGGCGCTGCTGTGCAATATAATATCGACCAAGGTCCTCAAAGTTGTAGGAAAACTTGTATGCCCAAGTAAATGGCTGCTTAAAGATCGCGAAACAGGAATCCATCGGGTTTCGCTTAAGCCGAATGATCCGCGCTTTCGGGTAAGCCTTGGCGATAAAACCTATATACAGAAAGTTGTAGGGTAGTTTCTCTGTAAACAGTGGCTTGTCGCCGAAAAGATAATTCACGGCATTCAGGTAACCGTTAGCGATCAGGCCAGCGTCGACAGTGCCGAGAGCGCTGATCATCTCGGGCGTCATCTTCTCAATGCTCGGGACGCCGCTTAAATTACGTAGCACTGACTCCAGAAATTTGGTTTCACCCAGGCTCTCGACCTGCGAGTGACTGGACAGGATACGTTCGGTCAGGGTTGTTCCTGTGCGCGGTAGACCCAAAATAAAGACAGGTGTTTTGTTTTTAATCTCAGTTGTTGTCACCGGCGTGCCAGCAGCCAGCCAGTCTTTGTCACAGACTTGAATGATTTTGTTGATCAGGGTCTCGTCTTGTTGAATGTCGTAATTAGACACGAGACTTACCGCATCGCCTGCCAGCTTGAAATAGTGAAAAGCCTCATCCCAACGGGCAAGATCCTCGAGCTCTTTGCCGAGGGCGTAATACATGAAAATATTTCGATCTGGTGGCAGGTTTGTGTTTGCCAGGACGGCTTTCATCTGATTGATGTGGCGATCATCAGGCGTTTTATCAAGTCTGGCGAGGTGGTAGTGATTACGTTGGTGCTGGGGGTTTTTTGCCAGCAAATCGAGATACCCTTGACGGGCCTCGTCAATCTTGCCGAGGAATACTGAACAGGCTGCCAGGTTGGCTTTAAATAACTCAATTTCCGGTTGTAGGGCATTGGCTTTCACATACAAAGGCCAGGCTCTGGCGGCCAGTCCCATATCGGTGTAAGCGGTACCCGCCATGTCAAGATACCGAGGGCTGTTGGCCAAGTCACTGCAGTAACGATCCAGCAATGTAATGGCCTCCGCGTTGCGCTGTGAGATCACATACTGGCTTGCCAGCTCGATCCCAGCGTCATAGCGTGTTGGATCTAATTGCAGAACCTGCTCAAAGGCCTCGCTGGCCAGCACGGGATGGCGAGACACTTTTTCGACCAAGCCTTTCAAGAAGTAGCCTTCGGGATTGTCGTTAGACCTGCGCAATAATTCCTGACTGCAGGCGTTGACAGTGTCCCAGTCAGTTTCCTGGTAGGCTTTGCGACCGACGAGGCTGACCTGCTTGTCAGTCATTGGCGTTGCGCTGCTCGTCATGGTGCTGAGACCTCATAATGGATTACTACCGAGCGTTTATTCTATCAAGACTGTAGGCTAGTTGACACCAGTGCAACAATGCGAGCGGTACGCCGCTGAGTGTCATGTGCGTCGAGCTTTTGTTACACTGGTTGCAGGTTTTGCGGATATAAAGAATGACCGAACACGATGAAAAAGCGGCGCTGACGCCCGCTGCTTGGGCGAACTATTGGCGTGGTAGTCAACAGACGTCGGCCTACACTAGTGGCGGTGCGGCGCATCCGTTGCTTGCTTCATTTTGGCTTGGGTATCTGACTTCTGTGCGCGAAAAATTCCCGGCTGTCAGGCTGTTGGATGTGGCCAGTGGTGGTGGCGGTACCGTTTTGGATAGTTTCTCAGCATTGGGGTTCAAAGCGGAGGCGCAGCTGACTTGTGTTGATCAATCAGTGGCCGCGATTCAGCAGCTGACGATGAAATATCCTCGAGTGCGCGGTATTGTTGCAGACGCCAGTTCCTTGCCTGCATCGCTGGGTGAGTTTGATATAGTTACTAGCCAATTCGGCGTAGAGTACGCGGGGCAGCAGGCACTTGATGGCTTGTTGGAGCTGCCTGGTCGAGGCGGGCAATTAGCCTTGGTGCTTCACTATCAGGATGGGTTGATATTTCGAGAGTGCGAGCACAGTGCGCTAGCGGTGCGCCGGCTCTTGGCGAGTGAATTGCTCCCGCTATCGGTGGAGATGTTTAAAACGGGTTTTGAGCAATTGAACAGTCCGGTTAAAACCGAAGCTTTTCGAACGGCTGCGCTTCGAGTCATGCCGGCCTTCAAGCTAATAGAGGATATTCTGGATGAGTTCGGTGAGCATGTGGCGGGTGATACGATCATTACGCTCTATACGTCTATAGCCGAGATACAACAGAATTTGCCTCGTTATGAGCCCGTAGAAGTTCTAGATTGGCTGGTAAGGCTCGAGGCAGAGTTGCCGGCTTATATTGAACGGATGGAGAGTATGCAGCATTCGGCGCTGAGTCGCGCTCAATACAAGGCGTTCTGTACTCGAGTGCTGGAGTCGGGATTTAATCTGTTGCAAGCGCGGCCTTTGCGCCCATCACCGAATGAGACGCCACTGGCATGGGTTATTGTGGCAGAGCGGGGCTAGTGAGAGTGCTTACGGGTGCTCAGCCCAATCGTATTGAATAGATGCTTGCCTTGAAAATGGCTTCGTGGCGACACTGCCTGCGTGCCAGATAAGTGGTTTTGATGACTCGATGGTCTATCGATTTCACCAGAAGACTAGCCTATAAGACTAACCAGAAGAGAGATGCGCCTTGTTAAACCCGAACTTAAATATTGAAGCCCTGGCAGAGAACTATCGGATCGATAAGCGCGTGCTGGTTTTGAATTTGCTTAAGCCCGAGATCGCCGAGCGTTTATACGAGTGCTGTCTGAAGGACATTCCCTATAATTTGTTGTTTGTGGAAGACGGGCAAACTCGAACCTTGACGCCGGCGGCCATGGTGGAGATGGATGACGAGGCTAAGCAGCTGATGAACCAGCGGATTCTGACAAATGCCAGTGAAGGTAGCGGTTTCCTCTACTGTGGCTACACGGTGCGTCAAGCGGAGATTGGAGATAGTCAGTCGCTGGCGTTTTTGCTAGAGGTAGCTGAGTTTTTTGCTAGCGTGGAAATGCGTGATTTTATCGCTGAGGTCACTGGGCAGGTGGGTCTCGATGGGGCGAGCGGCCACTACACTCGATATACCCCGGGGCAGTTTCTGACTCGGCATCGTGATCAGGTCGGCGAGCATGATCGGCGTCTGGGCTATGTGCTCAATCTCACCAAGAGCTGGCACCCGGACTGGGGTGGTCTGCTGCAGTTTTACACCGAGGAAGGCTTTCCGCGGGACGGTTGGACGCCGCAGTTCAATGCGCTGGCGCTATTCGACACGACCCATATTCACGCTGTGACATATGTGGCACCCTTTGCACGGAGCCCTCGGTTGTCGTATGCCGGCTGGTTTCTTGGAGAGACACCGATAGTGAAAAGTTGGTCAACGACAATAGCATCGCAATAAGCGCTTAGTTGGTGTTTTTAAACCGGATAATTAAAAGTCCCCCCGCGTTTTTAGGAGTTCATTATGGCGGCATTTGATGAGGATGCGTTTCAGCAGTGGTCAAAGCGAAAGTTGGATCAGGCTGTGGAGGAGCTGATTCAATATAAAGTCTTTGATACGCCGGCCATTCAGGCTCGCGTTGTCTGGGGGATCACCGATAACGTGCTGCTGGCGCAGGTACAGGAAGGCGGTCATGGGCGGGATTTTCGGTGGCTGATCACGGGTGAAGACTACCCTACCGATCATGTGCCAGCATCCGTAGCAAAACAGCCGAGGCTAGCTGCACGGCATTTCTCATTGAAATGGCAGTTGGGTGCAGAGCGGGTTCAGGATCTGCCGCCTGGGGCGAGGGCAAATATCGATCCCAAGTTTGATCTGAAGGAGATGAGCGAGAGGCTGTCGATCCAGGCCGTGCGTTTATATGATCTAGTAGAGAATGATGCACTTTGGCCAAAGACCTAAACATAAACCTTTAAATGTAAGTTGAGTGCGGTAGCTATAGCAGAGTGGCGCTTTTAGCCTATTTGTCAGGCCAAAGTGAATAATAGATAAGTAGCTGTAGGTCCACTAAATAACAGGCAAAAAAAAGGGCCGCTTTCGCGGCCCTTTTCGTTTTCAGCTAAGTGTTACTAGCTGAAGCTACCTTACTCACCCATTTCCCAAGACAGACGGACGTAGTAACCACGACCGAACAATCTGTAGGTTGATGGATCAGTCTTGGCGTTAAAGCCAAGATCGATGAAAGGCGGTGCTTCGTCAGTGATGTTAGTCAGACCAAGCGTCGCGCTCAAGCCAGTATCCTTGTATGAATAACCAAGGATAATATCGTGATAGAGCTGCGAATCAATAGTCTGCAGGTAACCAACACCAAAGCCGTCTTCAGCGGTCATCTCGCCGATCATCTCGCCAAGATAAGCCACGTGGAAATCGCCCCGCGACCAGTCTACAGAGTAGCCGATCTTATCTTCAGCGAAGGCAGAGCCAGTGAATGTGCCGGCGATGTCGTTAATCTCGTCACCTTCAAAAGCCTGCTGAGTGCGCTCTAACATATGCGACCATAAGACTGACGCGTCAATTTGACCGTACTCAGTATCAAAGCTAACCCGCACTTCAGTATCGATACCCTCAGCCGTTGCCTTGGCAACGTTCAATGGCGCGTCTGAGATCTGGGCAATGCTGTAGTCTGCACGTCGAGTGATCAGTGCGCAGGAGTTGGCATTAGATTTGTTATAGCAATCATCAAGAATATAGTTGACGCCCAGGGTACTGATCAGGTCTTCCAGTTCAGTTTTCCAGTAGTCAAGGGTAATTGATGCAGAGCCAAAAGCTAACTCCGGCGTGTATACCAGTCCAGCGGTTACGGTGTCACCAAATTCAGCGGTCAAATTAGGGTTGCCGCCGACGCGAGCCAGTACCTGGGAGTCAAGTTGAAGCCCGACTTGTGCACAACCCGCTGGAAGTGCCGCGCCAGCAGCTGGGACACAGGGGTCTTTGTAAGTCGGGAAGCCATCGACGACGCCTGCGAAGGACTCGCCAATGTTTGGCGCCCGGAAAACTTCGCCAAAGGTGGCGCGCAGTTTTAGCTCCTGGGTCACGTTCGCCTCAAGACCAATTTGGTACGTTGTATCATCACCGAAGGTGCTGAAGTCGTCCCAACGTACTCCCGCGGTCATAGTGAAGGATTGCTCGCCGTTATCAAACACGGGTAACAATACTTCGCCGAACACGCTGTTTGAACGGTAGCCGCCAGTAGTGCCCGCGCCTTTGTTACCTGTAACTGCGCCCTTTACCTTGGCCGAGTCCGCGCTGTAAACGTAGGATTCTTCGCGATGCTCGAAACCGACAGCCCATCCGAGTGCGCCAGCGGGTAGCTCGTAGCCGGAACCTGTCAAGCTGAAGCCGTACTGTTCGGTCTCTTGCTCGAAGGTATCAACCAGGTCGACTGCGACATAATCAATCATGTCTTGAGTCAATGAGCCCGGTCCACCGAAGAAGTTCATTGGCACACAGCCCTTGATAAGGGTGCTTGTGTCATTAATATCGCCATAACATTCAGGTGTGCCGTTGGCATCCAGGTCCGCTGAAGGGCCCATGGCATTAGCGAGGTTAACGCCGAAGAACTGACCGTAGTCAACGTCGGTACGATCACGCCAACCCTTGTTGAAGTAGATATCCCAAGTGACATCGTTGAATTCACCGTCCAGACCGAAAACAACCTGCAGCTGGTCAACGTCCTGGACGAAGCTGCGGGTAGTTTCAACCATACGACGACGTGCATCGCGGATCGCAAAGCCTGTGGTGTTGTAGAAGTTGTCTGGGGCGATACCGCTGTAAGCAACGGGGTCAACAACACTACCCAACGTCTGATCGGCAGTATAGATGCTGATAGGATCGCCAGCAGCATCGACCGCATCAACTTCACGCAATGCCAAGCCAGTGATCGGATCAAGTGGTATGTAAGTACCATTGTATGCAGGGTCAGTCGGTGAGTTGTATGGCTGTGGTGCCAACTCTTGGGCCGATTGACGCTTGTTGAAACGCATGGCTGCCGTCAGGTTAATGTCCTCAGTCAGCGAGTAGTTTACGTGAGCAAACAGGTTGGTGCGCTCATAAGGCGTTTGGATATAGTTTACAGGCGCATAGTTGTAAACACGACCGTCGTAGTCGACGAGACCATTGCCATCACCAGTGTTCATGAACGTATTGGCGTTGTTAAAAGTCGGCACCCCATTTGCCGCGAGGTAATCATCTGTGCCATTCAAGGCGTCATTGATCGGGTCATACAATCGGGGAGTACCATCAGCGTTAAGACGCTGAACCAATTCTGCGCTGTTCAAGCGACTCTCGGGAATACGTGAGGAGCCGGCTACATAGCAACCGCCGGTAGGCGTGCCATCATAGGGCGCTGTTACTTGAGCTTCACAACCGCCTGGGTAGATGTAGTAGGAATTTTGGAAGAAATCCCAAGGTGCGTCAGACTGATACGCTTCTTCTTGCTTGACATACTCGCCGCCGAACATGAAGTTGCCGCCGTCAAAGGATTTGCCCGCGATAAAGTTGTAGCTGTCTTGCTTGCCCGACTTCATGTCTAGGTAGTCTGTGGTAAATGCTTCAACCTTGAAGCCTTCATAATCACGTCGCGTGATAATGTTAACAACACCAGCAACGGCGTCTGCACCGTAGACAGCTGAAGCGCCGTCTTTCAGGATTTCAACGCGCTCAATCATAGTGGCCGGGATAGTCTGGTAATCGCCGCCGTCCACAGTCCGCTTGCCGTCTACCAGGGTTAAAGTTCGTACAGAACCGAGACCGCGAAGGTCGACCTGCACAGAACCGTCACCGCCGTTGTTGGTGGTTGTGCCGATAGGCGACCCAGACATAGAAGGCATACGCTGCAGCAACTGGCCGACATCGGTAAAGCCTTTGTTTTCCATTTCCTGACGGGTAATAACAGTGACCGGGCTGGCGCTTTCAAGATCAGCACGCTTAATCCGTGTACCTGTAACAACCACTTCGTCGATTATCGCATCGTCTGCTGCAAATGCTGGCATGGCTACGCCTGTGGCGGCCAAGGCACTCGCGAGCGATATAGAGCCAATCGCACTCGCTAATGGAGTCTTTTTCAACATATAACTTCCCCCGAACTCATTGAATAGTAATTAATTGAGAAGCCTTTTCTAATGCAAAAGCCGCTTAGAGCGTTTGCAAAGTCAGGAATCCCATCAGTGAATAGCCCACTGGTATTAATATAAACGAATGAGGAGAGATATACCCCAATTAAAATGGAGTGTAATCTTAGAGAAAAGTGAATAAGTATGTATAACACGCTATAAGCGCTCAAAATATAACCAACTACAGCGTGTTGCCTTGACGCAGGTACGCCCACAAAATTGAAAAACTACTACGTAGTAATGATAAAATCTACTTAGTTTTTAAGCTCTTAGCAGGCAGGTGCCTTGACGGAAACGGAGTCTGCCAGAAAACTTTTGAAAAGTGGAACTATTTTTCGATTAACGAGTCACTGATGCCTGTTTCTTCAGGATATTCAGTCTGTTGAATACTCGATTAAACTCTAGCGGGGCATTTTTCGGCGCAGCAACTTCAAGGCTTCGGTGATATATTTCTCCACCGAGCTGCTGGAGACGCCAATTTCTGCGGCGATTTGCGAATAGCGCAGTCCTTGGTCGCGGTGCAAGAGGAACGCCGCTTTAACCTTGGTTGGCATCTGTTCGACCAGAGCGTAAATTTGGTCTAGTTCCTGCTTTGCGGCCACCGTGCGCTCGGCGGATGGCGAAGAGCGAAAATCGTCGTCTTTAGTGGGTTCAGGTAATGACTCTGCGAGTAGATATTTATCGTGAAGCTTGATGCGCCGTAGCTGGTCAATGGCAAGGTTGTTGACTGTGGTAAATAGGAAAGCCCTGGCATTATCCAGCTCTTGAGACTGATGAAATTTGTGCATGCGCAGGAAAGCTTCCTGTGCCAGGTCGTTGGCGTCGTCGGTGCTCCAGCCGTTCTTGGTCAGATGCTTGACTAGGGGCATGCTGAACTCTTCAACAAGCTCGGCCAGTTGCAAGTTCTTAGCTTCTAATGAATTGATTGCCATATAAGCCATTCAACCTTTAGCGAGTTACGTGGGAAGGATGCATTGCATACCTGCCTAGATGAAACAATATCAGCCTGTGTCACAGCGATGTGAATGCTTGCGAATCGTTACCATGGAAGAGTGCACTGTCTCTAGTTGAGAATCAATAGAGCGGTGACAATGGGTTGCATGGCAGCCAATAGACTCTTTCCGCGCGTCGAGAAATTCTTCTGGGTGACGCAGGTCTGGCTAGCCGGCAGTTTTAAGCAGGTTTGAAACCACCCGTTCTAAGTGTTGCAATGAGTTGCACACTTCGGTCTGGTGGCAGGCAGCGGTGTATTTTTTCATTTCCGAGTCGCCAACGGACCAACTCGAGCGAGGTTCTGGATTTAGCCAGATAACCCGTTTGGCCTTGTCGTACATTTCTCTGAGTATTTCTGAGCGCGCATCACCGTAGTTGTTGCGCGCATCACCCAAAATAATGATAGTGGTCTTGTTGTTCACATCGTCCATGCAATTGTTTTTGAAATCTTGGAACATGCGCCCGTAGTCAGTAGAGCCATTGCCATAGTCTCGCATGGTCTTCGAGAGGGCATCTTCAAGACTACTTTCTTCAAACAATTTGGTGACTTCCCCCAGGTCCGACGAAAACGCGAATGAGCGTGCCTTCGGCAAGATGCTGGCGAGGCTGTACAAAAACATGAGCAAGAACCGTGAGTAATTGCTCACTGACCCACTCACATCGCAAATACACATCACTTTCGGTCTATCGACCTTACTGGCTTTCCAGCGCAGGTCGAAAAACATGCCGTCGTATTGCATGTTGTGCCGCAGGGTTTTACGGACATCCAGTTGGCC
>Ga0208544_10002483_pt1 | contig 11960 bp, 15 predicted proteins | sample DEB08_DNA_9_FD_184526 | JGI IMG/M metagenome (GOLD analysis project Ga0208544, IMG submission 184526) | Aqueous microbial communities from the Delaware River and Bay under freshwater to marine salinity gradient to study organic matter... | ecosystem: Environmental > Aquatic > Marine > Coastal ...
AGATCAGCAGCCAGACGTTCATCAAATTTCTCTAAGTAGGTTTTGTCCGGCAGAGAGGGCTTTTGTTTGTATTCCTCAAACATGTGCCGCTTGAGCCTGTACAGGGCTTGCTTTGCACCCGTGAGTGCTTCCCACGAAAAGTTTGCCTGGGATCGGTAATGGGCAGTTAGTAGCCAGTAGCGGTAGTCGTCGCCTGAGAACCCTCGATCAGTGAGGTGTCTCACAGTGATGGTGTTTCCTAGAGATTTGGATACTTTTGTTTTATCAATCGTGATAAATTCGTTGTGTAGCCAGTATTTAGAGAATTGCTTTCCCGTGACCGCCTCACACTGAGCGATTTCAGCATTGTGGTGCACTGCAATATGGTCGATTCCACCAGTGTGGATGTCGATTTGCTTACCGAGAGTAGCCATTGCCATCGCAGAACATTCCATGTGCCAACCAGGGAAACCGGTACCCCAGCGACTAGACCAACCCAGTTCGCCTTTTTTCCAGACAGCAAAATCGGCCGGATGTTTCTTTTCGGTATTTACTTCAACTCGGGCACCACTTTTGAGTTCGTTAACATTAATGTTTCCGAGTCGGCCATAGGTAGGGAATTTACTGATATCAAAATATACTCCGTCACTGGTTTCGTAGGTGTAACCTTTATCATCAAGCGATTTGATGAGGTTGATCTGTTGTTTGATGTACTCACTTGCCCGAGCGTAGGTGGTTGGTGGCATGATGCGTAACTCATACAGGTCGGCTTCAAACGCATCAATGTAGGTATCGGTGAGTTTTTTCATCGATTTCAAATTGATTTCCAATCCTTCTCGTTTGAGCCCCTTCATGATTTTGTCTTCACCGTCGTCTCCATCATCGGTAAGGTGACCAAAATCAGTTAGGTTAATCGTATGTTTTACGAGATAGCCATTGCGAATCAGTGTGCGCTTGAGAATATCGGCAAAAATATATGACCGCATATTTCCAATATGAGCAAAATCATAAACGGTTGGACCACAAGTGTACATTTTTACATTGGTGGCATCGTACGGCTTAAATACTTCGAGTGCTCGGGATTCGGTGTTGTACAAATTTATATCACGAGTAATAACGGGCGGTTTCTGGAAAAGTGTACCAAACATAAGTAGCGTAAGTGTACCAAATTTTTTGTTATTTGGCGCAGCGCAGCTGACGTGCGATAATACTGGATATGCAACGATACACAGGATTGCTTGTAGCGGTGCTACTTGCCGCGGCAGCGTTTGGGTCAGGAGTGCAGTTTGGACAAGGAACAAATGGTTCTGGGCAAATGGCATCTTTATTTAACTTATTTGCGTCTCAGCCCGAGGTGTCGGCCGCGCCCGATGATTTGGGTGAGTTTTGGGAAGTGTGGAGGCTGCTTGATGAGAAATTTGCAGTTGGTTCAACCTCACAACAGGTAACGCAACAGCAAAAAATCCAGGGGGCAATCGACGGTCTGGTTGATGCCTACGGTGATCCGTATACCGTATATCTCCCACCCGCAGACGCCGAATCGTTTGCGGCTGACATTTCTGGAGAGTTTAGTGGGGTAGGGATGGAGGTTGGAATGCGTGATGGTCTCATCACCATCATTGCTCCGCTACCGGAAACACCAGCCGAACAAGCTGGTCTGCAGGCGGGTGATGTAATCATCCGTATCGACGACACCTCGGCCGAAGGTATGCGGATTGACCAGGCGGTTGACCTCATCAGAGGACCCAAGGGAACGGTGGTTACCTTGAGTATTTTTCGGGAAGGTGAAATGGAATTCCTGGAAATTCCCGTTACTCGTGACACCATCGCTATTCCAACCGTTAAAACCGAGCAGGTTGAGGATGTGTTTGTGATCGCTCTGTATAGCTTTAATGCTGTAGCTGAAGCCAAAATGGTCGAAGCGGTTAATGAATACTTGCGAAGCGGTGCCAGTAAATTGGTGATTGATCTACGTGGTAATCCTGGCGGGTTCCTTGAAAGCTCAGTTTCAATTGGTAGTTTCTTTGTCCCTTCAGGTAAGGTAATTGTTAAAGAGTCATTCGTTGACGAATCAAAAAACGATATTTTCCGTAGTCGGGGACGGCAGGTGGGAGAGTTCACCCCTGAAAACCTAGTCGTGCTGGTTGATGGTGGCTCGGCTTCTGCCTCAGAAATCCTCGCTGGAGCCCTCAAGGATCATGGTCTTGCAACAGTGATCGGAACTCAGACATTTGGAAAGGGTTCAGTGCAAGAGTTGGTAGAACTTGGTGATGGTTCATCGCTCAAGGTAACAATTGCCCGTTGGCTCACTCCAAACGGAACTTCGATTTCTGCTGGCGGTCTAACACCTGACATTGTTATTAGTCGCACCGGGCAACAACGGCTTGATGATATCGATCCACAAAAAGACGCTGCCATCTCGTTCCTTAATGGAGAGGAAGTGGTGAGTGAGTCCCTTGAAGACGACTTGCTAGAGAGTGAGCAGACTGGTGAATAAGGCCCTAGTTTGCTATACTCGGAAACGTATTTTACAGATAAAGCTTGAAACTAATTAAAACGATATGAAAGTAATCCTCTTGCAAGATGTGGCCAAAATTGGTCTGCGACACGAAGTGGTAGATGTACCAAACGGGTACGCAACCAACAAATTGATCCCGAAAAAACTAGCTGAACCAGCGACCCCGGTGAACCTAAAAAAAGTCGGAAAAGTACACGCTGCAAAGGCTGGGGCAGCCGCTGATACAGAAGCAGTATTCAATGCAGCCATGGAAGCGCTATCAGCAGAACCGCTGCTTATTGCTGCGGACATGAACGAACAAGAGCACTTGTTCAAAGCGGTCGACTCCGCTGATGTGGTCAAAGCAGCCGAGGCAAAGGGAATTGCTATAACCTCACAAATGATCGGATTTCCAGAAGTCGTTAAATCAGCCGGTGAACACACTGTGGCACTGCAGGCTGGTGCTCACAACGCCTCATTTACAATCAACGTAATCAAAGCTTAATTCTATGGATAGCCAGATGAAACAATCACTGATCTCGATCGTCGGGTTGCTCGCAATTTGCGCACTGCTCGTCGCCGGTATTTCATACTGGCTAGGGGAATCAGACTCAACTGCCGAGGTAAATATTACAAATGAAACGCAGATCGATACACCGCTAGCACTTGATGCTATCGATCCGTATGAACCAGAAATCACAAGCCGTATGAATCCAATCGCACTATTTGAAACAAACAAAGGTAACATCGAAATTGAACTGTATGACGATGCTATGCCAATTACAGCTGGGAACTTTATGAAGCTGATCAACGAAGGGTACTACGATGGAATCAAGTTCCACCGCGTGATCGACGGATTTATGATCCAGGGAGGCGACCCGATTACCAAAACTGATGAAGTGGCGCGGTATGGAACTGGTGGCCCCGGCTATAGCATCCCTGACGAACACATTGCCGGAGAAAAACTATCAAACGTTCGCGGTTCGCTATCAATGGCCAACAGTGGGCCAAATAGTGGGGGAAGTCAGTTTTTCATTAACCTGGCTGACAATACCAATCTCGACTTTGACAAACCGCCACTGCAGTCAAAGCATCCAGTATTTGGACAGGTGGTGGTGGGGATGGACGTCGTTGATGCCATTGCGTCAGTTGCAACCGGACCAACTGATCTACCGCTGGAGGACGTGGTGATTGAACGAGCAACAATTAAAGAATCTTAGCGAGCAACTCAAACAAAAACAGCGTGATCCATTTGGATCACGCTGTTTTTGTTTGAGTTGCTTACTTAGGCAACAACTGGTAGTACGTCTACCGCCTTCTTGTTGACTGTCTGTCCAGTGAAGGTGGTCTTTCGCATGTTTCGAAATGACACAATTCCTTCTGTCATTGCAAAGATCGTGTGATCCTTAGCAACTTTGACACCTTTTCCAGCTTCAATTTTGGTTCCGCGCTGGCGGACGATGATTTCTCCGGTCTTCACCATTTGACCGTCTGCACGCTTGACTCCCAAGTACTTTGGTTGCGAGTCGCGCAGGTTCTTGGAAGTTCCACCGGCTTTCTTCTTTGCCATAACCTGTATTTATTTATTTAATATGGTGTTAAGAGTGATACAATTAACGTCAAGGAGTATACGGTATATGCACACGAAACTCAAGTCTTTTCTAGGTTCAGAACGCACATTTTTGGCCGTTCTGATGTGTTTGATCGGGGTCTTTTCTTATCAGCTCGGACAATCATCGATAGAAACAGCAAAGGGAGAGGGAAGTGGTCAACAAAACCAAGCGGGGATTATCTTTACCGACGCACCAGAAATGCAGCTTCCTCAAACTGCCGTTAGGGTGGTTGCTTCTAGCGGTGGTACCAAATACCACCGTTTAGACTGTTCAGGAGCAGATTCAATCCAAGAAGACAATAAAATTTACTTTGACTCGATCGATCTAGCACAAGCCGCTGGGTACACACCGGCAGCTAATTGTAAATTTTAAAGGGCCGCATCAATCGACGCGACCCTCATTTTTCTTTTCCCACGGCAATTCAGAAAGAGTTACGACACTTTGTTTTGTACGACTCGATACAGTTTCTAGTGGTATAGCTCCTGCCAGAATCGCTGTCCGCACTCCCTGGTGTTCACCATATAAAATCCGAATAACTCGAGTACGCTTCGTGTATCTGATTATTTCAATATACCCGGCGTGCACAAGGTAGGGAATTCGTTCGCTTGCATAACCAGCTTTCTTGATTGCTTCGTATTTTGGGCAAGGTAAATCACTTTTTGCTAAATCAACCAAGTACTCAAAGAGTAGCCATTCAAAAGGTGCAAGCTTTGGTAAAGGCAGCTTTGATTCTTTATTTGGCATGTACTAACTCCGTTTATTTGTCTACAACGAAAATACCAGATTTTAAGAGTAGTGTAAATGCTATACTTTTTGTGTGAATCCCGAACCAAACTCATTTCTTACCAAGGTAACTCCGTTTAGTAAAGCACTGGCTGCAATTTTATTCATCATAATGCCGTTTGTCGGTTTGTATATCGGGTATACGTATGCACCAGAGAAGGTGGTTGAAGTTGAGCGGATCGTAGGGGTGGAGAAAGTGGAAGAAAGAAAACATTCTGATTATTTATCTAGAAAAACTTATCATGTTGATGAGACAATTACATTAGAGATGGGTACGTTTGATTCGCGTACGTTAGTATTTAGGATTGGGGCATACCGTTACATGTCTGATGCATTTCTGACAGATCATATTGTGTTCAACGAACAAAACAACACTGTTTCATTAGTGGATTATTTTTCAGACTATCCTAGTACGGCCACCGTTCTTCAGCTGGCAAAGAAGACCGACTCTGACTTAGAGACTCAACTTGAAGACTTGTATTTTGAGTATATTGATTCAACAGGTCAGACTGACAGATATGAAATAACTGAATGGAAGCGGCGATGCACACTAAATTCTGCAGAAAAACTACAGCTAGTTGATTCAAGTGTTTCGGAGGATTATTTCGATAGATATTGTGTATGGGGTAGTTTTGATATAGTGGACGATCTATTGGTCTATAATCCAGGATATCCCTCAGATGCACATGAACCTAAGATAGTTAGAGGCAGCGTAATCGTTAAGTAATTTATAACCTATGTTAATCATCGATACAGAATGTTCAGGCTTGCGACCAGGCTTACACTCAGTCCTCTCAATCGGGGCGCTCGATTTTCGGAATCCAGACAATCGGTTTTATGGTGAATGTCGGGTGTGGGATGGGGCTGAGATTATGCCCGAGGCACTCGAGGTAAATGGTTTTAAGATGGAAGAGGCGACTGACCAGTCTAAACAGTCAGAAGCTGAACTCTTGCAGTCGTTTTTAGATTGGTCGGCTGACTTACCTGAGCGCACGCTCACTGGGCAAAATGTGCCGTTTGACCACAATATGCTCGAAGCGGCCGCCAGGCGAGGGAAACTCAACTGGAACCTGGCTCATCGGACAATCGATATTCACTCACTGTGCTGGATGCACGTGATTAAATCCGGTGGCCAACCACCAGTGGATGAAACCCACCGGCGCACGGCTCTCAACTCAAAAGCGGTGCTGAACTATTGTGGTATGCCGCCAGAAGTAGACCCGCACAACGCGCTAACCGGTGCACTGTGGCACGCCGAAGTCACATCGCGCCTGCTCTACGACAAAAAACTTCTCCCCGAGTTTGAGAGATATGACATCCCGTGGCTGTAAGGTGATGTTAAAATAAGACCATTATGGCACTTGATAAAAAACGGCGAACGCCGAGCAACAAAACTATTGGCAAACGAAAACAAACTGAACAACACCAGCGAATCGTCTCTGAACTGCTTGATCCAGAAAGTACCCAAGGAGACGCGGTGCAGTCTTGGCGCGTGTTTCGGATCATGTCAGAATTCGTGCAAGGATTCGAATTACTGCGAGATCATGGCAAAGCTGCGACGTTTTGGGGAAGCGCCAGGTTAACACCAGAGAACACCTACTACAAACAAGCTGAAGAACTAGCTGCCAAGCTGGCTAAAGACGGTTTTTCTATCATTTCCGGCGGTGGGCCAGGAATCATGGAGGCGTCAAACGTTGGGGCGTTTAAAGTTGGCGGGCGGTCAGTTGGTCTCAACATCCAGTTGCCGTTTGAGCAAAAATTAAACCCGTATACTAACGAGTCGCTCAATTTTGATTTCTTTTTCTCACGAAAAGTAATGCTCACCTTTGCGTCAGAAGTGTACGTGTACTTCCCAGGTGGGTTTGGAACCCTCGATGAATTCTTCGAGATTGTCACCCTGATTCAAACTAAAAAAATTGAGCCGATCCCGGTTGTACTCTACGGAAAAGAATTCTGGGAACCGTTCATTAAAGTTTTTAAAGAAGATTTGTTGGTAAAGCACGAAACCATTAGTCCTGAAGACTTAGATATCTTCCATTTGGTAGATAGTGTTGACGAAGCTATGAAGTACATCACCAAAGAAGTGAAAAAAATTGGTAACGTGCAACAAATCTAACTATGTTATTTTCTTACTTTGATGTCGGGTTTGCTACTGCCAAAGGTTTAGAGTGGGGTATTAAAAAAAACGTAAAAGCACTGGCAGGTTATCGAGTACAAGTTGCCAAAGTAATTGCCCAACATGATAATAAACATCCGGAATACTCGCTGGTGCATGCTGCTGACCCAGCTGTCCATGATGTAGTTGACGCTGTGCGTAAGGATTTTGCTGGAATTAAACACCTGGTCCTGATTGGAATTGGTGGTTCAACTCTTGGAACCGAAGCGGTGCATCAACTACTGGGTGAGAAGAAGGTTCAGTTACACACTCTTGATACTGTTGCACCATATCAGATTGATGATCTCCTTAAAAAACTGAAACGAGTAAAAAAGGTTTCTGACATAGCTGTTTGTATAATTAGTAAGTCGGGCGGAACAACCGAAACACTGGTAAACGCTGCTGTTGTGCTTGATGCGCTCGAGGGTCAATATGGAAAAAAAATCTACAAGCAAACTGTTTGTATTGGTAATCCTGGAACCTCGTTCTTAAAGTCAGCTAAGCGTATGGGGACACGGGTAGTTACTATGCCAGACATTGTTGGTGGTCGCTTTTCAGTCGGGACTGAAGTAGCCCTGGTACCGCTGGCGCTGCTTGGTCATAATGTCGACTCGTTTATTGAGGGTGTGCTTGATGCAAACAAGGAGCAGTTTGAGACTGTTACTGTTGAAAATGCGTCGCGGCTCTATGTCTACTTAACCAAAAAATATACTCATTATAATTTCTTCGCCTTTGAACCGCGGTTGTATAAGTTGGGAGCCTGGTACCGGCAGTTACAAGCTGAAAGTTTAGGCAAGACTCACACCAAAAAAAATAAAAAGACGACCAAAGGATTTGTTCCAACTATCACCACAGCAGTAGAGCTCCACTCGACGGGACAGTTGCATATGAGTGGACTGCTGCCGACCTATACTGATTTTGTTACGTTTGATGATGAGAATGTAAATTACGACATTCCAAAAAAAGGCTTGGCTAAGAATTTCAGTAAGTTTAATATGCAAGAAATCGCGACTGGAATCTATGGTGGAGTGATCGGTGCATATCAAGCTAAAAAATTGCCGTATCGCTCAACCATTTTTGATGAAGACTTGCCGTACTCAGTTGGCCTGTTTATGGGGATGCGGATGATGGAGACGATGTATGTCGCAGAATTGCTAGGGATCAATGCTTTTGATCAACCAAATGTGGAACTATACAAGGATAAGACTCGAGAGGTTTTGGGTTTATAGCCGTGCTACCATAATTACTACATGACATACGTACTATTCGACATCGGTGGAACAAAAACTCGCATTGCGACTTCTACCGACCTACAAAAGTTTGATGAGGTGAAGTCTTATAAAACACCATCTACCTTTAATGATGGGATGAAGCAGTTTGTGGCGACAGTGAAAGAATTAACGGATGATGTTACTGCTATAGCCGGAGGAATCCGTGGTCGTCTGATGGAAGATAAAACTGGAATTGAAAATGACGGCAAATTAACCAAGTGGGCCGGAGAGTCTATTGTTGGTTATTTAGAGAAAACCTATGGTGCTATACCGATTTTCTTAGAAAACGACACTGCGATAGCAGGCGTGGGTGAAGCGGTTTTTGGAGCTGGTGAAGGTCTCGAGATCATTGCATATCACACAGTTAGTACTGGAGTTGGTGGAGCTAAAATCGAAAATGGCGAGATCGATATGGCTGACGTTGGGTTTGAACCAGGACATCAGATCCTTGATATTGATCGAACTATCATGGGTGAAGATATCACTCCAACTCTGGAAAACATGGTGTCAGGTACAGCGGTCAAAAACCGTATGGGGGTAGAGCCGTATGAGATCCCTCAGACTGATGTGTTATGGGACGACTTGGCAGGTTATCTTGCGCAAGGATTGCGGAATACTATTTTATACTGGTCACCTGATGCAATTGTACTTGGCGGCTCGATGATTATCGGTGATCCAGCCATCAAAGTTGATGCTATCCGCAAGGCCACCGCCGAAGCATTAGATGGGTTTGAAGCCACACCACTAATTGTAGAAGCAAAACTAGGCGATGAGGCTGGTTTGTGGGGTGGGATGGCAATTTTAACTGCCCGTCTGTAAGATGCGACAAAATAGCAGTAGTCGTCGCTTTTTTGTATACTGAGCTGACTTTATTATTTAATTTATTTCTATGGAAGGTCTCTTTATTTTAATTGTAGTAATCGGAGGAATTCTGCTTTCGTTCTTACGGGAGGTAAAACAGTACGAAAGAGGTGTGGTACTCACAATGGGTAAGTACAGTAGTCTGCGTGGACCGGGCTGGAGCATCATCGTGCCAATTTTTCAGGCGATGCAAAAAGTTGATCTGCGCGTCAAGGCAGTTGATGTGCCCGATCAAAAGGTCATCACTCGTGATAATGTGTCAGCAAGCATTAATGCGGTGATTTATTATAAAGTGTCTGACGCAGCCAGGGCAATCCTTGAGGTAGAAGACTTTCGATACGCAGTATCGCAACTAGCGCAAACAACCATGCGTAACATTGTCGGTGGAGCGGAATTAGACGAAGTGTTAGCCAACCGCGAAGAACTGTCTGATAAAATTCGGACGATCATTGATGCCGAGACTGACAAGTGGGGTATCAAGGTGGACAACGTTGAACTCAAGGACTTCTTCCTTCCGGAAGATATGGAACGAACGATTGCGAAACAAGCCGAGGCCGAACGGGAGCGTCGAGCGGTAATCATCAACGCCGAAGGGGAAGTGGTAGCGGCCGAAAACATTGCTAAGGCCGCAAAAACCCTCGCAGACTCACCAGGAGCCTTGCATCTACGAACTCTACAAACTATCAACGATCTATCATCAGACCAGTCAAATACCGTTATCTTTGCTGTACCACTCGAGGTATTGCGAGCAGTAGAAGGAGTGACTGGAATGATGGCAACAAAGAAAGAATAGGTAAAAGGTTGACATTTACCTAAAAAAGTGCTATAGTCTTATAAATCCGCAATCCATGGTAGGATTGTCCGGTTGTCGAGGAAGGGGCGCTCTACGAGTCCTCCAACCTATACTCACTTTGAGTTGTGACATTTATCTGTAAGACAATTGGCTTATTATATCCACTGTAATCCTAGCAATCCTTTCTATCTCTACCGCATCGGCGGTTGAAGTACCAGAAAGCGCATACGGAAACATCGGACAAGAAGAAGTAGTTGTGGCGACGAAAGAAATTACACGAGGGCGAACCGAAGAGCTAGTACGTGAGTACTTCTCAGACATTCCTGTAATGGCCGAGGTGGCTCGGTGTGAGTCGACCTTTCGACACACATTGGCAGATGGTTCAGTTCTGCGTGGTGTAGTAGATAACCGTGATACTGGGGTGATGCAAATCAATACCTATTATCACCAAGCTGCTGCAGACGCGATGGAACTCGACCTCGAAGACTTCTATCACAACATGGCGTATGCTCGTGATCTATACGAGCGACAGGGAACCCAACCCTGGAGTGCGTCTAAACCATGTTGGGGCAAATCTGTCCTAGCTATGGCTAACTAAAAATAATTAACAAACCCGTTCATTTGAGCGGGTTTGTTTGAATTTGTTATACTTGTTATATGAAATACTGGCTGATGAAATCTGAACCGGATTGTTACTCGATTGATGATCTGAAACGAGACAAGGTTGAACACTGGGACGGCACACGGAACTATCAGGTGCGCAATATGATGCGCGATCAAATGACAGTGGGGGACCTGGCGCTGTTTTATCACTCAAACGCCGGGAAGGAGACTGGCTGTGTTGGAGTGATGAAGGTGGTCAGTAAAGCCTACCCAGACCCAACCCAGTTTGATCCTAAGTCAGACCATCCAGATCCAAAAAGTGATCCGGAAAATCCACGTTGGTTGTGTGTGGATATGAAATACGTGTCACACTTACCGCGACTAGTATCACTCCAAGAAATAAAGCTAGACCCAAAATTTGACACTATGCCGCTGGTCCAAAGGGGGAATAGACTATCAGTATTCCCGATTAATAAAGTTCATTTTGATAGAGTTCTACAATTAGCCTCTAAATAATTGTAATTTGGTAGTGGATTTGATATTCTCCAATCAGAAGTGTTAAGGAGAAATAGATGAATATTGAGCGAGTAATCGACGAATTTTTACTCGATTGGATTTTCAATCCAATAAGGTACACGTACGATAGGATTTGTCAGACTCCACCAATTTGGCTGGTAGATGCGTGGCTGCTTATATCAGCACCCTTTATTTTTGCAGTTCTGCAATCATACGGAACTGGTGATCCGGGATGGGTCACCATGCTAGGTGCGTTACTGTGGCCACTTATGGGTTGGGCTCTTGCGTTGATTAGTCGTGATCGTGATATCAAGAACATGCAGAAATCGCCTAACCCAAATCGTCTGAGATATGTCTACAGAGTTAGGTATGCTTTGTTTCTTGTGTTTCTTACTCTCGTTATATATCTGCCAATTTTAGGTTTTGATATAGCGGGAATCGCTTTGCACTGCCTTTGTCTGTGCGCAATTTATATTGTGCCTGACTATATCGCCGCGACAGACGCACCACCGCCACCACAGGAAGATACAGTGCCTCATATGGTCTAAAGCAATACCTACGACAGCTTGCTGTCGTAGGTATTTTTTTCTTTGTTATACTGAACGAATGGAATCTACGATCAACGCGCTGCGCGACACCAAAGGACGCTTTCAGAAAAAAGATACTGGCTTTATGCAACTGTTTATCAGTAAGCGATTGATTCACGGAGCGGCGGCTGCCTTGGCAGGGATTTTTGTTCCTATCTTTTTGTATGAGACCACTGGTGAATCTTTCTTTGTGGTAGGAGGGTACTATGCCCTGCTGTCACTACTCTATGCACTGTTACTGGTGCCAAGTATGACAATTACCAACTGGTTGGGTTTTAGTCGGACGTTAGTGCTGTCCGGGG
>Ga0208544_10002490_pt1 | contig 11937 bp, 12 predicted proteins | sample DEB08_DNA_9_FD_184526 | JGI IMG/M metagenome (GOLD analysis project Ga0208544, IMG submission 184526) | Aqueous microbial communities from the Delaware River and Bay under freshwater to marine salinity gradient to study organic matter... | ecosystem: Environmental > Aquatic > Marine > Coastal ...
CCATACTATCAGCAAGGCGGCGACATGGTCCGTGTTGGTGGCATGGGCTACCGCATCGACATCAACAAACCGATCGGAGAGCGCGTGACAGAGATGACGCTCTTGAAAACCGGTGAGACAATTGATCCCGCCAAGACCTATGTCGTCGCAGGCTGGGCTTCAGTCAATGAAGGCACAGAGGGACCGCCAATTTGGGACGTGGTCGAAAGTCACATCCGCAAATTGGGCACTGTGCAAGTGGCACCAAACAATAGCGTCGAAGTTGTGGGCGCATAGGAGACAGTGGCAATGGATGATTTTTTCAAACCTTCCAGACGTTCATTTCTGCGCGGAAGTGCAGCAATCGCAGCGGGCACTGTCGCCGGCGCGGCCTCGGCCGAAGGGGCGGACCCGCTGATCACAGAGTTGCAGGACTGGGCATCATACACGGGTGTTGGTGTCGATGAAACACCGTACGGAATGCCGATCCGTTTTGAGAGCGACGTTGTCCGGCGCAATGTTGAATGGCTGACTGCGTCGCCGATTTCCTCGATCAACTTTACGCCAATTCATGCCTTGGAAGGCACGATCACGCCGCAGGGATGTGCATTTGAACGCCACCACTCTGGCGCAATCGAGCTGACAAAAGACGACTTCCGTTTAATGATCAACGGGTTGGTCGATAAGCCACTGGTCTTCAGCTATAGCGACCTCGAACGCTTGCCACGTGAAAACCATGTGTATTTCTGTGAATGCGCTGCCAACACCGGGATGGAGTGGGCTGGCGCACAATTGAACGGCGCGCAATTCACGCATGGCATGATCCACAACATGGAATACACCGGCGTGCCGCTGCGGACCTTACTGCGCGAGGCAGGTCTCGAAGCTGCGGGTGATCTGTCAGACAAGTGGGTTTACGTTGAGGGTGCTGACGCATCGTCGAATGGTCGTTCTATTCCCATGGAAAAGGCCCTGGATGACGTTCTTGTAGCCTTCAAAGCCAACGGCGAAGCGTTGCGGATGGAACATGGGTATCCGGTCCGTCTGGTTGTTCCCGGCTGGGAAGGCAATCTTTGGGTCAAATGGCTGCGCCGCGTCGAGGTGACGGATATGGCCGTCGGCAGCCGTGAGGAAACTTCGAAGTATACTGACCTTTACGAAGACGGCATTGCACGAAAGTGGACATGGGTCATGGATGCCAAATCGGTCATTACATCCCCTAGTCCGCAGATGCCCATCACACATGGTGCTGGGCCACTCGTCATTTCGGGCCTCGCTTGGTCCGGTCATGGCCAAATTACCCGTGTTGATGTGTCCAAGGACGGCGGCATCACTTGGGAAACCGCACGCCTTGGCAAACAGGGTGATACAAAAGCACTGACACGCTTCTATCTGGATACAGATTGGACCGGTGATCCGATGCTCTTGCAGTCGCGTGCAATCGACGAAACCGGATATGTCCAGCCAACCAAAAACCAACTCCGTGACGTGCGTGGTGAAAACGCGGTCTACCACAACAATTGCATTCAAACTTGGTTTGTGAACGAAGAAGGGATCGCTGAGAATGTCGAAGTCTCCTAATCTATTGGTACCTGCACTTGGTGGGGCGGCCTTGGTCCTCGGGCTGGCTTATGGAATATCGTCACGCGAATACGGCGCGGAAACTATCAACTCGCTTCAGGCGCGAGTGGAACAAGTCGAAGCGAACGCTGCATTGGCCAGCGCGAATGCACAGCAAGGTGCGGCAGAGGTTGATCGCCTACAGTCAGAGTTGGAGGCCGTACAACTGACCGCAGGCACGGCGACAGACCTGACAGCGCCTGCACCCGTTATTGATGGTGGGTATGGTATTGGTCGGCTCGCGCTTGAAGAAGAACTGGCCGCTTGGAACGTCGATGTGCTTCCTGATGGGCGCGGACTGCCAGAAGGACGCGGCGATGTCTTTACCGGCGAAGAAGTTTTCGTCGAAAAATGCGCGTCATGTCATGGCGACTTTGCTGAAGGTATTGGTAATTGGCCCGTTCTTGCAGGTGGTTTCGACACTTTGGGCAACAAGGATCCGGTAAAAACCGTGGGGTCTTATTGGCCGTATCTGTCGACAGCATGGGACTATATCAACCGCTCAATGCCATTTGGCGAAGCCGGAACACTTACGGCAGACGAGACCTACGCAATTGTTGCCTACATTCTGTATTCCAACGACATGGTTGATGACGACTTTGAGTTGAGCCGCGATAATTTCACTGACGTAGAGATGTACAACAGCGAAGGCTTTGTCGTCGATGACCGACCAGAGCTTGAGTATGCGCAATGGCGGACAGAGCCTTGCATGATCGATTGCAAACCGTCTGTTGAAATCACGATGCGTGCGACGTTCCTGGACGTGACCCCGGAAGGCGGTGGGGACTCGGTGATGAATGAAGCGTCAACCGACGACAGCCCCGTATTTGCCGCAACTTCTGATGCGGCGGATGACGGTACAGCCGAAAGCAACACTGCGGGCGTTGATCCTGCACTGATCGCTGCTGGCGAAGGCGCGTTCCGGCAATGCAAAACCTGCCATGAAGTTGGTGAAGGCGCGACCAATCGTACGGGTCCGGTTTTGAATGGCATGCTGGGCCGTACGATGGGTACCGTCGACGGGTTCCGCTATTCCGGCGTTTTCCAAGAAGCGACAGCGGCTGGCACAGTTTGGACGGAAGAGAACCTTGCGGCTTTCCTTGCCGACCCACGTGGGATGATGGCTGGAACAAAGATGTCATTCCGCGGTGTGCGTGACGAAGCGGACATCGCCGCATTGATAGCCTATCTGCAAAGCATCGGTGATTAATGCGTATCAGGATTGCTGCCTTGTTAATGGTCTGTGTCGCGGGTTTCGCCCACGGCGAGGCTGGCGGCGACCCTGAAAATGGCGAACGTATTTTTGGTCAATGCAGCGGCTGTCATCAGATAGGTGAAGATGCGGTGAACAGGATCGGTCCGCAACTGAACCATATCTTTGATCGCGCGGCGGGGGTTGCGGAAGGGTTTCGTTATTCTGACGGCTTTAAGCGCGCTGCTGCGGGTGGTTTGACTTGGGATTATGAGACACTTGATGATTTCATCGAAAACCCTCGCGCATTGGTTTCCAAAACACGGATGAGCTTTCGCGGGTTACCCGAACAGCAAGACCGCGATGATCTGCTTGCTTACCTTAGGCAATACTCTGCAAGTCCAGAAAACATCCCCGAAGCCGCGCCGACTGCTGTTCGCGTTGATCATGCGGTCGCACCGGAAATACTCGCGATTGTCGGGGACCCGGCATATGGCGAATACTTGTCTGGTGAATGCACATCTTGCCACCAGGTCAGCGGTGCAGGCGATGGAATACCGTCGATTACCAACTGGCCCAACACCGAGTTTGTCACAGCTATGCATGCATACAAAGACGGCGTTCGCGCCCATCCGGTCATGCAGATGATGGCTGGGAGGCTATCTGACGAAGAAATCGCGGCGCTGGCCGCATATTTCGAAAGCATCGAGTAAACCAAGCATAAAGGGAGAAAGAGAAATGCCATTCAACAGAAGAACGTTCATAGGCTCGGCCGCAGTCACCGCCAGTCTGCTCGCGGCACCAATGGTACGGGCGCAGGGCAAGCCACGGGTTGTTGTCGTAGGTGGCGGTGCTGGTGGTGCGACTGCCGCACGCTACATCGCAAAAGACAGTGAGGGCGCAATTGAAGTGACCCTGATCGAACCGACGCGCACCTATTACACCTGCTTCTTTTCCAACCTCTATCTTGGCGGTTTCCGTGAAATGCAGTCACTCGGCCACAGCTATGGCACGCTTGCTGCGGAATATGGGATCAACGTCGTCCATGACTGGGCTGTTGGTGTGGACCGTGATGCCAAGACGGTGACATTAGCCGGTGGCGGCAGCTTGCCTTATGATCGTTTGATTTTGTCCCCGGGTATCGACTTTGTTGATGGCGCGGTCGAGGGGTGGGATATCTCGTCACAAAATGCGATGCCGCATGCTTATAAGGCAGGATCGCAGACCGAACTGCTGAAGGCGCAAATCTTGGCAATGCCGCAAGGCGGTACTTTTGCCATGGTTGCCCCGCCAAACCCGTATCGCTGCCCACCCGGTCCTTACGAGCGGATTTCGATGGTGGCGCATCTACTTAAGCAGAGCAACCCAACAGCTAAGATCCTCATTGCAGATCCAAAAGAAAGCTTTTCCAAGCAGGGTCTTTTTGAAGAAGGGTGGAACGATAATTACACTGGCATGATCGAACGGATCGGACCGGACTTTGGTGGCGCGAATGTTGCAGTTGATCCGGTCGCGATGACCTTGTCGATTGATGGCGACGTCAGCAATGTCGATGTGTGCAATGTGATCCCCGCGATGAAGGCTGGGCGTATCGCAGATATTGCCGGCATCACCGAAGGCAACTGGGCACCTGTTCACGCCGCCGATATGTCGTCAAAGATGGACGACAGCATCCACGTGCTAGGGGATGCTGCGGCTCAAGGCGATATGCCAAAATCCGGCTTTTCGGCCAATAGCCAAGCCAAAGTATGTGCCAATGCGGTGCGCGGCGCGTTGACAGGATCAACGGTGTTCCCCGCGCGCTTTGCCAATACTTGCTGGTCCCTGATCGATACCGACGATGGCGTGAAAGTCGGTGCCACCTACGAAGCTACTGATGAAAAGATCGCCAAGGTCGACGGCTTTGTTAGCCAAACCGGAGAAAGCGATGAAGTACGCGCCGCGACGTATCGGGAATCTATTGGTTGGTACGACGGCATCACCAGCGACATGTTTGGTTAAATCAATGCGGGCTTTGACATGTATCAGTGCCCGCGTCCCATCAACCCAATAAACTGGAGAATATGGAGGACTTGAAATGAAAAACTTTTCTATTTTTGCGCTTGTTAGCGTTCTGGCCTTGCCTGCCGCAGCGCAGGAAGCGGTTACCTATCCGTTTGACGGCAGCTTTGCCGATGCAACTTTTTCGGTTGAAAATGCGATCATCGGGCGGGGCCTTGTTATCGACTATGTCAGCCATACTGGCGAAATGCTGAACCGCACTGCTGCAGATGTCGGTAGTGAGAGCATGCTTTTTGAAGGCGCTGACATCTTTTTGTTCTGTTCCGCTCAAATCTCCCGCGAAGTGATGGAGGTTGATCCTATGAACATCGCGCATTGCCCTTACGGGATATTCGTAACCGAACGCGACGGTGAAGTTTTGGTCGGCCACCGAACCTACCCAGACGGTGAGATGCAGAAGGTTGAAACTCTTCTTACTGAAATCATCAAAGACGCGACTGACGGCTAAGGAACACGATGGATTACGACTGTTTTTTCAAAGCGGCGCTCGGGAAATTGCGGGACGAAGGCAATTACCGCGTCTTTGCCGACCTCGAACGGCACAGAGGCAATTTCCCGACGGCCACCAATCACGGTGATCAAACCCGTGATGTCACGATCTGGTGCTCGAACGATTATCTGGGCATGGGCCAGCACCCTGACGTGATTGCCGCGATGCACACCGCGCTTGATAACGTCGGTGCCGGGGCAGGCGGGACACGCAATATATCTGGCACAACCCACAACCATGTTCTTCTAGAAGCTGAATTGGCTGATTTGCATGGCAAAGAGGCAGCATTGTTGTTCACCAGCGGATACGTGTCGAACTGGGCGGCTTTGGGAACACTTGCAAGCAAGATCCCCGATTGCATCGTTTTGTCGGACGCGCTTAACCATGCAAGTATGATCGAGGGTATCCGTCATTCCAAAGCTGAAAGACAGATTTGGCGACACAACGATCTGGACCACTTGGAAGAACTGTTAGCTGCACAGCCAATCGAGCGCCCGAAACTGATTGCTTTCGAAAGCGTCTATTCTATGGACGGTGACATCGCCCCCATCTCTGCCATTTGTGATCTGGCTGAGAAGTACAACGCGATGACCTATCTGGATGAGGTTCATGCCGTGGGCCTTTATGGCCCCCGCGGCGGTGGCATTGCTGAGCGTGAAGGCCTGATGGACCGTCTTACGGTCATTGAAGGCACTCTTGGGAAGGCCTTTGGCGTGATGGGAGGATATATCGCTGCTTCAGCCAACCTTTGTGATTTCATACGCTCGTTTGCGAGCGGATTTATCTTCACCACCGCATTGCCCCCTGCAATTGCTGCCGGTGCTACCGCATCGATCAAACATCTTAAAGCCAGCCAGATCGAAAGAGATATCCAGCAGGCCAGGGTGACCGAAGTACGTGCGCGGCTTGAGGCAATTGGCATTCCGCACATCGATAACCCCAGCCATATTATCCCTGTGATGGTGGGCGATCCGGTCAAATGCAAATATCTGTCAGACATCCTCATGCGCGATTACGGCATATACATCCAACCAATCAATTATCCGACTGTTCCAAAAGGAACAGAGAGGCTGCGGATAACGCCTTCGCCGGTCCATTCGGCGGCCGACATAGATCACCTTGTGACCGCCCTTGAGACATTGTGGACCCAATGTCAGCTCGCGCGGATTCCCATGGCGGCCCAGTAGAAGTTGACCCACATCAATGCAGATTGAACCATAATTCGCTACCTCTCAGCCCAACTGAAAGGGGCGTAAATGTTGGAAGATCTGGTTGAAGTTTACGGAAATGGCCCCGTCCTGGCTGCAGTTGGCGGATTTGTCGGTTTTGTATTTGGTGTCGCCGCACAGCATTCGCGGTTTTGTCTACGCGCCGCGAATGTGGAAGTAGCCGAAGGGCGACTTGGCCCGCGCCTTTCAATCTGGCTGATCGCATTTTCTGCGGCAGTGTTAAGCGTCCAACTTCTTGTCTCTGGCGGTTATTTGGATGTTTCAGAAAGCCGTCAGTTGGCCACAACGGGCAGCATGTCTGGCGCGATTATTGGCGGACTTATGTTTGGCGCGGGCATGATCCTTGCACGCGGTTGCGCAAGTAGATTGCTAGTTCTTTCAGCCACCGGAAATTTGCGGGCCATCATCACCGGTCTTGTTTTGACGCTTGTTGCACAATCGGCGCTGCGCGGTGCGCTTGCCCCCGCACGCGAAAGTCTTGCGGCGCTCTGGACGGTTCCCGGAGGTGCAGCACGCAGTCTATTGATCCAGCTTGGCGCGACGTCGGGATTGGTCGCGGTTTTCGCCGCGGTCGCACTTGCCGGCGCATTGATCCATGCGCACCGGAACGCAGTGAAAACAAGTCATGCTATAGCTGCGATAGGTGTCGGTATTGCCGTCGCGCTGGGCTGGTTGGGCACCTACACGGTAGCCATGAATTCCTTTGAAGTGGTGGCCATATCGTCTGTCACGTTCACGGGGCCATCTACGGATACGTTGATGGGACTTGTGAACAGCACGCAGTTGCCTTTGGGATTTGGCGTCGGTCTAGTACCGGGCGTTTTTGCTGGTGCGGGCCTGATGGCCTTGCTCACCGGCGAGGCCAAGATCCAGCGGTTCGGTCCGGATACACCAATGGAGGTCTATCTTATCGGGGCAGGGCTCATGGGATTTGGCAGTATGTTGGCTGGCGGGTGTGCTGTTGGCGCGGGCATGTCGGGCGGCGCAATATTTGCTTTGACTGCCTGGGTCGCCGTAGGCTGTATGTGGGTGGGCGCGATGGTCACACATCGGTTGATGTACCGTCCTTCGCACGCCATCGCCTAAAGTTATTCGAACTCCATTTGCTCAAAAACACGGCCTGCATTTTTGGTCGCAAGTTCCTCGAACGTATCAAGATGCGCGTAGGGCGATTGGTCAACATAATAGGCCTCTGCCAAGCCACCACCTGCGTCCAGATGCGCGCTGATCTGGCCGCGTAGGTACTCCAGATAGCCTTTGGTGTACCGTCTTACTTGATCCATGTTGGTGGGGTGGCCATGGCCGGGGATCACATAAGTTGCTTCCAACGCCTCGAATTCATTGTCCCATGTTTCGAGCCAGTCCAAGATGTAGGTATCTTCGAAAATTGGCAGCATGCGTTCATGAAACGCCATGTCGCCCGCGATTACCAAATCTTGGTTGGGCAGCCAGACAACCACATCTCCGGCGCTGTGAGACGGCCCAAGATACCGAACTTCGATGCGATATGCGCCTAGTTCAACGGTATAGTCTGTGCTGAAGGTTTCTGTGGGGCCCTGAAGAAAAGTGCCTTCTGCTTTGTCACGGTTGAGCCTTTGCATGTCTTCGAGAATGCGAAAACCGCGTTCTTCAAATTCGCGTGCTGCTTCTTCATGGGCGATAATTGGGACATCCTGTTCGACCCAATATGAATTGCCAAGCATCGCGTGGCCTTGTCCGTTTTCATTGATGACCAAAACAACAGGTTGGTCTGTCAGTTGCTTGATTTCGTCGTGCAATGCCTGGGCCAAAACGTATGCACCGCCACCATTCACGACCACAACGCCTTGGCCTGTGATGATAAAGCTGAGGTTGTTATTGTGACCGCTGTTTTCATATGTGGGCGGCGCGGTCGCACCGATGGCACTGTAGACGCCGGGGATAAATTCAACCGGCGCACTATAAAGTGCAGAACCGGGGTATTGATCGGCGATATTTTCGTTGGCAACTGCCGACGATGCGCAAACAACTGCCAGCAGGGTTGTAAACCGGATCAAGTGTCTTCTCCTACGAAGTAGAACCCGTCGCCGCGCCGCTCGACACGTCCCAAGCCGCCGTCTGGCAAGTGAAACCCGATCAGTCGCATTTGCGATTGGCTTAATTGTTCTAACAAAGACACTCGGGTTTCAGCCGCACGCGGCGCATCCTGATCTGACCCTGACAACCACGTGGGTTGTGCAAATGCCAAGTGATGATTGACGATGCTGTCGCCAACAATCATCACGCTTTCGCCGCCTAACTGTATTTCAAATGACATATGGCCGGGCGTGTGTCCTGCGGTGAGACGCGATAACACCCCGGGCAATATTTCTTGAGCATCTTCAAAAAGAGATATGCGTTCCCCCAGCATTTCAAGCCGGTTCTTGGCACCAACAGCGAATGACACACGGCCTTGGTCGATTGTAGAAACGGTATCTGGATCGGTCCAATAGTCCCATTCTGACCGCCCAATATAGTATCCGGCGTCGGGGAACATCAAATCGCCGAAATCATCCAAAACACCCCAAAGATGGTCTGGGTGCGCATGCGTGAATACAACGTCTGTCACATCGCGCGGGTCAACACCCAATGCATCAAACGCATCCATCAGTTTGCCAGCGGTTGGCATGAATTCCTGACCGGCACCTGCATCAAATAGCACAGAACGATCACCGGTCCGCAAGAGTGTGATATTACAATCCGGCGTCAAAGCGTCGCCGGTAATGCCGTATTCTTCCAGAATTGCGTCTGCACCCTCTGGCGGCGTTTCACCCAAAGCAAAGCTCTTTGGCAACACCAGATTGCCGTCACTAAGCGTGTCCAGTCTGGCGTCACCCGATACCAGCGATGACTGCGCCCATGCTGTCGGCGGAAGGGCAAGCGAAAGCGCCGCCAACGAGGTGTTTTTGATGATCTGCCGCCGGGAAAAAACCATGATGTATCCTCATATTCATTTTATTGAATAATAACATGAAGGAACCAATTTGAAAGGGGTTTGATGCTTGTTTTCAGGGCTTGACGACAGCCGTTGTCGTTTGCGGGCAGAAAATCGAATTTAGGTAGAGGCATAAAGCGAGACCTCAGCGATAACCGTCGCGGATGGGCAGTCTCGCAAGCCTACCACTAATACGAAGAGGGATCATCCAGTTCGACACAAGGCGCGGCAAAGCATAGCTTTGCAAAAACCGACACCTTCTGGTTAGTTGCGGCGCATCATTGCTTCATGAACAGCGACCATGCCGCGATCCGCCATGTCGGATACTTCGGCTGCATGCAGGTGAAGGGCTTCTACGATCTTGGGGTCGTCAGAAGTTTGCACCACAACAATCCCCGCGTCGGTCACGTCAATTTGGGACTGAATGCCATCGCCGCGCGCAAAAAAGATATCGAGCGTCGGGCTTTGGATGAATATCTCGGGATCATCACCACGTTCAACCCTGCCAATCATACCGACGACGTGGCTGACAAGTACGTTCATAACGTCTGGGTCTGACGACGTTGTCACGGTACGAATGCCGTCAGGCAGATTAGTCACTTCACGAGAGATCGTTTTGAAACTGCGGAACATAATGGCAAGTTCAGCACTTTCCTCGGGTGTCGCGTTCGCACCGCGCAATCCGGGCATGTTGACTTCGTCGTGTCCCATGCCATCGGCGCCGTGCATATGACCGCCTGCATGCATGGAAGCATAAAGCGGTTCTTTGAAAAAGACTGCGGTACCGACCAGCAGGGTAGCAGTCAGGCCAACGCCTAAAGCAAAGCCGCGCCATGTCATTGATGTTGAAATGCCCATGTTCTTAGTCCTGACAAATAATGTCCGTCGTCATATAAAGTTGGACGTCAGAGCGGATTGAGTACCGGAGGCTCTGGTTTGTTTGTGTGATTGATTATGCTGCTTGTTTTTGATGTTGCAAGCGACGTTGTCTAATAGTCTGTTTCTTTATCTTTTCCCTTTCTCTGAGAATGGCTTTATCGCGGCCAAAGTAGACGTCGGCGGGTGTGACGTTGTTCAGGCTCTCGTGGTATCGATGGTTGTTGTAATATTCGACGAAGCTACCGATTTGACGTTCCAGGTCGCCGGGTAGGTAGTAATTTTCCAACAGAACGCGGTTCTTCATGGTCTGGTGCCAGCGTTCGATTTTGCCCTGCGTTTGAGGATGGAACGGTGCTCCACGGACATGCGTCATGCTTTGCTTTTCCAACCATTCAGCCAGATCACCAGAGATGTAGCAGGACCCATTATCGCTCAGAAGACGCGGCTTGTGGCGCACGACTGCTTGGTCGCAACCAGACGCGGTCAACGCCAGTTCGATCGTGTCCGTCACATCACCAGCCCGCATGTTGGTGCAGAGCTTCCACGCGATGATGTAGCGGCTGTAATCGTCCAAGATTGTGCTGAGATAATACCAACCCCAGCCGATAATCTTGAAGTAGGTGAAGTCTGTCTGCCACATCTCGTTGATGGCTGTGGTTTTGTCTGTGAACTCATCCGCGGCCTTGATCACCACGTAGTCCGGCGCGGTGATGAGATCGGCTTCCTTTAAAAAGCGGTAAACAGATGATTCAGAGACAAAGTAGCGCTTCTCATCCGTGTATTTGACCGCAAGCTCTCGCGTGGACAAAGCTTCATGTTCCAATGCAAAGCCGATCAGATCATCGCGGCGGGCGTCAGGAATGCGGTTCCAGACCGATTTTGGTCGGGGCGAACGGTCTGACAATGCATCAAGACCGCCGTCGACATACAGATCATACCACCGGTAGAACGTGCTACGCGGAATACCCAGCATGTCGAGGGTCATCTTGGTGGGTAGGTGCGAACCCTCGATGGTGCGGATTATCTCCAGTTTCTCAGAGGCGGGATATCTCATTCCTCGTATCCCCCACTGCCTGTCATACTTTTTTTGAGCAGGCGGTTCTCAAGCGTCAGGTCGGCCACGCATTCCTTCAGCGCTAGCGACTCTGAACGCAGGTCTTTCACCTCTGGTGAGGTGGCTTGACGTGCCGTGTCCCCAGAAAGACGGCGCTTGCCAGCTTCGAGGAACTCCTTCGACCAGCTATAATAAAGGCTTTCCGCGATCCCCTCACGACGACACAGCACAGAGATACTTTCCTCACCACGCAGCCCCGCCAGTACAATGCGGATCTTCTCTTCGGATGAATAAGTCTGGCGTGTCTTGCGGCGGATGTTCTTCACAACCTTGTCGGCTGCATCCTTCGATGTCTTGGGCTTCTTCGTCATCTCGATCTCCTAATCGATAAGATGAACCAGAAATCCTCCGTTATTCAAATACTCAAATCTGTCCAGCGAGTGCTGACGTCAGACAGATTGACGAGGGTTGGTTTAAAGA
>Ga0208544_10002491_pt1 | contig 11935 bp, 15 predicted proteins | sample DEB08_DNA_9_FD_184526 | JGI IMG/M metagenome (GOLD analysis project Ga0208544, IMG submission 184526) | Aqueous microbial communities from the Delaware River and Bay under freshwater to marine salinity gradient to study organic matter... | ecosystem: Environmental > Aquatic > Marine > Coastal ...
TTCCCGCTCTAGCGTGACCAAACGCGACAACGTCATGTTGACCAGCATCGCGGCAACCAGCAAAAAGATGGGCGGCAAGACCTTTACCATAGCGCTGAGTTGTTTCAGTTCAGCATCTAGAAAGGCATGCGAAACCTGATCCGCGCGGCCAGTGGCCCCAACACCGCCATAGCGGGCCGTCAGGCGATCAAGCGCCTCAATCACCCGGTCTTCCGAAGCGCCGGGCGCCAGCTTCAGCACCACGTTTGAAAATGCGCCTTTAAGGTCAAATGCGGCCTCAAGGCTTGCACGTGGCAGCCAGGCAATGCCAAAGCGCAGCGGGTCCGGCATCATTTGGCCCGGTCCAAGCGCATAGATGAATTCAGGCGACAGCGCGATACCTGTGATGATAAGTGTCCGGCGCTGCCCGTTCACCAAGATGGTCAACGGGTCGCCAACGCGCAGCCGGTGTACCTCCGCAAACCCCTCTGACACGACCACCTCGCTTGTCGATTGCGGACCCGGAATCCTGCCTTGCCTAAGGTGCAACCGGTTCAGGCCCGCGCCCGCAACCTTTGGCAGCGAAACCAGCATTACCGAGCCGGGTTCAACCATGCCAGGCATGTCGAGCAGCCCCAGTTTCACGATCCGCGCCTCGGCTACCAGCACGCCGTCGATGGCTTCGATCTCTCCCATCAGGGCTTGCGGCGCGCGGGTCACATTGGCGAACACATCGGCAAAGCGGTTGGCCTCATAATAGCGTGTCCGCGTTTCGGACAGCGATGAAAAGGCGCCGTTCCCCAAAATCATCGTGGCTACGCCCGCGGCCAACACCAACGCAATAGCCAAAACCTGCGCCCAAAGGCGAACCAGATCCCGTAGCATTTTGCGGCGCAGGGGCGATATCACCATGATATCTCCGAGGGCTTTTTCTTTGTACTATTGACCGTCTCTTCAACAATTTGCCCATCAGCAAAGCGTAAAACACGGTCAGCGATGGCTTGGGTGGCGGCGTTGTGGGTGATGACCAAAGTGGTTGCCCCCACAGCTTTGTTGACCTGCGTCAGCGCCTCTAGCACCTGCACGCCAGTTGCGGAATCAAGCGCCCCGGTCGGTTCGTCGCACAACAGAACTGCCGGATTCTTGGCAATGGCGCGGGCGATGGCGACGCGCTGTTGTTCGCCCCCTGACAACTGCGCCGGAAAATGGTCCCGCCGTTCGGACAGACCGACCAAGGCCAATGCGTCATCGGCCGACATCGGATTGCGGGCGATTTCAGTGACCAGTTGCACGTTCTCGCGCGCGGTCAGGCTGGGCACCAAATTATAGAACTGGAATACAAAGCCCACATGCTTACGCCGAAACTGCGTAAGGCCGTGCGCATCAAGCGCCGTTAACTCATTACCCTTGAACCACGCCTCGCCCGCCGTCGCCGTATCAAGACCTCCGACGATGTTCAAAAAGGTAGACTTGCCTGACCCAGAAGGGCCAAGGATGACTAGAAATTCGCCGCTTGCAGCTTCGAAATCTACCCCGCGCAAGGCATGAACTTCGAACGCACCAGTACGATAGACCTTGGTCAGACCCTTCGTTCGAAACACAGTTTCCACTCTTTGCGTCATGATGCCCAGATCCCCCAGAGGGTGGAAGGTTATGGGAAACAGACGCCGGGGGAATGATGCAGGTCAATTCCGTGCAAGTATCAAAACCCCATACTCCAAAAAACTTCCCCTAAAGGCATAGCTGCCAAGATCTGCGCCAGTCGGGCCTTTCAATCATTGGTAAATCGCTACACCGACAGGCATTGAACAATGCGCGCGCATACTTTCCGTAAAAGCATTGCGCCTATGCCTATTGGGCCACATATCCACCATCGACCGGGATAATTGCCCCGGTGACAAAGGACGCGCGCGGCGAGCAGAGCCAGACAATCAGTTCTGCCACCTCTTGAGGCGTGCCAATGCGCCCCATCGGATGCAGTGGGGCCATCATCTGGGCCGAAATCTGGGTACCTTGCGTTGACTGGTCAGCCAGCGAATCCAGCATCCGCGTATCAATGCCGCCGGGACACACGGCGTTCACCCGGATACCCGATTTTGCGTATTCAAGGGCAGCATTTTTCGTAAGGCCGACGGCGCCATATTTAGTGGCCACATAGGACGAAAAACCGGGAAACCGATCAGAGAGGCAATGGACGCCAAATTGACGATGGTGCCGCCGCCTGTTTTTAGCATGTTGTCAATCTCGGTTTGCATGCAAAGGAACGTGCCTTTCAAATTGACTGAAACAATCTTGTCAAAATTGTCGCTGGATTGTTCCGCGAACGGCCCAACTTTCCCTCAATACCCGCGTTGTTGACGGCATAATCAATTTTCCCATAAGCCTTGATGGCGGCTTGCATGAGCGCGGAAATATCAGCGTGTTTGGAAACGTCTGCAGCGACGAAAATCGCCTCGCCACCCCCCTTTTTTTAATCAGCGCAACGGTTTCTGCGCCCCCTTTGCTCTCTATATCTGAAACGACAACCTGCGCGCCTTCTGCGGCAAGGGTTAAGGCAGTCGTACGGCCAATGCCCGCGGCCGCCCCTATCACGATTGCTGTCAAACCTTTGACCAGTTCGATGGCATCTCTCTTTGCGGAGGGAATGACTCACGCACCCAACTCTCTCTCGTGCCAGTGTCGGACCCCGAGGGACCCACGCGAAACCCTGCGCAAACCTGACGCTCATTGGAAAATCAGCCGAGCCCGAAGTCATCCCGGAAGCGGTCAATCTGATGCATGCGCTCATGCAGGATGGTCACGATCCCGATGTCGCCATTCGATAGATGACGCCAGAAAACGAAATGGCGCTCGTACCGGAAGAAGAACCCCTCGACGCCGAACTCGGCCGGGATGGGCTTTGATGCGACACCGTGAGCTGCGATCTGGTCGAAGGCCGCGAACAGGCCGGTGATGTATTTCTCGGCCTGATCATCTGCCCACCTGTCACGGGTGTAGCGGTAGATGTCGTCGAGGCGATGGGACGCTCCTTCTTGAACACGAATGGCGGCCACGGAGTCAGGCCCGGTTCCGTGCGATCACCTCGGCTACCGTCAGCGCCTGATACGACTCCTCCGGGGCCGCGAAGGCATGGGTCAGCTCGCCCTTCAGCCGGTTGAAGGCTTCCTGCTCCGCCCTCTCTTTGTCACGCCGGATCAGGTCACGGATGTACTCGCTTACGTTCTCATAGGACCCGTCATCGCCTACGTTGGCCGACACGAAGTCACTCAGTGCCCCACCAAGGCGGACGGTCATCGTGGTCGTTCGGGACATGGCCGGCACCTCTCATCTCGCCTGTATTCAATATAACCAAAAACGCACACAGAACAAGAGCGAGCTGCACCCTACTCCTGCCGATCATCGTTCCCCGCCGGATAGGCGGCTGAGGAATTTCAACGCGGCCTTGCGACCCCGGCGCTTGGTGACATAGATTTCAAGCACTTCACCTTCGTGATCTACGGCCCGCCAAAGATAGTGGGTTTCACCGTTAATCTTTACGAACACTTCGTCCAAATGCCATTGCCAGTTCGAATGAGCACGAGGTTGCTGAACCCGTTCTCCTCGGATCTCCGCGCCAAACAGCGTGCCGAACAGGTTCCACCAGAACCGCACCGTCCCATGGCTGATCTAAATGCCGCGCTCGTGCAGCAAATCTTCGACATTCTGGAGCGACAGAGGGTACCGGACATACATCATCACCGCCAGGCGGATGATTTCCGGGGACGTCTTAAAGTAGCGAAAAGGGGAGCGTTTTGTCATCCGGCGAAGCTAGGTGTCCGCCCTGCCCGCCTCAACCAGTTTTCTTCCGGCAGTGCCGTGGGTAGAGCAACCGGGGCGGGTGTTTGATTAAAACTTCAACTCGCCAGGTAAAGGAACCACGCAGCCCTACTGATCCAGATCAACGGCAGGCCCTCCTGCCTATGCGCAGATGCGCATGAACTGGAGGTCCCATGATTCTTGCCGTCCTTGCCGCGCTTGCCGAGCCCACACGCCTTGCGGCAATTCGGATGCTACATGACGGTTGCGAACATTGTGTTTGCGATCTGATGAGCAGGCTGGACGCCTCGCAGAGCCGGATGTCGCGGTATATGCAGGTTCTGAAGCAGGCTGCTCTGGTTGTTGATCGGCGCGACGCGCAATGGGTACCCAATCGCCTCAATCCCGACCTCCCCGAGAACATCCGCGTGCTGATAGACGCGGCGTTGTCCGAGGAGATCGCGACATGAACATCTTTGGCTGGCTCAATGATCAACTGCTGCGGATGCAATGGCTGTCCGACCTTGTGACGGCCGGAGTTTCGGCGGCAGGGCTTGATCCGACTTCGCGCCTTGGCGGGTCGGTGCAGTTCTTCGTCTATGACGTGATCAAGATCTTCATACTGCTCTCGGTGCTGATCTTTGCCATTTCCTATGTCCAGAGTTTCTTCCCCCCCGAACGCACCCGCCGCATCCTGGGAGGACGCTCGGGGATCTGGGCGAACACGCTCGCCGCCCTCCTGGGAACCATAACGCCGTTCTGTTCCTGTTCGTCGATCCCGATCTTCATCGGCTTCACAGCCGCTGGCCTGCCTTTGGCGATCACCTTTTCTTTCCTGATTTCATCGCCGCTGGTGGATCTCGCCTCGGTGATCCTGCTGGCATCGATCTTCAACTGGCCAATCGCGCTGGCCTATGTCGCGGTGGGGCTGGTGGTGGCCGTGGTTGGCGGCACGCTGATCGGCCGCGCAGGAATGGAGGATCAGGTGGCCGAGTTCGTGCGCAGCGTTCCCGTGCAGGACAATGACCAGACCATGACGCGGATCGAACGGCTAGCCTTTGCACGCGATCAGGTGGTCGAAATCGTGCATCGGGTCTGGCCCTATGTGCTGATCGGGGTCGCGATTGGCGCTGCCATCCACAACTGGGTCCCGGCCGACATCATCACGGCGTTGCTGGGGCAGGAAAACTGGTGGTCGGTGCCATTGGCGACGCTCATCGGCATTCCTATGTACGCCGACATCTTCGGAACACTGCCCATCGCAGAGGCGCTGGTCGCAAAGGGCGTCGGCCTTGGGACAGTTCTAGCCTTTATGATGGCGGTCACAGCCTTGTCGTTGCCGTCGATCATCATGCTCAAGCGCGTGGTCAAGACACCGCTTCTGATGCTTTTTCTTGCGGTCGTTACCGGAGGCATTCTTGGCATCGGCGTGCTGTTCAACGCCGTCACCCACTGGTTCATCTGAAAGGAACACCCCCATGATCATCAAAATCCTCGGTTCGGGCTGCAAGAAATGTGTGGCGCTTGGCGAAAACGCGAAGGCTGCGGCAGCAGCAGCAGGCAAGGCGGCCGAGATCGTCAAGGTCACGGACATCGTGCAGATTGCGGCCTATGGCCTGATGTCGACGCCGGGACTGGTGATCGATGAAAAGTTGGTCTCGGGCGGCAAGGTGCTGACCGTTCAGGAAATCGAAAAGCTGCTATGACCGAATGCCGGGTTGTCGCCTACCGGATCGACAGCCAAGAAAGCGACCGGCGATTTGATTTCTTGCATCGCAACATCCTGAAATTCTGCGCCAATGTCACGTTTCTGTACATTTCGCCCAATTGGGCGCGCATCACCGACGGGAAGAAGGTGTTGGCTGCACACACTGCGTCTGTTCGTGATACGGAAGACTTCTATTGGTAATGGAGAGCAATTGAACGCGCATGAACCGGCCCACTCTGGTCTTGTGGGCATTTTCGACCGGGCGTGCCGGATGTCGAGGAGAAGCAATGAAAGCCATTGTTCAGGACAGGTATGGAGGGCCGGAACACCTTCGACTTGCCGATATCCCGGTTCCGGAACCGGTTAGGTCACAGATCCGGGTCAGGGTTCTGGCCTGTGCTGTTAACCTCTCCGACTGGGAATATCTGATCGGCTCGCCACTGTATGCGCGGCTCGTGGGTGGTTTGATGAAGCCGAAGCGCCAAGTCCTGGGATCAGACATCGTCGGCGTCATCGACAAGCTTGGGTCGGATGAGACGGGTTTTTCGCTTGGTGACCGGGTCATGGGCGACCTTGTGTTGGTGCGGGGCGGCTTCGCAGAATATGCCTGCGTCGCTGCCGCGGATATGGCTAAGGTGCCAGACGAGCTTTCTGATGAGGTTGCGGCTTGTTTGCCTCAGGCTGGCGGTATCGCGGTTGCGGGAACAGACGGTCTAAAACCGGGCGACAGGCTTTTGATCAATGGGGCCGGTGGCGGATCGGGAACCATGGCGCTGCAACTGGCGAAAGCGGCAGGTGCGCATGTCACCGCTGTGGACAACGCCAGCAAGATCGATTGGCTGAGGTCCTTGGGGGCCGATGAGGTTATTGATTACCGCGCGCAGGATTTTGCCCGAACTGGCCAGCAATGGGACCGGATTTTGGACATGGTCGCCACGCGCGGCCCGGCCAAGATCGCACCGGCTCTGTCCGATGGGGGCATCTACAGGGCGTTGGGCGGCAATGTGGGAGTCTTGCTGTCACTCGTGTTTGGCGGTCTGCGATTTCGTCTTCAGAATAAATCTATCGGGATGTTGATGGTTCCCAGCGGACGGAAGCTGACGGAACGCGTCGCGCAAATGGCCGTCGCGGGGAAGATCGAACCGCAACTGGAGGCCGTGTTGCCTCTGTCGTCGGTTCCAGAGGCTTTGCGGCGTACTGGCTTTGGTGACGTGAAAGGCAAACTGGTGATCAAGCTTTGATGTCAGGCCGCCGCCGTGCCTTTCTATTGAACGTCGATCACAACGATTCCAGTCTTTTGCCCCGTTTCCACATATCGGAAGGCCTCGGCGATGTCTTCCAAGGGATAGCTGCGATCAAAGACGCCCCTGAACCGGTCTTCTGCCATCAGTTCTGCGAGATACCGGACGAATTCTGGTGCGTTCTCCGGGTAAGGGACCCGCACGCGGCGGCTGCCCGTGATCCCGAACCAGATACCCAGAAGGATGTTTGACCAATAGGGGCCAAGATCAGTCGCGGCGAATATCCCGTTCTGGTTCAGTAGCCTGCGGCAGGTGAACCAAGAGATCTTCCCCACGGCGTCGAAGACCAAATCGAAGGTTTCAGCGATGCCGGTGAAACCTTCATCTTCGTAGTTGATGATCCTGTCCGCGCCGAGCCGCTTGGCAAGGTCCAGGTGCCGCGTTCCGACGACGGCCGTCACCTCCGCACCCCGAGATTTGGCCAGTTGAACCGCAGCGGTTCCAATGGCCCCGGACGCGCCGTAGATCAGACACCGTTGGCCCTCTGAAAGCAGACCGGTCGTTGAGCTGGCATACCATGCGCCCTCACCGACCACCGCCTCGTCAAAACGAAGATCTCTGGGAATGTGGGCGAGCGCCCCGTCGGCTGGCAGGCAAAGGTATTCCGCATGGGCGCCGAATCTCTCAGGCAAAAGGCCAAAAACCCGATCGCCCGACTGAAAAGCGGTCACGCCGTCGCCCAGCCCATCCACGATCCCAGCAAAATCCATACCGAGCGTCTGCATTCTCGGGCGCAGAAGCCCTGTCATCGCCCGGGCAAAGAACGGGTGCGCCCGAAGTGTGGCGGTGTCGGTGCGGTTAACCGTCGTCGCGCGTACCCGCACCAGGATTTCACCCGGCGCCGGTCGCGGGACAGGCACCTCCTGAAGTGAGAGCCTTTGCGGTGGCCCGTACCGGCGGAAGATTACCGCCTTCATCATCGCTGCGTCGGTCATACCGCCAGATTACCGGATTCATTTCGCTTTGTCGGAATTTTGAGGGGCTGGTATTCACAGCATCAAACCCCGCGAAGGGCCTTGTCAGATTGAACTGATCCGGTAAGTTTCGACATAGGAATTTCAGTGCTGATCGCCGTCGCCTGCTTGGCTCTAGTCAAGCAAATAAGGAAAATTGGATCCTGCACCACAGAGGGTAGGCAGGGAAGAACGGGCCCCAACTTTTCTTCTGACAGCACCCTTGGAAGGGCTCGATGCAGTCATTCGCCGCGGACCGAACCAATGACCGCTCTGCAGATCTAGCTGGCTTTCGCGGCAGCTGCTCCAAATTCAGCTTTAGCAAACCCTTTTTTGATTATTGAGGTGGGGCGACAATTAAATGTTCTACGAGAACCCTTGAATGTTGGATGGCTGGCAACCCATTTCCCTTACCAAGGGCATCGAACCGCGCATCCCATGCGCTCGCCGACCTTATATGACAGGACGGTCAGATAGATGGTCTATCTCCAGCTTTTTCTCGGGTTTGCCCTGCTTGTTGCTGGTGGTGAGGCTTTGGTGCGAGGTGCGGTATCCGTAGCCTCGCGGTTAGGAGTATCCCCTCTCCTGATCGGCCTGACGCTTGTTGGTTTTGGAACCTCGACACCGGAACTGGTCACAAGTTTGCAAGCGGCCTATGGCGGATTTCCGGGCATCGCGATCGGCAACGTCGTCGGATCGAACATTGCCAACATTCTCCTGATCCTTGGCGTAGCAGCGGTGATCATGCCGCTGTCCATTGATCCTGTCTCTTTTTGCCGTGATGGGGCGGCCCTTGCAATCGCGACCATGCTCGCTGTCGGCGTAATCCTTATCGGGTCACTCTACCAGTGGATGGGGGCTGTCCTGGTCCTCGCGTTGCTGGCTTATCTCTTGGTCGCATACCTAAGCGATCGTGCCACCGTCGCAGCAAGCGAAGCTCCAGATTTCCCTGAAAGCACCTCAATGCCCGGCCCGATTTGGATAGCACTTGGTTTGGCGTTCGGCGGGATCGCAGTGACGATCGTGGGGGCTCGATTGGCGGTAGACGCAGCGGTGACACTCGCACTTCTTTGGGGAATGAGCGAGACGGTCGTGGGGCTTACGGTTGTCGCTGTAGGGACCTCGCTGCCCGAACTGGTGACGTCCGTCATGGCGGCGCTGCGGCGCGAATCCGGCATTGCCTTCGGTAACGTCATCGGGTCGAACATCTACAACATCCTGGGCATCTTGGGCATTACCGCACTCGTCTGGCCGATTCCAATCCCGCCGCAGATCGCACAGCTCGATGTATGGGTCATGTCGACGGCCACAATTGCACTGATCGTTGCGGTCGTGGCCTGGAGACGGATCGGACGCTGGACCGGCCTCGTTTTCCTAGGTGCCTATGCCGCCTACAACGGATGGCTGGTCTCGGGGGTATAGACAGCGCTTCATGTTGGCTCTGCTCGTAGGAACCGCTCATCATACTGGCGCAAGAAAGAACGACGAATGAACACTATGAGCCAAACAATCCTCGGGCTGATGATCGCAGGTATCCTCGCGGCTGCCTCCACTTTTGCATTCTATGCCAGAAGCTTAGATCAATCTGCCGACGTTAAAATGCTCGGCAACTGTGAGGGTTGCGTATTCGATGGGCAGGACTTCTCTGAGCGTAAATTAATGGGCATCAATCTCGCCTCTGCCCAGTTGAGCAATATCGTATTCGACCGTGCGGCCATGAACATCGCGATTTTTGACGGAGCGAGCCTGCGCGGTGTGAGCTTCGTTGGCTCGGACCTCAGCGGTGCAAGCTTCGTCGGATCGCAGCTCGAAAACGTGACGTTTGGTGGTGCAGGCCTCAGTGGTGCCGTCTTCGAGGGGGTAGTGTCGCAAAATCCAGCATGAATTGAGGTGGGGGCTGCAGCCGGGCACAAGGCCCACACTCCAAAGCTCTTTCCCTCATCGCGATGATATCCCTGATTGCAGTGCACAGGGTGATGCAATCAGTGTGCGTTCCGGTCATTTCCGATTTGATGAGGGCAGAGCGGCCTTTGCCGCCACATTCAAGGAGATGTCGGATGAGACTCGGGATTGCCGCACGTTCGGTGATATTGGCTGTCGCAGCCTCGGTGAAGGCCAAAACGGCGTTGCCGCACGCTGCACACTGATCCATGTCAATCGTCATCTACCTCGATGTGCTAAGCTCAGCGAGGTAGATGACGATTGACCATTCTTCGAGCAGATAGGAATGCAATGAACCGGATCGTATACGTCGTCGGCCTTGTGGTCATAGTCTTGTTCATCCTGGGCTTTTTCGGCCTTCGCTGAGTGCAGAAATTTTCGTAAATGAACAATTGGAGGCAAAGCGATGACCCGCGATAAAACCCCAAAACCCGACGACTTCGACCACGCGCTTGGTGCCAAAGGCACAGTCTCCCAAGCAGGGCGTTCTGGTGGGCGTTTGCCGCGTGACATCGGCACGCGGGATGAGTTGAAGCGCGCCAACGAACGCCCCGCAGGCAAGACCCGTGTCACCAAATCCGACGAAAAAGACGGGCGGTCGGAGTGACTGCAAAGCCTCAAGGATCATCTGATCAACGCATTCGAAGCAGACATGTCGTTCGCGAGACAAGGTGAAATGAGCCCATGACAGTTTCCCGGCCGGGGTGCGGGAAATGATGCGCGGCCATTTCAAATTCATTTCAAGAATATGGGACCGACTGCATAGCAGTTTTTGGTTTCTACCGTCGGTCATGGCAATTTTTGCCATGGCAACGGCCATCGTTCTGATCCTGCTGGACACCCTCGAGGCGTCACGGCTTGGATGGATCGACGAATGGACCTATGCCTTTGGCCCGGAGAGTGCGCGCGCGATCCTGTCGGCTATCGCGGGGTCCATGATCACTGTCGCCGGCGTCACATTCTCGATGACAATGCTGACCCTGCAATTGGCATCTTCACAATTTGGCCCCCGAATGCTGCGCAATTTCATGCGGGATCGCGGCAATCAGATTGTGCTTGGAACGTTCCTCTCCACCTTCGTCTATTGCCTGTTGGTCCTTGCTTCCGTTCGGGGAAGCGGTAATTCCTACTTCGTGCCGCTGATCGCCGTAATGTTCGGTATGATCCTGGCAGTCGCGAGCCTTGCGACGCTCATCTACTTTATCCACCACATTACGACCTCAATCCGCATCGAGACCATTCTGGCCGATCTTGCGGCAGAGGCCTGCAAGACCGTTGAGCGCGTATTCCCGGAGCCCGTCCATACGTCAGCGCCTTTTCCCGAGACACTGATGGCGGAGGCTCTGCCGCCAGATTTTGACGACGACAGCCGGTCTGTGGTCGCGTCAGGCAGCGGCTACATACAGTCGATCGATCTTGACAGGATACTGCAGGTCGCCAGCGACAATGATCTTGTTGTCCGGGTAGGGGGTCGGATCGGCAATTTTGTTCCCAATACTGGGTCACTTGTTGTTGCATCCCCCTATGGCCGGGTCTCCGAAGCTGTTGCTGACGACCTTCGCAATGCGTTCTCGTTTGGTCAGGAGCGCACGCCCGAATACGATATCGAGTTCTCGCTCAGGCGGATTGTGTAAATTGCGCAACGTGCCTTGTCGCCGGGGGTAAACGACCCGACAACCGCGCTTTATTGCCTGGATCGGCTGGCCGAGGTGCTTGAGCTTTTGGCAGATCGGCATTTCCCGTCGGGCCGGATCACGGATCAGGACATGAAACTGCGGGTCGCTTTTGCACCGGTTAGCTTCGCAGATTTGGCCTGTTCGGCGTTCGCGGCGATTGCCCGGTACGGGATCAGCGATGACGATCTTGTCGCACGATTGCTGGATGTCATGGAGAGATGCAGCGGCGGCGCGCCCACGTCGGATCGCGAGACGATCATGCGCCTCCATGATGCGATCAGGCTGGAAAGCGCTGCTTCAAGTTTCTGAGACGTGATGAAGGCGACGCAACCAGCCCGTTCGTGATTGGCGACTCCTAACTCGACGCCGAGTCGCGCATCAGAAATTTGGCCAGACGCGCGATGGTAGGCCCTTGCACGATGATTGAGACGACGACAACAATGAACGTTGCGGTGAGGATCAGGGGGCATTGTCAGAGCAAATCTGCTTGAGGCGGGCAGGGTGGTTTCGCAGCCATTGTTCGTGACGAAAACAGGCCCTTTCAAGGGTTTTCACAGTAGCCCGGAGATCATCCGCCTGGCG
>Ga0208544_10002492_pt1 | contig 11935 bp, 9 predicted proteins | sample DEB08_DNA_9_FD_184526 | JGI IMG/M metagenome (GOLD analysis project Ga0208544, IMG submission 184526) | Aqueous microbial communities from the Delaware River and Bay under freshwater to marine salinity gradient to study organic matter... | ecosystem: Environmental > Aquatic > Marine > Coastal ...
CCCCAAAACCCCAAAACCCCGCGGCGAAGTAAAGTAAGAGTGTTTTTTCTCAGTTGATTTATTAAGATAAAAACCTATAAATTTTAAATGATGACCACAATCTAGTAGTAGTAGGACGAAGATCTCAGCAATCACGACGAAAAAAAGGCAAAGACCAACTCCAAGTCGTTGTCAAAGTCCGGCTCCAATTCAAACGAAGAAGGATTGAAGAAGAAGAAAGTGCGTGTCAATGAGGAGCAAGTTTCGAAGCTGCTTAGTCAAGAGCGAAGAGGCAGCACTGCCGGTGGAGAGAATAAGAAAGATAGTGGGTATATTCTGCATCGAGCGACTACCTTCAATGATTCGTTACTAGAACTTGACTCCGAACTTTTAGACCTTGAAGACAAGGCAGCCGCAAACGTAGTGCGTGCCAACAGTCCGATGCCGCTGTACCGAGGTCGTCGACTTGATGGCGAACCTTCACCCAACTTGTAAGTCTACCTACTGATTGGCATCTACAAACCAGGGACCACGTGCTCCTTTCAATCGACTTCTTCTAATCCACCCATTTTCTTAATTTGAACAGACTAGGTGCACGGATTCAAAAAAATTAAACATTTTTCGAAGGAAGTAATCGAAAGCCTGGCTAACTCTTTGGCAAACACGATTAATCAAAGTTGAAGAGCAGGAAGACTCTGGGAGATGAAATCGGTGGCGCAGATGTTTAAGCCACGGGTGAGTTCAACAAGTAAGACTCTTGCAGACATTTTGAAATAAAGGACAAGGTGTGCCAAAACTGTAACCAAGAAATGGCGACCTCTGGGTCAATTTTCGACATCGTGGAGCAGAAGGAAGAGCCACTGTTTATTAATGTAAGGTACATCGACGACTTCACGGAAAAAACAAAAGAAATCTCACCGACCAAGTTCTCACTCCACGAAGCTTCTAACAACAGACTGGTGTCGTTTGCGGGGGATACGGGCCGAGATGGAAAGGAAGCATCGAGTGCAGCTGACAGCGTTAACTTTGCTGACTTGACCGGGGAACATTAGATGCAACAAGCCCAGCTCTAATAGCTATCAGCTTACGCACAGGCTCCTAGCAGGATGTAGAAAACCGACTCAGAGTTCAACATCCTGATTTACCAGCAGTACAAACCAAGCAACACGCGCCTAATGAAAGAGTACATGCTTTACTTACTGGACAAGTCACTGCAGAAGATGAAAAGGAAGAAGCTGTATTCCCCCTGGGTACTCGACTAATTCCTCGAAATCGGAAGTGTCAAGAATCTGTCGTCCCAGCTGACCGACTACTTGCGGCAGAAGGAATTGCAGGAAAGAAAGAATCGGTAAAATGCATACCTGTTGTTCGATTCGACCATCGAGTCTGGCAATCTGGAGCGAGCCGAGTTCATTCCGACCACGAGACTGCAGACACGAGCGCAAAAAAGTAACTCACCAGATCGCGTCACCAACATCGAGCGTTACAATCTGTTCATCCGCGTGGACACAAACACGAAAGGGCATTAACAATGGTTTTACTTCAAAATTAAGAACACCCGGAAGGACACGAAGTACCAGTTCAGCATTCGCAACTTCACAAAACCATTCTCCTTACACAAGCAGGGCATGTAGATTATGATGCGAAGTAAAAAGGATGTAGAGAGTACAGCCAGCGGCAAACAGTAAGATAAGGCGCCCGAGGGAGTCAATGAAAGCGATGTGAGTAGTTGTGAGTGGAAGCCTGCGGGCGAAAACATCAGCTATTACAAGTCAGAGGTGTAGCGCTAAGGATGGCGCATTCCCGGGCCACTTAACCTCGATGACGAAGAAGAAGAGAATTAGAACATTGATGATTTGGCTCCAGAGACAGTTTTGATATAGGCGACGAACACCAATCGACAACCTCAATCTCAGATTAAAGAACGTTATTAGGGGTCTCCTAAATCTCCCTAGTTCAAGCGAAGCCGGCGCCATTACTATTGTCTCAACTTCGACCTCGAGCTTCCTCACGATGAAGACACAGTTGAGTTGGCTTATTCGCGACCTTGCCCACTTTCCGAAATCTACGCTAACATGTTCAAGGTGGAAGACAAGATAATAACCTCAGTTCCCAAAGATTACTAACGGCAGGCGCAAGTCATCTCTCGACCTGACGCTTTCTTCCTATCCATCAAAACTAAGAACATCTTTTATGAGCGTCGTCTACTCTGTCACTCTGAAGGCGGGCTGCCCGTTCCGCAGCTAACAGTGACCACTGCCAACCCAAACGCCAATCGTAACAGGGATTCGAGGAAGCGCAAAGTGGTTTTCATCACGGCGCGAGTGCACCCCGGCGAGACCAACTCGAGTCTTGTTTACGACGGGCTCGTAAACACTCTTGTCACCGAAGTAACGCTGCTGCTGCCTTACTTCATCTTCAAACTGATTCCGTGCATGAACCCAGATGGAGTCGTCTGTGGAAATTATCGTTCTTCCTTGGCTGGCGTTGACCCTAATAGACAATGGATTTCCCCTCACCAAGTGCTCCACCCGATCGTCTGGAGCACCAAGCAGCTAATGAAATCACTTGTGTTTAAAGAGGGACGCTAGATTCTCATTTACTGCGATATCCACTGTCATTCCAAAAAGCCCAACTCGTTCCTATACGGGTGCAACACAGCTGCAAACGGTGGGTTCTCCACGTGGACACAAGTGAGACTGCTGCCTCGAATTCTGGCTCGCAACACCTAATTTGTCAACCTGAGGTCATGTCGCTTCGCCATCGACTAGCAGAAGCTTGGAACAGCCAGAGTTGTCATCTGGAAAGAGTTCTCCGTGACCAACTCCTTCACCCTGGAGAACTCCTTCTACGGCTACGAGCATGGCGACAAAATCAAGCTGTTCACCTCGGAAAACTACAAGTCAATCGGTTACAAGTTCGCCTAATCCCTCTCAGACTACCGAGTTCTGTACAAGTAGATCGAGAAGGAGATGTAGTTGACGAAGGGGTGGCTCAAGCCGAAGCTGCTGCTCGAGGTCACGGGGATGCCTGCCGCTACCAAGGTCGCTATGCAGTTTGAAAAGCAAAGACGAATGGAGCAGCGAGATGCCTACATCAAGAAGTACACGGAAGGATACAAAGCCAGAAACGTCCATTAGCTCAAAAGCACCAGCGGTGCCTACTTCAACCAATCTTCGCCCATCAAAAGTGTCAACTCGTAGTCTTTACTAAACTAACACAACCATCTTAATCATAGCAGCCAAAGTAAAGACAGCGTCGTGGCTCTCAAGGAAGAGCAGCTACCGTCGTCGTAGACAAGTTCCAAGAAGCAGACCTTGAATTTGGTGGACATTGTAGCCGGCCCAGCAAAATCAAAGGAGAAGCGTAGAAAGTAGAGCGATTAGAGCCTTTCCTTCAAACATATACAGTCACCTGTTGTCACCAACTAGTAACAGCGAACTAACTCTGATCGACAATACTTTGAGTAAGCTGCCGGATTGGAAGCCGTGATCGTGAGTGACAGTGAGTCCATGCTGGACATCGGTTCCTCCCCAGAAAGATAAGAGAAAGAATACGTTGAGATTGATGAAAATCCGTACATGGGAGGTGGTACCTCATAGAGACAAAAGCTTCCGATCAACAGTGACACACCCAGTGTATAGTTAGACGAAAACCAAACGGGTGCCACAGTTCAAGAGGGCCCCTTCTTTGACAGTCAAACTAACATCCAGTTGAAAAGCTTTGGCGACAAGAGTGAGTCGCAGGAGTAATCTCGGGTGAGGAAAAACAGTGACTTGGTACTGGAACCAGCTGAAGAAGATGAGAAAATTAGCTTTGTTTTGGACGAGGAAAGTTCGCCACTTGTTGGCGATGCGTTGCAAAACTGGCGCCAGCTTTTCGACGATGGAGAGCTGGAGAAGGCTTACTCGGCAAGTCTGCACCACTCGAAGACCAATGTGAGCAAGCGATTAGTCGAGATGATGGGCAATGACACGGAGCCGTCGCCTGCTGTCCGGGCGAAGGTCAGCCGCAGCGGAAGCACGGTCACCACATGGCTTGAAGATGATGAGATTGACTCCGACGATTGTGCAAGTCTTGACAATCTAGAGACGAGGGATTTGTACGAGCACATATATTTGAAGCCGGGATCTGAGATGGAACGTGAGATGAGCCATGTCAAGAAGGCCGAGAAGACGTTTATCAAAGAGGTCAAGATATTGATAACCAAGAAATCCCCAAGAGCAGTCGACAACCAAGAATTGTAGTCGTTCAGAGAAGTTGATTAAGAAGACATCTCGACTCCTTAAAATGAAGGTTATGGCCAAAACTTGACGACTAGCATGCTCGAAAACCGCAACGCCAAGTCCCCACTCAATAACAGCGCCAACAACAAGCTTTACAAGTTCTTACCAATGAGCGAAATCAATATACCCCAATAAAGACCTGACTCATTGCCGCAAGCACAGCTTCCTCTCGCCAGTCATCACTTTAAGAGCAAGAACTCGTAGATCTATCAGAAAGAGATCATCAAGCAGGTGGGCATTGGCTAGCTGGTCGAAATGCCAGACGACGCTCAGCAAAGTCACATAAAGACTGTGAACAGCTTGACAGGCCAGCACGCTTACTTGGATACAACTGGCATGAGCACAGGCCACACTCCTCCGCCCCATGTCACGATTCTTCTCGCTGAAAACCCCTTTGATAGGTCTAAGAAACGAAAGTCACTATCGAAAGCATCAAAGTCATCAATGGGCAGTAGTGCCCAAATGAACAATGTCTACAAGGGTAATGTGGCAGCGGCAGTTCGCAAAGCATCCGAAGAGCTCTACTACAGTCACCAGTGCGAGAAGCAGCGCAAGACCTCGAAGAAACAGCGAGTCAGTCACAGCATGTCCTCTTAAAAGTAGATCAAGGTGAGCACCGTTAAGTACAAAACACCTCTTGATGAAGAAGTGGCTAAGAAGCATCAGATGAAAGTGGTTCGTGGTGATCAAGAGACGAGAGTTAGTCGGACAGCCTAAAACGGCAAGACCGCCAAAAGCAAACCTGTCCAAAAGCTTGAAATGGACAGAGGGAACACTTTCTAGACGAGTACGTTCGCAGTCGACACAACCGAATACGACTTGTTGGCCAACGAGCCAATCGAAACCGACCAATTTAATAATCGATACAAAACGATGCCACGACAGTAGCAGCGATCGCAGCTGTTCGAAGTTACAAAAAGATAGATGCACATTAAGTCTCTACAGAGAGCTAACAATGCTCCTGCAATTGCAAGCAACGCAGGCATACAGGAGAATCAAATGAAGATCAGGAATTCTTAATCAGGCAAAAACATCTGTAGCCGTCAACTGAGCGACGTACCACGACATCCTGCGCCTCAAAACACAAAGATAGTCGTCGAGTTTGGCAGCAAATCTCGAAAGAGAAGTCGAGTTATTGAGTAAGAATAAGTGAATTCGGTGGCAGCTAGTCGACCGTAGACGGCGATGGTCGCTGAGGAAAGCGAAAGCGTGGAGAATATGTCGGGCACCAAGACTCTGCGGGATCTTGCACAGTTGAGATCCCAAAATGGATCAAAGAGAAATATCTTTCCATCCGGTCTAGGCATCGAGATAGACACTCCAACAATGACACATAACGGGGATCAAATCGACCAAACTAACCAAACAGTCAGACACTCGACCAATTCCCCAAACTCCCCCCACATCTCGTAAAGCATCTACACGAAACAATAAACAGCATAGACATAAACACAGGCTGCACAATACACTCAAGAACACCTAATAAGCTAGAACTCAGCAGAGTTCATTTATGATTTGTCTGATTCGCCACCGAAGCGGTAAGAAAGTGCAAACGTGATTAAGTCACGGAAAATTAGACTGGCAGCTCATATGCCTTTCCCGTCGTTCGAAGCTTACATCTAGAGTTCTTTGGAGTAGCAGTCGAGAGGAAAGAACTACGATTTATCGACAGCGACATACCTTGACAAGTTCTACGATTCCTATGGGCGTGACAAAGACACCACCAGTCAAATGACTTACACCACGTTCCCGTCATCACACGCACGGCAAGCTAGAGGTAGCTACATGGACCTAAGAAAGAAAGCTGCTCAGAGTGCTACGCCTGCTTGTACACAGTATTAATCAATGAAGGAGAAAAAAGAGACGTATTATGGAAACTAGGCCGAGGAAGTGGTGTCGATGAACGTGACGGGGACTGCGAGCACTGGCAGTGGCGCTCGAGTTGCCAAATAAATTAGGGTTTAGTCTGGGCAGAAGTCTGCGCATGGTCCACTTCTCATGGCTGGTAAAATTGGGAACGGTAGCTCTTCAAGCATGAAAAACATCTCCAGATATCAAAAGTCCGTCTCAGCCACTCGACTTGCTCCTCGCAAAGGACGGAAGGTGATTGGCGCAGTGTTAGACGATGCCTAGTACGCAAGCAAGTAAAGAAACACGCCCTCGTTTGGACAGATCTATTCACAACAATCCGTGGCAGCACACCAGCGCTCGACCAGCACATAGGCGTAATCTTTCAAACCACTCTTGTAGGGCAAAATGAACAGCATGAACAATCTTCACGCGGAGTACCAGCAGCAACCGTACAACGTCTATAATAACACGACCTCGTCCCAAAATTCGCAACAAGTCAATTCAGTCACTGAAGTTGAGCAGCGGAAGAAAACTGTAAACGACTTGTACTTGAAGATTTTCCAGAGTAGAAAGCTCAAGCTGTCCACTATGCTCGTCGAAGGAAGCCATGAGATCCCCAATTAGAATTCGTTACTGCTGAGTAACGCTAGGCGAGGCGACGACAAGCTCAGCGAAATTGTCTTACCATTACTAGAGTAGGAACAAAAGTAGCTCGCTGCGGCGACCAAGAAAATCACAAGACTAAAACAACACGCTTCCACAGCCGCAACCGGAGGAAAGCAGTCCGCGCTTGACGGCCCGATCGTTTTCACCCACGAGGACACGTCACCGACACAGATCAACCCCAAATTCCGTTTCCAAACAAACATCGCTTAGCAGTAGCAAGACAAGCTGGCATTCAAGAATCTGTAATAGAAGTTCATGTGACTGTAGTTAGACATAACGAGGAAGTAACCCCTGTCATTTAAAAAAACTTTTAGTATTTTGAATTAATAATTATATTTTTAAAATTTACTTTCCATTACATTTAGATGGTCATAGCAATGCTCGTTTCATTTCTTCTTCGTATAGAGAATCTTCTGAATCTTCTTAAGTCGTTCTTTGTTTAAATGGAAGTCTTGGGAGTATCTGGCCAGTTTGGTCGCGTACATCTCCGACTCGTCATCATCGTGATTTTTCTTTTTCAGCTTTGAAGAGAAGAATTCAGAGTCTAAATCTGACGAGTTCCAGCTGCTCACATCTGTTTATCGTTCTAGCGGTGCCTTCGCTGGAGTTTCTCGCTCATGCTTGATACTGGTCCTGATCTCATCCCCGCGCTTGTTTACGACAATAGAGTAAGAGCCGGTGCGCGAGTGATTCGAATGAGCTGGACTCTGCAGCTACACCGAGTTTCTGGCCGATGTTCTCACTTTAAAAATCAACGGCTCAACTGACTCCCTCATTGAAGCTCTATCACCATCGTTGTTAATCGTTGTGTTCTTCATCGAAATGGTTGTGTCGTCTTGGTTGACTACTGCCTGAATCGTATGCTGTTCCTACTCTTCAGCAAACGGGATTGTCGATTCATATTGTTTGGAAGGGGTGATCTCTCGACTGGGGCCAATGCTCGTATGCGTCATCTCAAACTAGCCTTCGTCAATGTTAAGTTCTGTTGTGTAGTTGCTTCGCTTTGGTCCACCCTTGTCAGATATATTGAGCAAAGTTCTTGCGACAACTCCATCATCAGTGATGGTCTCGTTAACTATCTGGAAACTGTTCTGGCCGAGCCCTCCCATCGTTATCTCTTGTTGCGGCTCCTCCTACTCAAGAGTTGTGACCGTGGCACCATTTTTGCAATCCATCGTGACGCTAGCAGGACCACCGGCCAAGTGTTCCAGAAAGTCTTCGTTGTCGTACTTCTCAAGCTCTGGACGCCAGCCTTTCGAGTGCGAAGGCTTGCTGCGAGAAGCACTTCGACGTGTGTTGTGCTGGCCCTTGCAGTGGGGATGGAAACTTCGCTCGGACAAGATCTTCTCAAGAGTTCCATTCCGCTATTCCATCACTCGAACAACCTCTGAAAGTCCTTTGAAGTTCTGAAGGTAAGCTTCGGCTCTCTACTTATGCAAGTTGCTGGTATGTTTCTAAAACTTAAGCTACTCTTTCCACTTCTTCTCCTGCTCGGCCACCTTCTCCGCCATTCCCTTCTCAATTTTTCCAAGTTTGTGAGCGTAGATCTACTTTTTCTCTTGTTTCTCCTTCACTGAGTTCTGCAACATCTTGTTGACACATTATTTATGCTGGGTCTAGCTCATGAAACCTCGAGTTCCAACGCCATTAACCGACCCAAAACTACCTCCACGCACCCGTGCGTCTTGTGTCCTGAAGTAGCTCGGCGATATCGAGCACACGCGCAAAGATTAGTCTTTGGCTTTCGACACTTTCGTCAGATCAAGCGAGGGTCTACCTGGTTGTCTAAACGTGCGCAGTGGAGACACCACTCCGTTGAAAGCGGTAAGAGGCGTTGAATGCTGGTGATTCTACTTTAATTGCGACGAGTGTTTGGCAAATTATTCCATGATCTACGTGTTTTTCGGAGTGTGGCTACTCCCAAACGTATGCTTCTTCGTCTAGGATTACCTCTTCGACTTTCTGGCCTAGCAGCGCGGGGAAAGCACTCCCTTGGTCACGACATGCTTCGATAGTTTCAAGCCGCGCTCATTACTCCTCTCTGCCGACTTCGAACTCTTTCTCTTTCTGTTTCTTGCTCCGGAGATGTTCTCCTTATTGCTGATGCGGCTGACGCGGCTTGCTTGGCGAGACTTTGAGAAGGCACTGCCAAGATCGTAATTAATCTTCCCGTTGACGTTGCTGTTGAAGTTGTTACTAAGGTGGTTTTGACTGGTCTACCCACTTGACTTGATGTTGATAGTGATGGAGCCATCATCTTTATCACTCATAATCACGTTTTAGCCTAAAAACTGCTACTGTTGTTACTAATTCTGCTCCGTTGTCCTCTCAGAATGATCATTAATCACATCAAACTAGCTCAACGAAGGCCTTTGTTGGATCTCATAAGCATGTTGCTGCCCTTGGTTGCCTCCGCTGCTCATAGGTGAGGTTGTCACGATTACCTACAAAGGAGCAGGGATGTTGTCTGTCTATTGCGTTGTGACTACTTGGTTGCCCATTGCGGGAGTCGGTTGGCTGTCGATCAAATTCTAACTTTGTGATAATACCTGCTGGCTTGCTGAGTGTGCAGAGCGCGAATGAATCCGACGACCATTGCTCGTGTTATTGATAGACTACGATTAAAGGTTGGCCTACATATGCATGGAGTCACTCTACGCCGGCGTTGTCTATTGCTGTCGCTACTGCTGGTACGCCTAAGGCAATTGGTTTTTGCCGAGGAAGAGCTAATAATCTTACTCTTGTTCTGCGTGGTCTGGCTGCGACGGAAAATGGTCAGTGCTTGACTTCTGGCTCTTATTGTAAGCGAAGGTGATCTTGCCCAAGTCATCCGATCTTCTTCCACCGAGGCTGAAGAGAGCTTCAGGTGGCAAGTCTCCGTTCAGCTACTGCGAACTCTCCTGATGCACTTTGGTGACATTATTGGCGTTAAACTGATGCGATATCGACTGTTGATCGACAAAGCTATTGATGGTGTTCGAGTCATGATTGTAGGCCAGAAGTTGAGTGGAATAGAGCTGTTGGTCACTTCCAGGCATTCCCTCGGGGACTTAGGTAGGCAGCGACCCGGACAAGCTCTTCGACCTGTGGAATGAGTTCTTGCTCCCATTTCGATATTCCCGGCTATTGTCTTAATTAACAACGATGTGAATGCCCCGCTCCTCCGTTTCACACCTCTTATCTTTCATGTGCTACTAGAGAGCCTTCATGACCGCCAAATCATACTGCTTCTCTTTGCTTTTCAGAATTGGCTACGTGAAGGTTTGCTAGTTGCGGGTTTGGGGGTGCATCATGTGGTGGTCGTCCTGCAGGGGGTGGGCCATTTCTTTGAATTCCGCCGGGGTCATCACTGACGCCGTGTTCGCATCTGTCGACGAAGCGGCCATTGCGCTGCTGAAAATCTGGTCGGCGCGGTCCTCGAGTACCCTAAGGATGTCGCTTTGGTTCAAGTGTTCCTGGTCGATGAGCTCCTTCACGACCATTTCAATCTTTGACTGAATCATTTTGTAGAGGTTGGGTTTCACTTGGGCGAGTACTGAGCTGGCTACGTTGCTCATGTGCGATGGCTGTGATCCTTAAGTCTAGAGGTTGGCATTGGGGATCATTTGTCCATCAGCGCCAATGAACTAAGAGCAGCTGTTTCTCTGGGTGGTCTCCAGCCTGTGAGTCTAGCTGCCTGCTCGTTGAACATTAAGACTCGGCCTTCTTGCCGACAGCCTCGTGAACATCGTTTGCTCGTCAGGTGGCAACGTGGTACGTAGTTCTTGGAGGGGCATGGGAACGGAGACAGCGGAACCATGGTCAAAGTTTGCTGACGAAGTGATGTTTGAAACAGATCCTGCGGCTGTGATGGCTGTCTCGGTAGCATTACCCTGCATGCTGGCGAGTGTGTTCTTCAGACCAGGAGTACCGTTGCTCATACTTCCGTTGTTAAAACGTAAGTTGATGACAGGGTTATGAGTGTAGGACGCCTAATTCTTGAACTACACATCCTGCATTTACTGTTACCGTTTGCCCTCCTCCCAAGCAGCCGATTTCAAAGTCGAGCTTTTCTGACCATTGAAATTCTTATTTATTCCTGCTTTCATGACTGGCATGTCGATGGGGGAGTCGGAAGAAGAATCGTTTGAGATGATTGAGTGAAGATAAGGTTCCTATTGGTGTCGTGAGTATATTGTCTCTCCTTGAAGTGGCAACGAGCCTTAGAGAATGGACATGCTTGGACCTGTCTCTTGCTGCTTGGTGCTGAAGATGTGGTTTCGATCTCTAGCTGGCTTTTAGCAAAACAGGTCTTGCTGATGGGCAACCGAAGAGTGCATCTTGGCTCCCTGACTCTGCATTCTTGCGTGTTTCTAATTGTATTGATTCGACGTGGTCATGGTCAGAGTCGCGGGCTTCAAAGTGACACCATGAGGAGGCCCCATGCTTCCAAAGTCTTGGCTCCTCGGCGGCAAAGTATCGTAAAGATGGATTGGCTAGGCGATGTTGTCGGAAGCCTACTAGTTGGCGTGTGACAAGTATTGTGGCTGTTGTTGAAGTTTGACGCCGATTGAATTCGTTGAGGTGTTCGGCGCCAGAGTTGTCTTTCCTGTGCTTGGCCCATTCTTCAACAGCTGTGAAAGCGAGACTTGCTAGGAATTGAATGTACTCGTTGTCATTTGCGCAGACCAAGCTTTACAATTATGGTCATCCTCTTTACTGTATTAGTGGGGTCGAACCGGATTCGAGAATTCGGTGCTGCGGTACTCGTTGGCGCTGCCTAGGCCAGCAACCACCCGCGCTTCGTCTTTCTTTAAGTCATCCGTGTACTCGCTACTATCGGAAGAAAATTTGCGGGCTCCTTCCGTCGTTGTTTAGAACGATTTCTCAGGTTGACTGTTCCGCTTCTACGCGTTCACTTCTTTGTACCTCTGTGACAAAACGCAGTTGTGAGAATCGTGTAAACCAAGTTCGAAATACTTACCCTGTACAGACTTTCACGATTGACGGCGTTTGAAGGAAAACACTATGATTTTTCGTTTGCGTCCAAATTTCTTAGGCTACGAGACATTACTGCAAGTCAGTTTCTTATTTAATTTCAAAATTCAAATAATAACCCCTTTTGAAAGATTTGAGCGTGGGGTTTTGGGGTTTTGGGGTTTTGGGGTTTTGGG
>Ga0208544_10002496_pt1 | contig 11928 bp, 24 predicted proteins | sample DEB08_DNA_9_FD_184526 | JGI IMG/M metagenome (GOLD analysis project Ga0208544, IMG submission 184526) | Aqueous microbial communities from the Delaware River and Bay under freshwater to marine salinity gradient to study organic matter... | ecosystem: Environmental > Aquatic > Marine > Coastal ...
CCCCAAAACCCCAAAACCCCAAAACCCCAAGCAGCGCTATAAGCATAATTGAATGGAAGTAGATTATAATTAATTAAATAAAGACAAAGCTTGCAACTGGCAAGCACCTCGCGCAACACCTTCAAGTGTTTTAAGGCTTACAAGATCAACTGAAGTTCTGGTTTTAATAACTACAGCTGAAAATTCTTAGCCGAAATTAAGGCAAGCGGGTGCTGCGCCTGATAAGCGTGGCATTCGTGGGCGGATATCAAGAATTGGATGCTATTTCCTTCATCCAGTTTTAATTCCACTGTCCAACAACCCCACACCCTAAATACTCTAAACTGTTTGAAGATACTTAAACGCGCTCAAATTAATCATAATCAGTTAGCTGAAGGTTTTCGATCGAGTCCAAAGACTCTGTGTCGAATTGAAGGATGTGATTAATGTTGATGATGTTTTATCTGAGCGGACGTTTTTGATTAGATTAATTAAAAAATAAAAGTCTAGACACTTTAGTGATGTTCGAAGGATTACTGGAATCCATTTTAAACAAAGTCTTGGGAGAGTACATTGTTGGACTCAACAGTAAAGACTTATCCGTGTCTATTTGGAGCGGCGCCGTCTCGCTCACAAACGTGCAGTTCAGGAAGGACCTCTTCCAGAAACTCAAGCTGCCCCTTCAATTGGTCTACGGCCAGATCGGCGTGCTCAAACTGTCGGTGCCTTGGAAGAGCATCGGCTCGAGCCCAGTCGACGTGCAGATTGAAAATGTAGAAATTGTCGTCAGTAAGTATCTCTTCAGTTTGTACCAACATTTGGTTAACATTGGAGTTTGTGCTCGCCGTGTGTTTTAGGACCCCAGACTGATCAGTCCACTTGGTAGCTCATCGAGTCAGCTCAGACCAACTTCGATCTCAAAGAAGCAGCCATCAGTGAATTTGCCTAAGGGATCTATGCCGAACTCATCGTAAGTCACTAACTTGTTTCTGTCGAGAAGGAAGTATAACAAAACATGGTCGAAATAGTACACCGAGTATCTTTTGTACATTGTACCATCTCTTTTTTAATTCTCGTTGCTGACCCGTCGCATTTTGTTTCGTTTAGAAAACCAAGGAAGAGGCTGAGAAGGATAAAGGTATGATGAGCTCTCTGATTACCAAGGTCATCGACAACCTTCAAGTTTCGTTGAAGAACGTCCATGTGCGTATCGAAAATGAAGACCCCGAGCAGGCGGAGAAAAATTAATTCTCAATGGGCATCACATTAAACTCGATCAACTTCCACACGACAAACGAAGGAGGAGATAAGATGTACATCGACAGGACGCAGAAGGAGAACAAGGGAAAGCCAATGTTCAAGCTGCTCAACATCGACTCGTTCGGCGTGTACTACAAAACGAGCGAGACCCTGTTTGTGCTGAAGCAGCCTGAAGCTGAGCAGGGTGCGTACATGAAGAGCACGTTTGAGTCCAGCGAAGGTAAAATACTCCTGTATCTTAATGACTACTTGCTCGACCCTATCTAATTACGCGTGAACCTGATCTAAAATGACGCCCTCGTGGCCATCGAGCAGAAGAAGTCCTCAATCCTTGTGAACGTGCAACTTCAGTCGTTTGCCATCTGCCTCCAGAAGGGCCAGTACGACAACATCTAGATGCTGCTCGAGCTGACGAATGATTACATTCGCTTCTCGAACACGTCGACGCTGAAGATGAAAAAGTTGTTCTTGAAAGATATGAACCACGCCGTCAAAGACTTCACCAAGAGTGACTCAGTTACCAAGAAGGCCATCAAGACCATCTACCAAGACATCTACGCAGGGCAGCTGCAGCAGTTCCGACAGATCGGGAACGACGAGAAAAACCAGGAGAAGCTCAAGAAGGCGAAGAAGTAGGCGTTGAAGGCGCCAGAGCCCGCCTACGAGGACCTTTACTCGAAGATAACCTTGGCAATCGATTCGTCCGACCTAGAAACCTGGTCCAAGCAAGTGGCTAAGACTTAGGCTGACGAGCACAAGGCAGAACAACAGAGAATCAAGCAGGAGAAAGCGGAGAAAGACAAGAAAGGTTTCTTCGGCGGCTGGTTCGGCAGCGATAAAAAGGAAGAGACCAAAAAGGAGGAGTCCAAAACTGAAGCCAAACCATAAGGCATCGATGTGGGTCAGCTGCAACATCTGGAAGAAATGCTTGAAGAAGACGCCAAAAACGAAGCATTGCTGCATGAAAACGCGGATAAGCTGAAGCAAGTTCCCTATATGGAGTTGCAGTTCGGCATGAGTGAATTCAAGCTGACTTTGGTTGACAGCTTCAAAACAAGCCAAGGCGTGTCCGTCTTCACCAGAGACCTCTGTGTTGATGTCCACATGTTCGACTCGTCGAGCAAGTACAACAGGCACACGCTTGAAGTGAACCTGGTGAACCAATCATTTGGAATCAATTCAATCGCTAGAAACGACGAAAACAAGGTGATAGAGACACCATTTATGCAGTAATTGTCGCAGCGAAAGGGTATCGCAGACGCCGGCCAGGTCGCTATCAATGAGAAAGACGAGCCCGTTGTCAAAATGAAACTGGCGCTCGGCAACCAGATTCATATATAGAGCGACTTACCCAAAGCTGAGATCGACAATTGTGACTTGGAAGTCGCCCTGGAGCTTAAGCCCATTGAAATCGTGTACCAAGCGGAGCCAATCGAGAATCTCACTCGCTTCTTCAAAGTGAAGCACCTTCGTGACGAAACAAAGATCGCCGCCATGGAGCAGTTCGAAGGCCTCAATAAACAAGTGCAAGCCATCACTAAGAACATTGAAGCCGATTTCAAAAATAACAAAGTCTCGATTATCGTGGACGCACCAACTCTAGTGCTTCCCTTCGACTAGTAGAACATGCAGGCAATCGAGAAGTCAGAGTGCTGGATCTTCACGATGGGCGATGCTTCGTTCACGAGTTATGACGACGAGTCGATCGACCCTATCACTCACGAAGCCTTCCAGCTTAAAGTTCAGGACATGAAGTTTGAATATTCGAAGACGTACGCCACCTGGAAGAGAGAGATGAACGGGGAGATCAAGGCCGATAAGCGGAGAACAGTAAAGATTCTGGAAGACTTCACCACCAGTGTGCAACTGTTGAGGAAGAGAAGCAAAGACGAGATGAGTACTCGTGAACTGAAACAGCGGCTCAAAGCTGACAAGAGTCCACTGATTGCCGTCAAGGCTGCGTTTGACAACGAAATGAAACTTGTGCTAAGGCCCTATGTGTTCAAAAAGTTGACAGACATTGGCGACCTGTTCTCTGCCAAGAAAAAGCCTGATGACTACTTTGTGAAGAAGAGAGACAAAAGGTTGAACAAGGCAAGTTTGTCTGGCATTTGCAAGCGTCAAAATGTACTCATGAAGTTTTTACCTGGTACGGCTGCGCTGGTCGCACCCAACAAGCTGTACGTGCTCGACGATGCTGACATCAAGACAATTCACGAGTTCAGGATTGATGGCTGCATCGACGAGAAGACGTGCCAAATTGACAACCAGGAACTGCATCTGGTCAACAAGTACAAGCAAGAGACTAGGCTTTTGTTCCCTACTGCTAACCAGGCCATCAGGTTCTAGACTGCTGTTATGGCGATGTCGGAAGATCTGAACAAGCTGAAGCAGAACTTGGATCTAAACCAGAGTGTTAGTTCGTTTGGAAGCGAGTACGACTACAGAGGTCTCACCGAGGCGACCCAGGTCGTGTCAGCTGAGAACGTTTGCTCGTCGGACGAAGATGAGGTCAACGACGGGTTTGAAAAAGAACGTGAAGTCTAGTTCGCTCTTGGCTTTTGCGCCCCCAAGATCACGCTGTTCCTCAACACGTCGAAGACGGCCACGAGAAGAAACACGATTGATCAGAGAGGCACTCTTATGAAAGGTGCCAGGCTAGGCATTCCGTCATCCGAGGAGTGGCAACTGTGCACGGAGCTAGAAAACCTCACGGTTGAGATGAATCAAAGACAATACCAGATGGACATAGAGGTCAACGTCAAGAACTTGAGAGTGAACGACAACTCAGGCGATGAGCGCTTCCCATTCATCTTCGAGAACGTCGCAAATCAAAACCAAGATGACTTGGTGGTGTTCAAGATGCAGTCGATTGATAAGGAGTCGTGCGACTACCTCGACCTTGACACGAAGATTGAGCTTGGATTTGGAGGGCTCAAAGCTTGCTGGAAGCCTTCAACTATGGTCAACCTGGTCCAATTCCTTTCTTCGCAGCACGCCGAAGCAGAGCAAAAAATGATGGCAAAGCATAACGAGTCGGCAAATGTGGAGAAGCAGTTCCAGGCTGACGAGGCTGAAGGTCTTCGCTCGACTCAGACCGTGCGTCACGCAAAAAGCTGCTAGAGATAGCCAGAGAGGATGCTCCACGTCGTCGTCAAGCTTGCCTTCTTGAACGCGACATTTATTCATCCGTTTAACACAAGTTATCCCATGTTCACAGTCGGTGTCAAGCAAACTGAAGTCCAGTACACCAAGAGAATCGACTGCGACGAGGTAAAGGTGAAGATCGGCAATCTCCAAGTGTTCGACAACACGGACTACCCAAGGACCAAAACCCCATACATTTACTACACTTCAGATGACCCCGTGGTCTCAAACGAGATCCTTGGCGTGAACATACTGAACGAGGACGTGAATGCTGACATGCTCAGCCTCGAAATGTTCATTTTTGCTCACCCGGGTCCCCAAGGCTCGTGCCAGTTCCAAACTAACAAAGACTTCGACATGACCATGAAGATGAAGCTTTCCCAAGTCAAGTTCTTGTACATGCAAGAGTGCACCTTGCGCATCGTGGACTACTTTATGCAGCGAATTATGAGGCTGTTGTCCGTGAATAGCAAAGTGGAAGATGAAGATGGCAAGGAAGACTACGGCGAGGAAGGTGATGGCGCGGACGATCTCATGAAGAGATTGGACAAGTAGACGTTAATGGAGGAAGAAATTGCACTTAAATCCGGCAAAGCTTTGATGCAGATGATCGGTCTGTCGGAGCAGCGATCCAAATTGTCGGATGATTTCTGGAGAACCTTCGACTTGTAGCAGGCAGAGCACTGCATTGGCATGGACCTCGACATCGTTTGCCCCTTGATCCTGGTGCCCGACTTGTCGTCGAAAAAGGCAAATCCTCTCGAAAGTGAAAGGTTCGAGCTTGATTTCGGAACCATCCAAATTAAGTCTTAGAAAGTGGTCGAGAAGAACCGCTGGAAGCACTTCTAGGGCAAACCGTTCAACCTGATGCAAATTATGGTCCACAACGAGCGGCTGTAGTTCGCAATTGTTGGCCCTAACTCAGAGCCCGACTGCATGCTCAAGCAAGACACGGTCGAAGTTGACATCAGAATGCCGAATGCTTCTCCGTACTTGGTGGACCTTGACGACCCTGAGTACATTGAGCCCCCAGTTATCAACAACGATCCCAGCCTTAAGTTTGATGATTCCTAGCTAGACTCCTCTATGGCTGTCATTGTGGATCAGAGCCAGTGGAAAATTACTTTGCGCCAAAATGCCACCTTGAAACTTTTCTAAATTCTGGAGAGCAACATCATGGGCAACGATCCCTACACTGCACACTTTGAAGATGTTCTCACACCGAAAGCTGAGTCGCCAGACGTGCTTTCAATTTAGATAAAGAATGCCGATAAGAAAGAAGCAAAGAGCATAACAAAGAAGCTGAAGCAGTTTGAGAAAAAAACAATGCAGCTTAACTGTAGTCTAGGCTGTCTCTCTGTGTCGCTTCGTGACCTCGAAGACGATCTGATCTGCGAGTTCATATTGATCAACTTCAACTACAAGTAAGAACTTTACCAGAGCGACCGCATGAGCATTGAAATGAGTGCTGACACCTTCTACATGTTCCATAATGAGCAGACTGTGCCGATGAGCGACTAGTTGACGAGCAAGGACGTCATGCTTGGCCACTTGAACTCCCATGCGTTCGTGGTCACAGACGATGCTTTTTACTTAAACCTGCCCAAAGAAGATGGTAAACGTGGCGATCAGATGTTTAGTTTCATCTATCGCACTGACGAGGTCGGTGACAGCGACATCACGATCCACTTAGACCATGTCAAGTTTCACGTCCAAAACCAAGTCTTCATCCGCATGTCCTAGTTCACAACCGATGCCCTCAACAAAATGAACAGTGCATAAGCGGCGCAAAAGAAAGCTGAGGATTTGGCGAAGCAAGTTCAAGAGGATTAGACGCCGTCGACTGGAAAGTCGTTCATCAACATCATGTTGATCAATTCCATCGTGATGGTGGACAGGAAGGCGAGAACCAAAAAGGGAATCGTGTGCCAAATCGATACCCAGTTCAAGATGACTTCCTACGACGAGGACTTGCTTAAGAAGAAGCTTCAGCACGAATGGGGGACTGGTGAGATCAGTAGCGAGCTGCTCTCAAAGATTGAAATCGATGTCAAATCGCTGGTGCCTTACTTCTGTGAAGTCGATGAGCTTGGTGAGAAAGTCTTCGAGCGAGTGAAGAAAAGAGAAATGACAAACTAACTGCGGAGCACAGTCTACATGGACACATGTTTACGGTACAAAGGCGAGGCTCAGCTCGTAGGCAAGCCCGAAGACAACTTCATGAAGATCAACAAGATGAAGGTGAGGCTCGGCGAGACTTCCGCCAAAATCTCGATGGATGACCTCTATGTTATCAACACCGTGAGATCTCTAATGACAAAAGAAGGCGAAGACATTGCCAAGATCTGGAGCGACTACAGCGAGTAACAAGACAAGCTTGCTGCTAATACTGGAAATGCTTCACTACTAAGCACTTCCCTTGGCCAGTCGATGGTCACTGGTGCAGTATCGGTGAAGGATGATGTTGTTGAAGTGAAAGAGCATGCCGAAGACACCATGGATGTCTTAGTCGAAAGCTTTGAAGGCATTCTTGTTAACGAGAGTCATGGAAACTTCATGCCGATGTTTGTTGTCCAGTCATCCGATCAGATCGAATTCTTCTAGAGAACAGTCGTGGGACCCAACCAGGCCGACATGATGGAAGGCTATGCATCAGCTGCAGCCTCTGTTCACTACTTCAACGCAAAGGCCGGCTACTGGGAACCTGCGATCGAGCAATTTAAATTGGTTTGCAAGCTGACACAGCGGGGCAAAACGAACACAACTTCGTTGACCTTTTAGAACCCCTTGAACGTGAACTTCTCAGTCGGCCTCGCCGCATGTTACAACAACTTCTCGACAATCTGGGACAAATCTCGCGCCCAAGCCCACAAGCTGGAGAAGAAATAGGAAGAAGAAGAAAGCAAAGGAGAGGTGAGCATTCAGCAGAAGCCAACCAATTAGGTCCGTGAAAGTATTCAGAAGAGAAGCTCAATCATCTAGATTGATTCAAAGAAAAGCAGATCAAGACAGGTCAATGAACAAGACATGGTTAGCCCGTTCGCGATAAAGAACTTAACAGACAAAGACGTCAAAGTCTTCAGCCTGAAGAACGATATTCGACGTGGTTCGATTCTTCCTGGCATGGAAACGCCTATCGACAACAGCGGCACCTTCACTGTGAGACCGTGCATGCAAAAGAATATTAAGATTAGTCTGACAGAGCTGCTCAAGAAGTAGAGCACTGGCCACTCGGCACAAATGGACCATTTTGTCAAACTTGAGTTCACCGGTAGAGATGCAGCACATGGAGTTCTTCAGAGCATCCCGACGATTAACCTTAATCAAAGCAATTCTTCGACCGTTCATCGACCATATGGACTCGGATCACCCCGCGAGTTCTACATCCTCTAAAACTCGTTAGAACACTAGAAGCGAGTGCTGACCATCAGAACCTAGTTCGTTCTGGTTAACAAGGCGAAGACTTCTTACCAAGTTCGTATCTTCTGGGTTGACAAGGAAGCCAAAAAGATTAAGATTCTGCATGAGATCAACCTGGTCTGCGGCGAGAGTACTCCTTTGCCCGACAACCTCGATCAGAAAATCGAGGATCGCCTCAAGGTTGCCATTCGTCCTTCTCACTGCACGCAGTGGTCCGAAGAATTCAAGATATCCGCTTTGAAAAACAAACTGGCCGCGGAAACTAACGTGCTCTGGGGACACCACAAGACTTACTCTATTTTAAGGAAGGAGCCCGTGAAAGCCTTCGGGTAGGGTATTATTCCTGGCGTGTTCGACTTGGTCATTAACCCAGCGATGATTGTCAAGAACTGTCTTCCCATTCCTCTCATGATCCAAATCACAGAAGGCACCCCTGAAGAAAGCTCAAGAGATAGTAAGTCGGGTTAGAAGAAGGACACGAAGAAATCCAAGTCGTCGAAGTAGGACGAGCATGCGAACTGCGAGTTTTAGGAACTGACCGTGGAACCCTACTGGCTCGACAAGGAAGAGGAGAAGTACCTCGAGAACATTAAGCAGACTACCTCCAAAATCAACTTAAGAGTCAAGTTCTCAAACGATTTCTAGTCAACCGTGATCAAGCTAAGCCCCGAGCGCGCCGCTGAAGTGGACCTGCCAATCAGAATCAGTGACCGCCAGGGCCGCGTGTTCAACATCTACGCGAGAATTGACACCCGGCAAGCAGGTCTGAGAACCGTGTTCTACAGTAAGAATTGCTTGATCTCGCATCTTGAGCAGAAGTTGAACTTCCTGTATGAAAAGAAGCCCGGCATCTTCGAAGAAGACAACTCGCACCAATTCCCGAACCCCGTGCTTGCACCCGGCATGAACTAGAACCCAGTCACGGAGACTAACGACGAAACTCCCACTGTGTACCTCTTCGACGAAAACAAAAGCATGCATGTCGCAATATAAGGGCAGCCAAAGAGCATCTCCGAAAAAGTCATCATTGAGACGCCCGGTTACGTTGGCAAGTTCAGCATTCCTTACGAGAACCAGATCCTTGACTTCGTCTACTCGGTCCACATTTACCAACCTTGTAAGTACCTCTCTCATTTGACTCTCCGATCTTTCTAACACTCGAACTATAGCCGCAACGGAGTAACTTTTCACGAAGATTGTTGAGATCTCGCCTCGCTACATCATCGTGAATCAGACATGCGCGCCAATCGTCTTCTCTGCTTCGCACATCACTCAACTGGAGAAGCGCTACTGGATTACCCTGGAAGAAGGGGGCCGCAGTCCTTTCCATTGGAAAGATACGACTAAGCCTGAGCTTGCTCGGTTTAGCAGTGCACACTCGGCGACCGAGAACTGGAGTCAATCATTCAGTATCAGTGACGCTGGAACTATCTCAGTCTTCACGAAACCCCCACAAGGGAGACAAAAGTTCTTCAAGGTGACGAAGCGCAACGTGCTTAACTCGATGTTCGTGATCATCCAAGACATGAAGCAGCCACCATACAAGATCGTGAACAATTGCAAGGACATTACCGTCAAGTATGCCTAGTACGGCCTCAGGGAAACCCACCCCATGGCTTCCTGTGATTCTCGTCAGAAGTAGCCTTTCGCATGGTCTGATCACACCTCCGACATTGAGCACTTGCTTTCAACCGAGTTCTACTACATGGGCCAAGTGCAGCTGTAGCCAGATGCCAAGTCGCTCAAAGACTTCGTGAAGGACAAAAAGGCAAAAGACATGACCCTGTAGTTCTCAATTGACAAGCTTAACACAGCGCAGACAATCAGCCTGATTTCTGGCCTCAAGACGTACGTAGTCCACATCTCGGTGTACACGCATGAAACAACCAAGGTCATCGAGTTCAGCTTCGAAAAGTCCAATAACATCTTCTAAACTAACAGAGAAAAGAATGAGAAGTAGGTTACCGAGGAAGAGTGCAAGGAAGGATCTGAATTCTCTCTTGTCAGTGAGACGACTAAGACGAGTGACCGAGATGGTGAAGAGGACACCCAGTCCGATATCATGGAGTTCATGATTCCTTAGGTAAACCTGTCTCTAATCTATGACGGTAACGAAGTCATAAACTTGTGCTTCATCGACATGAAAGCATTCATCAAGAACTTCGTGGACGAGCAAATCATCGAGATGACTCTCGGTAGGCTGTAGATGGACAACCAGAGGGAGATCGAGCCGATTTTCCCAGTGTTCCTCAAGCCGAAGTGCGTTGTCGAGAAGAAGAAGGCGCACAACCATATGAAGATGGAAAATGTGTAGCCCGTCATTCAGTTCTTCCTCAGCACTAAGACCAACGTGCCAAACGTTAACTATGTAAACATGGTCGAATTCCTAATTTAAGAGCTCGAGATTCAGATCGAGATCGACCATGTCAAGTCAATCTTGGAGTACATCGCTGCAATCAATGCGGAATTTGACACTACATTGACTGAGATGCACACAGTTTTCTTCTCTTCAAACCCTGTGCAGAATAAGAAAACGGTCCACTTTGGCGTTGTCAAGGGTGATGTCGAGATTGTGGACTCGGATAGCAATGACGAAGAGGAGGAAGAAAGAGCTGAGAAGCTGCGCGAACGAGCCAGGATTATCAACTGGCGCACCACGAAGCTCAGTGATGAAGAAGGTACTGTCTATATCAAGAACTACAAGGGAAGTCCCATTCTTCTCGAGCTCAGCATGTTCAAGCAGACCGGAACGCAGCAGCAAAAGGAGTCAGGGCAAAGCGGCGCACCCAACATGCTCGACATGCTCGGCAACCTCGGACTGAAACTGACAAGTATCAACTAGGCTCCACTTAGGCTCAACGCTCTTGAGATCGCCGATGTCTTTGGTCCTTCGAACGTGGTCAATGACTAGCTGATGGAGCATTACATGTCGAACATGAAGGGGAACATCCTGAAGATTGTGGGATCAAGCGACTTGATCGGAAACCCTGTCAACTTTGTGAACACTCTTGGCACCGGTGTCAAGCAGTTCTACTACGAGCCCAAGAATGGATTCATGGAGGGGCCTCTCCAAGGTGGTATCGGCCTAATCAAGGGTACAGGAGCACTTGTGACGCATACGCTTGGCGGAGTGTCCGGCTCAGTCGGCAAAATTACCAACTCACTCAACAAGGGTATCTTGACATTGACAGCAGACGATGAATACCAGCACAAGAAAGAGATCGCCGATATTAAAGACAAGCCCAAAGACACAGTCGATGGAATGAAGAAGGGAGTCAAGGGTTTTGGAACCGCCATTGTCGATGGAGTCACCGGAGTGGTTACCAAGCCAGTTGAAGGAGCCAAATCAGGAGGCTTCTTCGGCTTTGCTAAAGGTATTGGCAAGGGAGTGACCGGGCTCGTCGTCAAGCCCATCTCTGGCGTTGTCGGCGTTGTTTCTTCAACTACGCAGGGTATCGCTAACTCAGTCGAGGGCGGTGATTGTATTCAAAACAATCTCAGAGCACGCAAGCCTAGAGCCTTCTACAAAGACATTGAGATCTTCCGCGAGTTCAACGCTCTCCATGCGGACCTGTTCCATTAGTTGCGCTCCGATGCCATTCGCACGGGGAAATCACACTCCAAGGACAAAAAGAACAAGTAAGGATGGAAGCAGATCAGCCCGAATGATCCCTTCTACGCAGCCTACAGGACAAGTGAGGAGGCCAGCAACAACTATTATGAGACTGACGGTGTGTTGAAGTCACCCGTTCTCATGCTGACGAAGACACACTTGATTGGATTAACGAAAAACTTGGAATTGGAGTGGGTGCGCCCCTTCGCAGACCTCATGCACTACCAGATCTCAGACCATTTGGTGATGTTTGGATTCTCGCAGGTGGTCTCAGACTACCCCGGAGCCGCTCCAACAGAGATCATCTTTGCCAACTCAGCAGAAGCCCAAGACGCACTTTCAACCATCAAGGAAGTGAAGCAGAGCCAGGAATTCTAAGCCGCTTTCAACGTCCCCAGCAACAAGAAAAAGTGAAGTTAAAAGCTGCGGCTTTGATTTACGTGATTAACGACCTAAAATTAAATTCATACCACGGGGTTTTGGGGTTTTGGGGTTTTTGGGTTTTGGGG
>Ga0208544_10002498_pt1 | contig 11925 bp, 5 predicted proteins | sample DEB08_DNA_9_FD_184526 | JGI IMG/M metagenome (GOLD analysis project Ga0208544, IMG submission 184526) | Aqueous microbial communities from the Delaware River and Bay under freshwater to marine salinity gradient to study organic matter... | ecosystem: Environmental > Aquatic > Marine > Coastal ...
CGCCACCTTCGACGCTCTGCGCGACACCATCGAGAAGACCGAAGATGCCGGCAAAGATCAACTGGCGCAGGCTCGTGAGGCCAACTACATTAGCAAGGGCACCTACATTGGCCAGCTGCTGGCCGCGATTGAGACAGGTGAGCAGGCCATCGCCTTCTTCGCCAAGCACGGCTCGAACACGCCAATCAAGTTCGTCAACTGCAAGCGCAAGCCCGTGCCCGGCGACCAGTTCCGCCCCTACGACCTCGTCAAGGTCGACGAGGACGACGAGAAGGCGCTCGAGAATGAGTACTTCACGATCTCTGCCCAGGGAGTCGTGCACGTGCTCCACGACCGCAGCCGCAAAGGGGCCCAGCACGACGTGGCTGGGTTCGCGCCGACGGAGTTCCTGTCGCTGAGCGAGTGGATGCAGCAGTCGACGATGTACAACGTGCTGACGAGCATGAAGTTCTTCAAGCACTACCTCATCGGCAAGGTCTTCGCCCTGTGGAAGGGCAACGTCCGCTTCAAGATGTTCAACCGCACCCGCCAGAACCTCGCGCGCAACCTAATCCAGACTCGCCCAGCCTTCCTGGGCAACTTCATGGACATCCAGAAGACGCTGTACGAAATGCAATCGCAGAAGACCTACACCGTGCCCAAGGCGGGCAAGCCGTTCGAGCTGGTAAGGGACTTCATCGAGACGCAAAAGGGCGCTCGTGACCAGGTCAAGGAGCACTACAACGCCAAGGTCGACGAGATCATCAGCAAACGACTGGCGCTCCTCGTCGCGGCGGTGAGCGACTCCCGCACGCTCAAGGAGGAAGAGGACTTGGAGCACGCGAAGATGGGCTAGGCCGCAAAACACAAGTCAATGGTGCTCTAGAAGCAGGAGGACGAGCTCAAGGACCGAGTGCTCAAGCTCGCAAAGCGGAACTACCACAGCCTGGGAACTTTCATCCGGCTCGTCGACTACATGGTCGTTGAGACGCAGGTCAAGATCAACCAGGAGAGCGCAGACCTCATCCTCGCCGAAATGGGCAAGGAGAGGGGCAAGTACGGCATCCAGACGACCGTCGACTTCGACCCAGAGGGCCAGGGAATGGCCTTCGAGCCAGCCGAGACTGAGTTCGCGGCCCAGTTCGAGAAGCTCCTCCAGGACATGCAGAGCGTCACCGAGGAGGTCGTGCGAGTCATCAGTCACCAGGACTTCCGCCAGTTCATCCACGGCCTCATCAGCGACAGCGGGCCGAGGTTCAGGGCAATCGTCGAAGGCTCGTTCGCCTATGCGACGTCGAAGGCCACCATTCAGAACCGCATCGTCCAGGACTTTGCTCATCTGAAGCGGAAGGTCGACAAATGCGAGCAGTGTGCGGACATCAATGCGTTCGACCAGACCTTCGTCTTCGAAGACTTCCAGGCCGAGCACTCTGACCTGGAGAGCATCAAGATGCACCTCGACCGCCTGCAGAAGTGGGAGGGCAAGATCGCGAACAACATCAAGCCTCTCGAGACCAAGGGGCTCATCTGGGCGCAAGGCAGGAAGCTCAGAGAGCGCCTCAGCCAGAGAGTCAAGACCGAGCAGGGCCACATGAAGGAGTACCTCCGTGAGCTGGCCGAGCGCAAGGCCAGGGAGAGCTCGACCGGACTGATTGAGATAAGAAACAGGCTCAAGGAGCCTGCGGACACACTGGCAGCCTATGTGGGCTACTGCACCGAGCTGGAGCTCTGCCGCCAGAAGAAGGAGCACATCGCCGAGCAGAAGAAGAGGCTCGACGAGATGAAGGGCGTGCTCTCCAAGTACAAGGGCAAGGACGAGGGCGGCTACGGTGGCTTCGGCGGCGGATCGGGTGCCCTCCAGGGCAAGATCGAACAGCTAGCCACCGACATCTCGGACGTCGAAGCGCTGCTCCAGCAGGCAGGCGAGACTGTGAAGGAGGCCCTCGAAGGAAACGTCGAGGAGCTGGAGAAGCGAGTGCAGGAAGAGCAGGAGAAGGTCAGCGCCCTTATCGAGAAGATCAGCAAGAGCGAGACGCTCATGCAGGCGAGCACTCCCGCTAAGGAGGCGCTCGAGGAGGCGGCAAGGTACAAGAAGAGGTTCGACAACAGTGTCGAGAGGCTCGCTCAGTACCAAGCCTACCAGGCCACTCTCAAGCTGCCAGCCCCGGCGGTGCCAGAGGTCGAGGAGTTCGAAAAGCAGTTTGCCGTCAGGCACAGGCTCTGGCAGATCAGACAGACCTTCGGCGAGCAGCAGAGGCGTTGGTACGGAGAGAACTTCCGCGACCAGGACGCAGCCGCCATCGTTGCCACGGTCGCCGAGAGAGCCACCGAGCTGGTCAAGATGAAAATGGCCATCGGAAGAGAGACCCAGGACGAAGTGCACGCTGCAGCCACCATGGAGGTCCAGGACGTCAAGCGTCACTCGGCCTTGATTGCTGCGCTCGGAAACCCGAGCATGCAGGAGAAGCACTGGGTGAAGATTTGGGCACTCTGCGAGACGCCTCCAGCCACGCTCCTCAATTTCTCCTTCCAGACGCTGCTCAGTCAGGGCATCGACGCCCACCTCGAGCGAGTCGAGGAGGTCTCGGCCTTCGCTGCTGGTGAGGCTGCCATCCTGAAGACCGTCAGCGAGATCGCGGCTGCGTGGGAGGAGACTGCGTTCACGGTCAGAGGCTACAGAGACACCAAGGACCGCTTCTACATCACGGAGGTCGAGGAGCTGACGATCCAGCTCGAGGACCACCAGATGACAGTCCAGACTTCCATGGGCTCCAAGTACGTCGCAGAGATCAGAGAGGAAGTCGAGGCCTGGGAGAAGAGGCTCGGTTACATCTCGGACTGCCTCGACGAGTGGCTCATCTTCCAGAAAGCCTGGATGTACCTCGAGAACATCTTCAACGCCGAAGACATCGTGGCGCAGCTGCCGATGGAGGCCAAGCTGTTCGTGTAGGTCGACAAGTTCTGGAAGGACACCATGCTCAGGACCAAGAAGAACCCACTGGTCACGGATGCCTGCGGCAGCGAGGCCCTGCTCGGCAGGTTCCAGGCCAACAACAAGGCGCTCGAAGACATCCAAAAGGGCCTCGAGGACTACCTGGAGACAAAGAGGGCCGCCTTCCCTCGCTTCTACTTCCTCTCGAACGACGAGCTGCTTGAGATCCTGTCCCAGACGCGGAACGCCCAGGCTGTGCAGCCCCACCTCAGGAAGTGCTTCGACAACGTCGTCAAGGTCGAGTTCGCCGCAGACAACGCCGAGGCGATCGAAGGAATGTGGAGTGCCGAGCGAGAGTACGTCAGGTTCACCACGCCTGTCTTCGCGAGAGGCCCCGTCGAGGACTGGCTCGGCCAGATCGAGGCGCGCATGAGGTCGACGCTCTACGACACAAGCAAGGGCTCCCTCGACGCCTACCCTGAGAACGGCCTCGAGAGGGATGCCTGGCTCTTCGAGACTTGCGCCCAGTCGGTCCTGACGGTCGACCAGGTCGCGTGGACCTCGGGAGTGACCGCTGCCATCGAGGAGATCATGAAGGGCAAGAACAAGAAGGCCCTCGAGGAGTTCCACGCCTTCTCGACCTTGCAAATCAACGCGATGGTTGCTCTGGTCAGAGGTGCCCTGACTCCTCTGCAGCGAAACGCCATGGGAGCGCTGATTGTCATCGATGTGCACGCCAAAGAAGTCGTGGACCACATGGTCCGGGTGAGAGTGGACAACGTCACCGCCTTCGACTGGACCTGCAGGCTCAGGTACTACTGGGAGCCGGAGGGAGAGGGCGAGGAGGACGTGTTCGCAAGGCAGACCAACACCCGCTTCCGCTACGGCTACGAGTACCTCGGCAACGGGCCCCGCCTGGTGATCACTCCGCTCACCGACAAGTGCTACGTGACGCTCACCGGTGCGCTCCACCTGAACTTCGGAGGCAGTCCCCAGGGTCCCGCCGGAACAGGCAAGACCGAGACGACCAAGGATCTCGCTAAGGCCCTCGCCATCCAGTGCGTCGTCTTCAACTGCTCCGACGGCCTGGACTACAAAATGATGGCGAGGTTCTTCTCCGGCCTCGCCCAGGGCGGCTGCTGGGCCTGCTTCGATGAGTTCAACCGCATCGACATCGAGGTGCTCTCGGTCATTGCCCAGCAGATGCTCACCATCCAGAGCGCCGTGAGGGCCAAGCTGGCTGTGTTCACCTTCAACGACAAGGAGATGCCTCTCAACCTCCGCTTCGGTGTCTTCATCACGATGAACCCAGGCTACGCCGGCAGAACCGAGCTCCCCGACAACCTGAAGGCTCTCTTCAGGCCGGTGGCCATGATGATCCCCGACTACCGCCTCATCGCCCAGATCATCCTCTACAGTGAGGGCTTCGAGACGGCCGACGAGCTCGCGAGGAAGATGGTGCAGCTGTACCGCCTGTCCTCGGAGCAGCTCTCCAAGCAGGACCACTACGACTTCGGCATGCGAGCCGTCAAGTCGGTGCTGGTCATGGCGGGTGCTCTCCGTCGGCAGGACTCGAGCGGCCCGGAGAACATCGTGCTCATCCGAGCTATGCGTGACTCCAACGTGCCGAAGTTCCTGGAGCACGACCTGCCCCTCTTCGAGGGCATTGTGAACGACCTCTTCCCCGGAGTCGACGTGCCCTTCATCGACTACGGCGCGCTACAGGTGGCCATCGAGCACCAGCTGAGACTGCGGAAGCTGCAGGTGGTGCCCAAGTACGTGAAGAAGGTCATCCAGCTCCTCGAGACCATGATGGTCAGGCACGGAGTCATGCTGGTCGGGGCCACGGGCACCGGCAAGACGACCTGCAGCAGCGTCCTCGCGAAGGCTCTCGCAGAGCTGCACGCCGCGGGCGGGACAACTGACCCCTGGCACAAGCCAGTGCACATTGACGCCCTGAACCCCAAGTCCGTCACGATGGGCGAGCTCTTCGGCGAGACCAACCTGCTCACCAACGAGTGGACGGAAGGCCTCGTGTCGAAGCTGGTCAAGGACGCGGTGGCAGCCCTGGAGGGTGACAAGCCCGACACCAAGCGGTGGCTGAACTTCGACGGGCCAGTCGATGCCCTCTGGATCGAGAACATGAACACGGTGCTCGACGACAACAAGACCCTCTGCCTCGCCAACGGGCAGAGAATCAAGATGCCCGAGACGTGCACGATGCTGTTCGAGGTGCAGGACCTGAAGGTCGCCTCGCCAGCCACGGTCTCGCGCTGCGGCATGGTCTACCTCGAGCCGGTGCACCTTGGCTGGGAGCCCCACATCGACACCTGGCGCGAGCGAATGGAAGGAGTGATCCCAGAGGAGCATCTCGGTCCCCTCGTCGAGAAGGTGCGAGGGATCTGCACGGCCCTGCTGCCTGTCGTCAGGAAGCGATGCAGGGAGGTTGTCCCCTCCGTCGATGCCAACCTGGTCAGCAGCTTCCTGGCCCTCCTGGCCACCTTCCTCGGCCCAGGCGGCGCCGACTTGCAGAAGGCCCAGCTCGCCGACCCGGCCAAGACCGTCCTCACTTACCTCGCCTTCAGCGCAGTCTGGTCTCTCGGAGCCAACCTCCACGACGCCTCGAGGGCGACATTCGGGGAGGCTCTCCGCACGGTCGTCAAGAAGCACTTCCCAGAGTTCCCCGACGGCGACGTCTACGAGTTCGGAATCGACCAGGAGCTGCACAGGCTCGGGCCGTGGTCGGACCAGATCCCTGCCTTCGCCTACGACCCTGCGGCCAGCTTCTTCGAGATCCTGGTGCCCACTGCGGACACTGTCAAGTACAAGTTCCTGCTCCGCTCCCTGGTCGGCGCTGGCCACAACGTGCTGCTGACTGGCGAGACCGGCGTGGGCAAGTCCGTGATCACGAAGGACTTCCTGGGCACGGCCGCAGACGACGTAGTCTCCGCCTGCGTCAACTTCTCCGGCAGGACCACCACCAAGAACCTGCAGGACGCCTTCGAGGGCAACCTCGAGGCCAAGAGAAAGACTCTGCTTGGGCCCCCAGGAGGAAAGAAGATGATCTTCTTCATCGACGACGTGAACATGCCGCAGCTGGACAGGTACGGCTCCCAGCCTCCTTGCGAGCTGCTCCGCCAGACCATCGACCAGACCGGCTTCTACGACACCAAGAAGCTCATCTTCAAGCAGATCAAAGACACTCGATTCGTGTGCGCCTGTGCTCCCCCGAGCGGCGGCAGGAGCGCAGTCACGCCCCGCCTCTTCAGACACTTCAACATGGTCTGGGTGCCCGACCTCTCTGAGCACAGCATGAGGACGATCTTCGCCTCGATCCTTCGGGGCTTCCTCGAGCAGAACGAGTCGTCCGGCCTGAGCATCTACGCCGAGCCAGTCGTCAAGGCTTCGGTGGACCTCTACCAGCGAACGATCGGCGAGTTCCTGCCGACTCCCGCGAAGTGCCACTACACGTTCAACCTCCGAGATCTCTCGAAAGTCGTGCAGGGCTGCCTCATGATCGCGCTGCCCGACCTCACCAGCAAGGAGACGCTGGTGTACCTGTGGGTGCACGAGACCTTCAGAGTCTTCCGCGACCGACTGGTGGACGCCGCCGACCGCTCAAAGTTCAGCAAGCTCGCCCACGGCAGGCTCGAGGCCTACCTCGACATGGAGTGGCAACTCGAGGGCTTCGAAGACGTCCTCTTCGGTGACTACGAGTCGGACTCCCCTGACCCTGCGACCCGCCCGTACCTGAAGCTCAGCGAGATCGCCGCCCTGATCCCCAAGCTTGACGGGTGGCTAGAGCAGTACAACGCGGTCTACGCCCCAATGAGCCTGGTCTTCTTCGGGGACTGCATCCAGCACCTCAGCAGAATCGCAAGAGTGCTCAAGCAGCAAAGAGGTAACGCGATGCTGGTTGGCGTGGGCGGATCCGGCCGCCGCTCCATGGCACGGCTCGCCGCGAGCATCACGGCCATGACCCCCTTCTCCATCGAGATCAGCAAGAGCTACCGTGCGAAGGAGTGGCACGACGACATCCGAGAGCAGCTCCTCAGGAGAGCGGGCCTCGACAACGAGCCAGTGGTCTTCCTGTTCTCGGACACGCAGCTCGTCCAGGAGTCCTTCCTCGAGGACGTCAACAACCTCCTCAACAGTGGAGAGATCCCCAACCTCTTCCCTGCCGACGAGAAGGCCGCCATCTGCGACGAGCTTGGCGCCAGAGCCCGAGAGGCTGGCTGCGGCGACAGCAGAGACCAGATCTACGCGTACTTTGTGCAGGTCTGCCGAGAGAACCTGCATATCGTGCTCGCCTTCTCCCCGGTCGGCGACCAGTTCAGGAACAGGTGCAGGCAGTTCCCCAGCATCATCAACTGCTGCACGATCGACTGGTACAACCCCTGGCCGGCGGAGGCCCTGCACTCGGTGGCCCAGCGCCAGTACGCCGCAGACGAGAGCAAGCTGGGCATCGCCGAGCACCTCGAGGTGCTCTGCCGGGCCTCAGTGGAAATCCACACCACCGTGAGCGCGGCCTCTGACGACTTCTACGCGGAGCTGCGCAGAAGAAACTACACGACTCCCACGTCCTACTTGGACCTGGTCAAGACCTACAAGGAGATGCTCGCCCACCAGCGCGGCATCGTGCCAGTCAAGATCGCGACGTACCAGGGCGGCCTCACCAGGCTGGAGGAGACGAACGAGATGGTCGACGATCTGAAGGCCACGCTCATCAAGCTCAGGCCCGAGATCGACAGGAAAGAGGAGGAGACCCAGGCCATGGTCGTCGACCTCGAAGTGCGCCAGAAGGAGGCCGCTGAGCAGGAGAAGGTCGCTGCCGGAGAGGAGGCAGAGACGCGAAAGCTCTTCGCCGCCGTCGCAGCCATCAAGGCCGAGTGCGAGGCCGAGCTAGAGGTCGCCATGCCCGTCTACAGGGAGGCCGTCGGCGCCCTGGACACGCTGGACAGAGGCGACATCACCGAGATGAAGGCGTACGCGAACCCCGCCGAGGAAATCGTTCTGGTCATCTCCGCGGTCTGCCTCCTGCTCGGGAAGCCAGAGACTTGGGACGAGGGCAAGAAGCTGATGAACAACCCAGCTGACTTCCTCGGAAAGCTGAAGTCTTACCCCAAGGACAGCATCAAGGAGCGACTTCTCACGAAGCTCAAAAAGTACACCTCGGACGCCAGATTCGACCCCAAATCTATCGCCAGGAAGTCGAAGGCAGCCATGTCCCTCTGCATGTGGGCCCGCGCCATCGACAACTACAGCGCGGTCATGAAAGTCATCAAGCCCAAGCAGGCCGCGCTCGCCGAGGCCGAAGCAGAGCTCGCCGTGGCGCAAGAGACACTGAAGGCGAAGCAGGCCGCCCTGCAGAAAGTCAGAGATGAGGTCCACCGGCTCCAGTCCAACTACCAGGCCTCGCAGAGAACGCTCGAGGACCTCACGAAGCAGAAGGAGACCATCGAAGTCCAGCTGGGCAGAGCCGAGAAGCTGGTCGTGGGCCTCGCCGACGAAGCCACGCGCTGGAGAGAGACTGTCAAAGTCCTCGAGGTGGACCTCGTCAACCTGGTGGGCAACATCCTGCTCGCGGCTGGCTACATCTCGTACGTCGGGCCGTTCACCGCGCAGTACAGGGCCGCCCTCCTGAAGCGGTGGATGGCGTTTGCGCGGAAAGAGCGCCTTCCTTTCTCCGACGACTTTGCGATCGCTCGCATCCTCGGTGACCCTGTCCTGATCAGGGAGTGGAACATCCAGGGCCTTCCCGCAGACGACCTCTCGATCGAGAACGGCATCATCTGCACCCAGGCCAAGCGCTGGCCTCTACTGATCGACCCTCAGAGCCAGGGCAACCGCTGGATCAAGAGCAGGGAGAAGGATAACAACCTCCAGACCATCAAGCTCTCGAACGCCAAGTTCCTCGGAGTCGTCGAGCTCGCCATTCGCTATGGACAGCCCGTCCTGCTGGAGAACGTTGGTGAGGTACTCGACCCATCACTCGAGCCAGTACTCGCAAGGAACGTCGTGAAGCGTGCTGGCGCCTGGGAGATCAGACTCGGAGACGGCCCAGTGCCCTACTCTTGGGACTTCAGCTTCCTGGTCACCACCAAGCTCCCCAACCCGCACTACCTGCCCGAGATCTGCATCAAGGTCACTGTCATCAACTTCACGGTCACGCCAGAAGGTCTAGAGGACCAGCTCTTGGTGGCCGTCGTCGCGCACGAGCGGCCTGAGCTCGAGCAGCAGAAGGACCAGCTCGTCGTGTAGCTGAGCGACTTCAAACGCCAGCTGCAGGACATCGAAGCCAAGATCCTGAAGCTCGTCTCGGAGGCTTCGGAGGACATCCTGGACGATGAGGAGCTCATCATCACGCTTGACCAGTCAAAGCAGACCTCTGTTGCCATCAACGAGAGAGTGGCTGAGGCCGAGAAGACCGCAGAGATGATCAACGAAAACAGAGAGAACTACCGACCCGTCGCCAGGCGTGGATCGGTGCTCTACTTCGTCATCGCTGACCTTGCACTCATCGACCCCATGTACCAGTACTCTCTGGAGTTCTTTGCTCGTCTGTTCGGCCGTCGCCTGGAGAAGGCGCCGAAGAGTGAGGACCTGGAGACGAGAATCCAGACGCTTCTGGGCGATGAGACTGCCTCCTTCTACACCAACATTTGCCGAGGTCTGTTCGAGAAAGACAAGCTGCTGTACTCGTTCCTGAACGCAGCCTCGATCCAGCGACGAGGCGGCCAGATCAGTCCTGCCGAGTGGAACTTCTACCTGAGAGGCTCTACCACCGACTTCTCGGCCTCCAAAAACGAGTGTGACTACATCTCAAGCGTTGTTAACTCAAAGCTGCTTGGCCTCGAAGAGACCCACTTTGCTTTCAAGGACCTTGCCAAGAGCTTCGCAGACCCAGGCGACGCAGTCACCTGGAAGAAGATCCTGGCTAGTGAGGAGCCTACTTCCATTCCCCTGCCACCCGCTTACGAGGGCGGGCTCAGCGCGTTCCAGAAGCTGATGCTCGTCAGAGTCCTGCGAGAGGAGAAGCTTGTGCACGGCGTCAAGGCTTTCGTCGGTGCCTGCCTCGGAGCAGCCTTCATCGAGAGTCCACCCTTCGATCTTGAGGGAGCCGCTGACGACTCGACCAATGCGACCCCAGTCATCTTCGTGCTGTCTCCGGGTGCTGACCCGATTGCCGACCTCATCGCGCTAGCAAAGAGCAGAGGCATGGATGCAAGACTGAAGATCCTGTCGCTCGGTCAGGGCCAGGGTCAGATCGCCGAGAGGCTCATTGACCAGGGCCAGAAGACGGGTGACTGGGTGTGCCTGTAGAACTGCCACTTGTCCGCAAGTTGGATGCCTGAGCTCGAGAAGATCCAGGAGAAGCAGGACGAGAACACCATGCACCCTGAGTACAGGCTGTGGCTTACCTCAATGCCCAGCGCAACCTTCCCAGTGCCAGTGCTTCAGAACGGCATCAAGCTCACCAACGAGCCACCTAGAGGCCTCAAGGCCAACCTCAAGAGAACCTACGGTGACGTCGCCGAGGAGGACTACGAGGCATGCAGTAAGCCCCGAGAGTACAAAAAGATGTTCTTCGCGCTAGCATACTTCCACGCAGCCATTCTGGAGAGGAGGAAGTACGGTGCCATCGGCTGGAACATTCCCTACGAGTGGATGACTGCCGACCTGGAGACCTCTAAGAGGCAGCTGAGAATGTATCTGGACGAGCAAGAGATGGTGCCTTACCAGGCCCTTAACTACCTGGTATCCGAGACCAACTACGGTGGTCGCGTAACGGACGACAAGGACGTCGTCCTAATCAAGGCCATGCTCAGGAGGTGCTTCTGCCCTGAAGTGATGAACGACGCCTACAGGCTTTCTAAGCTTGATACCTACTACGCTCCTCCCGAGTGCTCCCTAGCTGATACTAAGAAGTATATTGAGAGCTTGCCCCTGGACGAAGACCCCGAAGTGTTCGGACTCCACCCCAACGCTAACATCGCCTACGAGCAGAGAATCGTCAGGGACCTCACCGAGACAATCCTGATGATGCAGCCAAGAGTCGCAGCTGCAGGTGGAGGCAAAACTCCCGACGAGCTTGCACAGGACATGGCCCGAGATATTGCCGCCAGACTTCCCGCGGCACTTGACACTTCCAGGGCTCACCCCACGACCTTCGCAATGACTGAAGGTGGGCAGATGGGTTCACTGGGCGTGTTTGTGGGCCAGGAGATTGAGCGCTTCAACAATCTACTGAAGGTTATGAAGCACACCCTGGACCAGCTGGACAAGGCCATCGCGGGAACAGTCGTCATGTCCTCCTCCTTAGAAGCCATGGCTGGCAAGTTCCTCGATGACAGAGTGCCCGCCTAATGGGAGAGCGTTGGCTACCCCTCTTTGAAGCCTCTTGGCTCCTGGGTAGCAGACCTTATTGAGAGAGTGCGCTTCGTCAGTGGCTGGCTCTACGAGGGAGACCCTCCCTCCTACTGGGTGCCTGCTTTCTTCTTCCCCCAGGGCTTCATGACAGCAGCTCTTCAGTTCTACTCCCGAAAGACTGCCACACCCATCGACGCGCTCCAGTTCCGAGCCAACGTGCTGAACTACTACGCCGAGGGAGCCAAGGAGCACCCCGAGAGTGGTGTTCACATCCACGGCCTTTACTTGCAGGGAGCTCAGTGGGACATGAAGAAGATGTCGGTTGAAGACAGTGCTCCCAAGGAGCCAATCGTGCGCTTCCCTGTAGTCTGGCTTGAGCCCGTGCCAGTCACGGATAACGTCGAGGCAGGCTGCTACGCCTGTCCATTCTACAAGACAAGCACTCGTCGTGGAGAGCTCAGCACAACCGGTCACTCCACCAACTTCGTCATGTACCTGCATGTCCCCTCTGAAAGACCCTCTGACTACTGGGTCAGGAGAGGTGCTGCCCTTCTCGCTATGACAGACGATTGAGCAAGGACATTCCAAATATTATTAATATTTTAATACTAATTTCTTGAATATGGGGTTTTGGGGTTTTGGGG
>Ga0208544_10002501_pt1 | contig 11919 bp, 11 predicted proteins | sample DEB08_DNA_9_FD_184526 | JGI IMG/M metagenome (GOLD analysis project Ga0208544, IMG submission 184526) | Aqueous microbial communities from the Delaware River and Bay under freshwater to marine salinity gradient to study organic matter... | ecosystem: Environmental > Aquatic > Marine > Coastal ...
CGACCTTGAATCCCTCGATAAATACCTCTCCTCTGAAGATAGCCCAGATGAATGCATGATGCTGTCTGATCTTGACGGCTTCCTCCACGGGATTGTTTGTTCACCAGTGCCTGTCCCTTCCGAAGAATGGCTTCCTGTTGCTTTGGGCGGATCACCCGCAAATGTACCGGATTGGGTTCTGAAAAGCATTATGATGGTCCATGATAGTATCACCCAAGGTTTGAACTTCGACCCACCCGAGGTAGAGCCAATATTCTGGAAGGCGCAAGAGGGTCATGTGATCGCGATGGACTGGTGCGAGGGGTTTATGCAGGCTGTTTCCTTGAGACCAAAGCAATGGCTGAGACTCACGGAGAGCGGCACTGGGGGTCAACTCATCACTCCGATCATGGTGCACCTGCTAGACGACAATGGGGACTCAGTGATGGGCATACCGCAGGAGAAATTGGACGAAACCTTGGCTCTAGCTGCCGAAAAAATACCCAAGTCTGTGGTGGATATCTATCGGTTTTGGTAGTTGGGGCCTTAATCGTGATGATGAAAACATGATGCTGCTTCACACGAAGGGTTAAGGCCCCATCCAGTCAAATATGCCTTACGCTAGATGACCCCAGCGAACGGATCATTCACGATTCCTACAAGCTCGAAGATAAACTCACCGCCCCCACTTGCTGTAGCATCAGAATAATGACCATCGACACTGGCTTTTGCACCCGCTCTGTTTGACGTTGCTTGATCCCCGAAGATGTTCAGGACGTTTTGTGCATCGGCCACATCTGACATGCCTTTGATCGCTGCGAAGTAAACTCCTAGATCCGCCTTGTTCGACAAATACGTAATGTCAGCCCCTTGAGCGCCACCAATGATACTGAGCACGAAGGTTGCGGGCTGCATCGAACCATTGTTGAGATTGGTAGTCCAGAAATCAAATCCGGCCTGATCAGGTGTGCGACCCAGTACATTGGCATAAACGGCAGTCACAAAGGCAGAGGTATCCGCTGTATTGGGGTAAAGTGCCTTGGCTTCAGCGGATTGGGAGAAGTAGCTCGCGATGGTCGGCATATCCATACCTTCGGCCAGCTTATCAGCCCAGAAATACAGTCCTTCGGCGTCTGCAGCACGGTTGTAGTAGGCAACGTAGACCTTTGCTAAATCAGAGAATTGGGCATCATTGAGTTGCGTAAGACTGGAAAAATTGTCTAGGTCCAGCGTCCGGTCAGTGAAGGTCAGCTTTTCAATGTTAATGAGGGTATCTCGGCCCCATGGATCATTACGATATTCTACGTTAAGAGCCCCAGTTTTTTGAATTGTAAGCTTCGTTCCAGATGTCGATGCGCCAATGTAAGCATTATCAATACCCACACCGCCATATAGACGATCATTGCCCATACTATAAACAAAGTCGTCATTCCCGTTGTCGCCAAAGAGCCGATCGTTGCCATCATTCCCATCCAAAAAATCATCTCCGTCACCACCCTGAAGCTCGTCATCACCGTCGAGACCATAGAGGAAGTCATTTCCGAATTGACCGAAAAGAATATCACCTCCGTTTCCGCCAAATAGGGTATCATCTCCGTCACCACCCTGAAGCTCGTCATCACCGTTGTCGCCAAAGAGCGAGTCATTTCCGACTTGACCGAAAATAAGATCATTGCCTCCTGAGCCAACTATGGAATCGTTACCACCTAGACCTTCAATGGTATCTGGACCGGATGTACCCAAAAGATAATCATCACCAGATGTGCCAAACCTTGTGCCGGATTGGACAGGAATGGTATCAACGTCCTCCCACACGATCAAAGCGACATATTTGTTGTAGCTGCCCTGATTCCAACTGGCACTAACATAGTGAAACCCAGTATATGCGGCTTGGTAGTTTTGGATGTAGTCTCTTCCGTATGGGCCAAACCCTTCATCACCAGCTAAGAAATTTCCATTTTCATCGTAGAGCCTAAGAATGTAAGGATCGAAATAACTACTCGACCAAATATCATAGGTGGCTCCTTCCAAAGCATAAAATTTGAAGTCATCCCGAAGCAAAGCATTGTCTTCTGATGTGCTAAAAAAGGCCCTATTATCCCAGCTAGTGGATGAGAATTCATAGGGCTCAAATGACAAAGTCCGAGCTGATTGAAATTCTTGTAGGGGCATTGGCGGCATGTAAGCACGAATCACGACGTTCTCCTTTAAGTGGCATTTCTCTGCTCACTTATTCTTTTGGGGGCGCAAGAAATGGCTACCTTACGTACCCACAAAGTCGAAGCCCAAAAACGAAAGCACCACATGCTTCTTCCCGGTCAAAACCTGACAAAGATTCTTTCAAATATCAAGGACGTCTCCAGCGGTTAGTACAACTTCAGCGAAATCTTACTTCGAGAACTCTCCCTTGGAGTGAACCCAACCAAGTTTTAACGGTCACACACTCGAAGCATTCTTAGTTTCATTGGCTTCAGCTTCAAGAAGTCCCTTTGATCTTCCCTTCCCCAAACCTTTCCCAACCCATCCCTCAAACCCCAAACCTGCTTAACAAACCGGAGCTACTAGCACTGGCATAGGGCATCTATACTAACGGGGTGGGAGTGGGTGACCCCTGCGTCCCCTCTGAGCGTAAGTAACTTCTGAAGCTTTTACAGAATTTGGGAAAATCGTGGCAGAGGGAAGCCTTTTGTCGTCACAGAGCTTGGCACACATTTGGTACACATCTGTCACACATTGGCACACATCAGAGCGTTGACATGAGGGTAATCGTCGTGATTACTGCACGCAGGAATTGATTTAGGTTTTTGGGATGTAGACGTGTAGCATCCAGCAAATACTTGTTTTTGTTGGATTAGTGTTGAGGCAAGTCTATCTTGACTCGACATAAGTTGAGGTCGCTGTGGGGTAACACCCGTGAGAGTTCGAGTCTCTCCGACCGCACCAAATTTTCCCTATGAAAATGAAGTACTTTCAGCACCTGTCCATTTGGACAAGAAGCATTCGAGTGCCGGGCCGCCGATGGTCAACCTGTCTCGTGGAACCACGATCAGGCAGGAAAGACAGGCTCAGGGGTATGCAAAACACCCTAGAGCCCGTTCAAAGGCACCTTTAGCACCAGATTTCCGTCCTTGTCCTTGGGCAGTTCACCTGCGCGCATGTTGACCTGAAGGGCGGGAATGATCAGCTTTGGCACGGCAAGCTGCGCGTCCCGCTCGGTGCGGAACTTGATGAACTCCTCGCGGGTCTTGCCGCCGCCCACGTGGATGTTGTTGGCCTTTTGCTCGGCCACCGTGGTTTCCCACTGGATCGCACGCCCGTTGGGGCCATAGTCATGGCACATGAACAGCCGCATCTCGTCCGGCAGGCTCAGCACCTTTTGGATGGAATCGTAAAGCTCTCCGGCGTCGCCGCCCGGAAAATCCGCCCGCGCAGAGCCGCCATCGGGCATGAACAACGTATCGCCCGCAAAGGCTGCATCACCCATCACATGCACCATGCAAGCAGGTGTATGGCCGGGGGTGTAGATCGCACAGGCCTGCATATTGCCAATCTGGTAAGTGTCGCCATCCTTGAACAACGCGTCGAACTGGCTGCCGTCACGTTCAAATTCAGTGCCTTCGTTAAAGATCTTGCCAAAGGTTTCCTGCACCACCATGATCTTTTCGCCCACACCGATTTTGCCGCCCAGCTTTTGCTGGATATAGGGCGCGGCACTCAGGTGGTCGGCATGAACATGCGTCTCGATGATCCAATCCAGCGTCAGGCCCTTGGCCTCGATCTCTGCGATCAGGGCGTCGGCATGGTCGTAGGTGATCCGCCCAGCGGCGTAATCAATGTCCATCACGCTATCGATGATCGCGCAATGGTCACTGCTGGGGTCCTTGACGATATAGCTGATCGTATTCGTTGCTTCGTCAAAATGGCCCGTCACCTCCGGGTGGATCGACATGTCTATAGGATAGCGCATCATTGGTCCCCTTGTTTGTATCAGGCAGTTTGGGCCGAACGGCGTGTCATTGCGTTTTGCAGCAGCTTACCGGCCAGAATACCAACCACCAAGGCACCAACGAAAATCAACACTTCGGACCGTCCTGTGCCCAGAGCAGGCAAGGCACCGCCGGGACAGAACCCTGCAATCCCCCAGCCAACACCGAAAAGGGCGGAGCCCCCGATCAGGCGCAGGTCAAGATCCTTGCGGGTTGGCAGGTGAAAACCGCTGTCCATCATCGGGGCAGGCCGCTTGAGCACCACACGGTAGCCGATGAAGGTCACGATCAGCGCACCGCCCATCACGAAGGCCAGACTGGGGTCCCAGGACCCTGCGATATCAAAGAAGTTCAAGACCTTGGCAGGGTTGGCCATGCCAGAGATGGAGATACCGATGCCAAAGATCAGGCCGATAATATAGGATAGGATCAAACGCATGGGTCAGCCTCCGATAACGTGACGGATCACAAATACTGTGATCCCTGTGGTGATCATGAATGCGACGGTTGCCACGATGGAGCGGGGCGAAAGCCGCGCCATCCCGCACACCCCGTGCCCCGACGTGCAACCGCCACCAAGAGTGACGCCGATACCGACGATGAACCCGCCGATGATCAGCATGGTGGTTGAGACGGGCACCTCAACTGCGGGCATACTGCCGCTGAGCAGAAGCACGGCCACTGGCCCTGTGATCATACCGGCCAGCACGGCGGCCCGCCATGACCAGTCAGACAGGTTCGCAGGTTGCATGAAGCCGGCCAGGATGCCGGTGGCCCCCATGATACGGCCCAAAGTAGCCATCAAGAGCACGGCCGCGAGCCCGATCAGCGCGCCGCCGCCCAAGGATTGAAAGGGAGTAAATGCTGTTTCCATGTTTAGACCTTACAGGTTCGAATGCTAAAAATACGGTTAGAGTGTTTGGGAAAACCATGCGTCAGGACATCGCGGAAAGCATTTGATGCTTCCCTCAAAAGCCTGCCAGGGCCTCTTGTCCTTTCGCTCATCTCCGGTCCTCCAGTCAGATGCCCCCTTATCAGCGATTTTCAAAGGGCTGTCGGTGATATAGTCACCAAGCGGCAAAGTCTTTGCACGTTTTTGCGCGAAATGTCAGGGCTAGCCGATGACAGCCAGCCAGAACCAGACCGTCAGGATCGAACTGGCGGTGGCGATCAGGACCGCCGATGCGGCAACCCGGCGCGCGCGCCCATACATATTGGCAAAGATATAGGCGTTGAACCCCGGTGCCATCGCCGCTGTCAGCACCGCAGAGCGGAACAGATCCTGATCCAGTTGCAGCGCAGATCCCGTCGTCCATGTGATGGCCGGATGAACCAGCAATGAAAAAACGCAGACCATGGCGATCGCCTTCATGTCGCCTTCGGGCTTGTATTGGATCAACACCCCCCCAAGTGCGAAGAGTGCCGCAGGCAGGGCTGCGCGAACGATCAGTGACAGCGCATCTTCGACCACGCCGGGCAGGGTAATGCCCGTCAGGTTGACCACGAAGCCCGCCGCCAGACCGATGACCAGCGCATTGCGGAACATCGCCCGCCCCACAGAGCGCACCAGCCGGCCCGTGGATTGACCCCGGTTGCGCACGATCTCCATCACGGTAATGCCAAGCCCGTAGCAAAACGGCGAATGGAAGGCGATGATTGCGTAGTTTCCCGTCAGCGCATCAGCCCCGTAGGCGCGCTCTGATATCGGCAGGCCCAAGAGCACGGAATTGGAGAACAGGCAGCAAAAGCCGATTGCCACGCAGTCTTCCCAATCGCGTTTGAACAACAGGCGCGCGCCTGCAATCCCCAGCGCGAAACAGATGGCGGCACCAGTATAGAAACTGATCAACAACCGAGGGCTGAAAGAGGCCGAGATATCAATATGGGCAATGGCCTGAAACAGCAGGCAGGGCACGGCGAAATTCTGCGCGAACTTCATGATCCCATCAACGCCGGATACCGGGAAAAGGCCGCGCCACACAGCCACATAGCCAAAGCCGATGACCAAAAAGACCGGCAGGATGACGTCGAGAAGCGTTTGCAATTGCGTGCCTTGGGTTTGGCCGCAATCGCGGCGGGGGGTCAGCTTAGCGGAAAGGTCAGCACCATGCCGTCAAAGGCGGGCTCAATATGGTCCGGTGTCTCTGCCGCGACTGCATTGTAGTCAAGATCGTTATGCATGTTTGTCAGAACGGCTGTCTTTGGTGCCATCTCGCTGATCCAGCCCAGGGTTTGTTCAAGGTGACTGTGGGTCGGATGCGGATCACGGCGCAGGGCGTCCACGATCCAGCAGGTCAGCCCCCTGAGGTGGGGCCAGACATCATCGGGAATCTTTGCCACATCGGGCAGATAGGCCACGTCATCAAACCGAAAGCCCAATGCATCCATGCCACCATGATTGACAAGAAAGGGCGTGAAACTGAGCGTCCCGCCGGGGCCGTCGATGGCGACATCGCCGTTGATTTCATTCATCTCCAGGATCGGGGGATACATGGACCCCTTGGGCCGGATGAATGCATAGCCGAACCGCTCCAGCAGGGCCGCCTTGGTCGGCGGGTCGGCCCAGACCGGAAGGATGGCACGCATATTGATCACGATCATGCGCAGATCATCCAGACCGTGCACGTGATCGGCATGCGCATGGGTATAGATCACCGCATCCAGCCGCCCCACGCCTGCATCCAGCAATTGGCTGCGCATATCGGGCGAGGTGTCGATCAGCACGCTTGTCGTGCCCGCCTGCGTCACCCGTTCCACCAGAATGGAGCAGCGGCGGCGCTGGTTTTTGGGTTCTGCCGGGTCGCAAGCGCCCCAATGCCCGCCCAGACGGGGCACACCGCCCGATGATCCACAGCCCAGGATGGTGACGCGCAGCTCGGCCATCAGGCAGCACTCTCATAGGCTGCGGCCTTGGCGAACAGACGGTCGAAATTGGCCTGTGTCTGGGCTGCAAAGGCCGCGTATTCCATGCCAAAAGTCTCGGCCGCGCGGGCGGCTGTATGGGCGGTATAGGCCGGTTCATTGCGTTTGCCGCGATGGGGCGGGGGGGCCAGATAGGGCGCGTCGGTTTCGACCAGGATGCGGTCCACCGGGGCTGCGGCAAAGATGTCGCGCAAATCGCCCGACTTGGGAAATGCGGTGATCCCCGACATGCTCAGATAAAAGCCCAGATCAAGGGCGGCATGGGCCAGAGCGGCGGAGGAGGAAAAGCAATGCATCACGCAGCCATAGGCCCCGTTTTGATGTTCCTCGCGCAGGATACGGGCCATATCGTCATCGGCATCGCGCGCATGGATGATCAATGGCAAACCTGTCTCGCGGGCGGCGGCAATATGAATGCGCAGGGATTGTTGCTGAATTTCGGCGCTTTCGGCCGTGTAGTGGTAATCCAGCCCGGTCTCACCAATGCCCACCATCTTGGGATGTGCGGTCAGCGCGATCAATTGCTCAACCGTGACCAAAGGTTCTGTGGCGACGGACATGGGATGGGTGCCTGCGGCAAAGAAAACAGGGTCATGCGCCTGTGCGATGGCCTGCACGGCCGGCAGCGACTTCAGCTTGGTGCAGATGGTGACCATCCGCGTCACGCCCGCCTCAGCGGCGCGGGCGATCACCTGCGGCAGGTTGCCCTCAAAGTCGGGAAAGTCGAGGTGACAATGGCTGTCGGTGATTTGTGGTATGTCGGTCATGCCTGTCCGTCGATGCTAGCGGGGCGCGGATTGGCCCATCTTTTGCAGGGTATCTAGGACCAGTGCGGCAGGGTCAAGGTTCACGGCCAGTCCATGCTGGGCACGGGCGGAAATCTCTTGTGCCAATTCGGCCCATTTGCGCCCCTGCGCGGGGTTGGCCGACAGACGCATCAGCATCGCCGTCTCGCCCGGTGCCGCATCCACCGCAGGCGGCGTGCCTGTGGCACCGGTCCGGGCCAGACGCGCCAGCAGCAGGTTCACAAGACCAAAGAGCAAGATCAGCTTTTCCTCGGATCCGCGCTGGGCTGCGGCCTCTGCCAGCTTGATCGCGCGGGCGCGGTCCATCTGCGGCAAAGACGACATGAGCGCCACCAGTTCGGCATAGATCTGCAAGCCGCCCAACAGCGACAGGCGCAACGCCCCGCCGACAGACCCGCCCGACAGATCGGCCAAAGCGGCCGGATCGCCGGTGATCTGCGCCCCAGATGCGGCCAGCGCCTGTGCCATCTGGTCTGGGGGCAGCGTGCCAAGGCGCAACGTGCGACAACGCGACCGGATCGTGGGCAGCAGGCTGGAGGGCTGGTGGCTGAGCAATAACAGCGTGGCCCGCTCTGGCGGCTCTTCGAGCATTTTCAGCAGGGCATTGGCGGCGTTTGGGTTCATCTCATCGGCATCATCAATGATCACCACACGCCTTCCACCATCCGCCGCAGACATCTGGAAAAACCCATTCAGCGCGCGAATGTCATCCACCACGATCTGTTTGCGCATCCGCTTGGTGTCGGGGTTGATGCTTCGGGTGATCACCTTGAGCGCGCCTTCACCGCCAGAGGCGATGCGCCGGGCGACGGGATGATCAGGGTCAATGTCCAGCGTTGTGGGGGCAGGGGCCGCGAACATGCCGCCGTCGTCCTTCGGCGTGGCCAGCAAGAAGCGCGCGATGCGCCAGGCCAGCGTCGCCTTGCCCACACCGCGCGGACCCGTCAGCAGCCAGGCATGATGTAATTTGTCCGCATTGAACGCATCCAGAAACGCCGCCTGTGCCGCGTCCTGACCAATCAGGCGCGGGGTGTCGCGGGGATGCAGGGCACCATCAATGCGGTCGGGCTGGGGGGCGTCATCGCTCATGGGGCGGGTGTAGCATGTTTGACGCCATAAGGAAGACGGCCCGGCCTATGAAACCAGACGTTCTTGAATGGCGGCCTGAACGGCTTGCGCTACCGTCTCAACCGAATGGCCACCGTCAATGACCACAAAGCGGTCGGGAAATTCCTGAGCCAGGGCAAGAAAACCCGCGCGCATGGCCTGCTGCAGGTCCTCGCCAAAGTCCTCGAAACGTTCCTCAGCCGTTTGCCGCGACAAGGCCCGTGACAGCCCTTGTGCGGGATCCATGTCGATCAGCACGGTGATGTCCGGCTCAATCCCGATCATCAACCGGTGCAGATCATCCACAACATGGCGCAGATCGCCCCGCGACACCCCTTGATACATCCGCGTGGAATCAGCAAAGCGGTCACAGATCACGACTTTGCCGGCAGCCAGGGCAGGGCCTATCGTGCGCTCAAGATGGTCGCGCCGTGCCGCGGTAAACAGCAAGATTTCTGTCTCGGCGGACCACCGATCCGGATCGCCTTGCAAGACCAGCGCGCGGATCTCTTCGGCCCCCTCGGACCCGCCGGGTTCGCGGGTCAGCACCACGTCGCGCCCTTGCTTTCGCAGATGATCTGCCAGCAGCCGCGCCTGGGTGGATTTGCCGGAACCGTCGATGCCCTCAAAACTGATGAACAGACCTGAGGCGGTCATGAAGCGCCCTGTGGTCCGGCATTCAGGCGCGCGATCAGATGTCTTGCCGCCGCAGAGACCTTGACCAGAAAGCCCCCGGCAGCCACCGTTTCAGAGGCCACCAGCGGGACCCGCAATTCCGGCAGATCATCGCGCGCGATGACCAGTTCAGCCAGCGGGTCGCCCTTGGCCACGGGCGCGCGGAAGGGGCCGGCATAGATGATTTCCCCCTCAAGGGTGGTATTCGCCGAGATGGGCATCAGCGCGGTCAGGTCCTGGGCCAGTTCCAGACCGACAGAGGGTGCCGCCCCCATGGACACGGGCGCATCGGCCAGGCGTGTGCCCGCGGTGCCCAGGGTTTTCTGGCTGAACTGTCGAAACGCCCAATTCACAATCGCCTCGGATTCGCGGGCCCGTGCAGCGGTGCTGTCCAGCCCTGAGATCACAAAAATCACCCTGCGATCACCCTGTTTGGCGCTGCCGACAAGCCCGTAACCGGCTTCTTGGGTATGGCCGGTCTTGAGCCCATCCGCGCCAATATTGAGGGCCAGCAGCGGGTTGCGGTTGAACCTGTTTGAGCTTTCATTTGGATCAAAAAGAAATTCGCGCTCTGCGAACATCGGGTAGAACTGCGGGAAATCCGTGATCAGCCGGTTTGCCAGCAGACCAAGGTCGCGCATTGACATGCGGTGCCCCGGCTTGGGCCAGCCATTTGAGTTCATGAAGGTGGAATTTGTCATCCCCAATTGCTGCGCGCGCATGGTCATGTCACGGGCAAAGCGCGCCTCGGTCCCCGAAAGCGCCTCGGCAATGACAACGCAGGCGTCATTGCCCGACAGCACGATGATCCCGCGCAAGAGTTCCTCGACAGAAACCCTTTCGCCCTCTTGCAAGAACATGGTGGATCCACCGTAGCGGGAGGCATCCGCCGACACCAGCAATTCCTGGTCCAGTTCCAGCCGCCCGGTCGATACCGCCTCGAAGGCCATATAGAGCGTCATCAACTTGGACATGGAAGCGGGCGGCAGCGGGGTGTCGGCATTCTTGGCCAAAAGCACGGTGCCTGTGGTCTGGTCGATCACGAAAGCCGACCCCGCCTTGGTTTCAAAGGCCTGAGCGGTCAGGGTCGTAAGGATCAGCGCCAGGCTGGCAGCAAGAAGGCGGATCATGAGGGATATATGCTCCTGTAGGGTATCAATTGCTGACCGCATAGGCATCAGAGAAGCCCTCGGCCTTGATGGCTTTGATCAGACTGTTCAGTTCATTGTTGCTGGTGGCAGGTCCGACAAGAACGCGCCAAAAGGGTTTGCCGTTGATCTGCGACGCCTTGATGGTGGGGACCATCCCCGCGCCGCGCATCTGTTTGGCCACGCGATCCGCGTTGGCCTCAATGCTGAAGATGCCCAGCTGCACGAATGGTTTTGGAATTTTTGACACCGCAGCGGTGGCCACGGGTTTGGGGGCTGCCGCAACGGGGGCGGCAATTGGCGCGGCCGGTGCTGCCTCGATCGCGGCACCGGCGGCTGCAATCGGGTCAAGCGATGTTTGTGCAACCTCGGCTGGTGCCGCAACAGTATCCGAAACCGCAGGGATCTGTGCTTCAGGTTCTTGCGCCTCTTCGCGGCGCAAGGCGGTGACGTTCAAAGGGGCAGGTGCCCCGGCCAGAATGCCCAAGGCCGCCGCAGCGTCAGAAGAGATCTGCAACTTGGGTCCGGGCAAATCGCGTTCCTTGCGAAACAGCGCGCCGATGACGAATTTTCCATTCGCCTCATTTCGAACAATCACGCGTTCGGGATCGGTGACATCGGGATGCGCGACCCAAACCCCGCCCAGCGAGGGGCGGCCATCCCAAAGGCCTTGATCGGTGACCGAAAAGACATCAGGCGCTTCGACATCCCGCTCGACCAGCTTGGTGGTTCTGGTACTGCTGGCAGTGCTGGCATCGGCCTGTGACTGGGGCAGGGGCAAGCTGAATTTGCCGTTCTCGTCACAGCCGGCCAAAAGGCCAATCGCCAAAATACCGCCCACCACCAAAGTGGCCCTGCGCCGGGGGCTGCTTGCGCCGTGATCTTGCGCCTTATCCATGGGCCTGCTCATCGTGGTCTCGTCCTTGCCTGCGGGCCCTTTGGGCCTCATTTTGCCGCGAATGACGGCACACCAATTGGTCCCCTCAAAGGGATCTTGGAGGCACTCTAACCTGCAACGCCCCACCTGAAAAGACTGCCCGCCCCGGATCGGCAATTTTCCACGCGGCAAATTTTATGGCTTTGGAATGATTTGTCCATTTGCCGAATCGAACAGACCAGATTATGGGGATCGGACTGCGGAGGTTTGGCAGAGTGGTCGAATGCACCGGTCTTGAAAACCGGCGGGCGTGAGAGCGTCCCCAGGGTTCGAATCCCTGAGCCTCCGCCATAAGTCGTTGAAAATCAATAGCTTACCATAGAAAAATTAGATTACCCATTCACCCACCCACCTAAGTT
>Ga0208544_10002505_pt1 | contig 11908 bp, 9 predicted proteins | sample DEB08_DNA_9_FD_184526 | JGI IMG/M metagenome (GOLD analysis project Ga0208544, IMG submission 184526) | Aqueous microbial communities from the Delaware River and Bay under freshwater to marine salinity gradient to study organic matter... | ecosystem: Environmental > Aquatic > Marine > Coastal ...
TTGATGAAATACAAGAGAACCTTGCGATTGACGTGACACCCGCCTCTTGGCCAATTGGTGTCGGTCGCGAATTCATCGGCTGCTATGATATTCTGCGCGACAGACTGGAATTGATGGACCGTGCGGATCGCAACAAGATCGCCGAAAGCATCCAGATCAGCGGTCTTGATGATCCAAAACTCGCCGATCATGTGCCCGCTCATTTGCTTGAGAAGTTCCTCGAAGAAATCGAGATGGCGAAAGAATTGCTGCCCAAGCTTGATCATGAAGCACTGTTAAACGGATCAATGACGCCGATCTGGTTTGGCTCTGCAATGAACTCGTTCGGAGTCAAGGAACTGATGGACGGGATCGCGACCTATGGACCGGAACCGCAAATCCAGACAGCCACACCGCGCAACATCGCACCTGAAGAAAAGAACGTCACAGGATTCGTGTTCAAGGTTCAGGCGAACATGGACCCAAAGCACCGCGACCGCGTGGCGTTTTTGCGGCTGGCCTCGGGACATTTTGAACGTGGCATGAAGCTCACCCATGTGCGGTCAAAAAAGCAAATGTCGATCACAAACCCTGTTTTGTTCTTAGCAGCTGATCGCGAATTGGCCGAAGAAGCATGGGCTGGCGATATCATCGGCATCCCCAACCACGGCCAATTGCGTATCGGCGATACATTGACCGAGGGCGAAGCAATCCGCGTTTCAGGCATCCCGTCATTTGCGCCGGAATTGCTACAAACCTGCCGCGCAGGTGACCCACTGAAGGCCAAGCATCTTGAAAAAGCATTGATGCAATTTGCCGAAGAAGGGGCCGCCAAAATCTTTAAGCCTACATTTGGCTCTGGCTTTATCGTCGGCGTTGTTGGTCCGCTGCAATTCGAAGTCCTCGCCAGCCGGATCGAGATGGAATACGGCCTGCCCGTCCGGTTTGAACCGTCACAATTCACCTCTGCACGGTGGGTGGCAGGCGAACAGCTTGCTGTCGACAAGTTCGTCAATGCCAACAAGCAGCATATCGCGACTGACAATGACGGCGACACCGTTTATCTGACACGGCTGCAGTGGGACATTGACCGCGTTGGGCGCGACTATCCTGATGTGACCTTGACCGCAACAAAAGAGATGATGGTTTAAGCATTCGTTAACCATCATGCAGGCAAGGTACGTCATGTGGCGTTTCCTTTTCTTTATCATACTCGGATTGGGGGCCTGCGCGCCGCGCCAAGGCGTGATCGCAGGCACCGATAGCTGGACCGGGTTTGCCCAAATTGTCACCTCCGAACACGAGATTTTTCGCGACAACAAAGCAACCATGACCGTGCGACCAGTTTCTATCGCACGCGACGGCGAGCGCGCCTTTGGTGTGCTCACTAACATTCGGCGCCGCGTCCCCAATGGGCCAATCATCAACGCGATGTAATCCGGCGATGTCCGATTAGACTACAAAAGACACGACCGACTGATGACCCACTGCATCGACGGCTGCCAAAGAGCAGAAATTGGCGTCATCAACATGACCGAGGCAAGCTTTCGACACGCCGCCCGCACGGGTTTGCCACTGCGGGTTTTCGGGCGGCGCGGGCGATACGAAGGCACTGTCCCCGCGACGCTGTTTCAACAGGTACTGGACGCCATTTCCAAGACCCGTCATGAATAGTCATAGCGACACGTCACATTCAAATCACCAAGAGGCCATTCGTGCGCAAGCCACCCCAAACATTCCAAGACGGTATCGGATCACTTGTCCCGCAATACCAAAAACGGCGCGCATTGCTAACCGGACCTGATCTGCCACCACACGACGTGGATTTCGAATTGCTCAAAGATCAGCCGTTACCAGCCCAAACCTTGCCGCGTCCCGAAGGTCTCAGCCGCGTTGCCAAGAAACGGCATATGTTGCTGGGCGAACTGGCGGGCCATTGCGAATTGGCATTGCTACATGGGCTTTTGGTGTCGCACCTGCGCAAGCATACCTATCCTGACGCAGCACCTGCGTTGTTTATGCGTATGTGGGCCGAGCAAGAAGAATGGCTATTGAACAACCTGCCCACACGTTGGTTAATATCAGCGGTGATCACCTTTGCTGAACACGGCCAATCAGAAGCTGACCGAAACCTTGCCGCACGTTTGAACATTCTGTTTTCGCTCATGAAAATCTTCGAATCCGAACGGTGCTTTTCCGGCCGTCCCCCGCAAAAGCCTTTCCGCATCGAAGACCGCAACAAAGCGCCCCTTCCAATGGGAATGAAAGATTTCTCGGTCCTGAATGGCGATCTTGAGGCGCACTTGCTTGCCCCGATTTGGCGCGATGCGAATACGACACCAATGATCGGCCCTCTGGTGCGACATTTGCTGGAATTGTTGAACCAGGATGACGGCACTGTGTTCCGCCGCCTTGCATTGATGCGCGAAACAGCAACAAAGGCGCGGTGATCCACCGCTTGGCTAGGGGGACTTCTTGACGCAGTGCAGCAATTAAGTTAGCTGCAATCACAGCCAAAAATGGCTGTTGACGCAGGACGCGCTGAACAAGCGTCCTTTCACCTTTGCGGACCGATCCGCAGACATAGGACGTATATGACTAAGTTTACTGATTTGAACCTTGACGCCAAGGTTCTCAAGGCCGTTGCTGAAACAGGCTACGACACACCTACCCCCATTCAGGCCGGCGCGATTGCCCCCGCCCTTGAAGGCCGCGATGTTTTAGGTATCGCCCAGACAGGTACTGGCAAAACCGCTGCCTTCACACTGCCAATGATTACACTGCTGGGCCGCGGGCGGGCACGCGCACGCATGCCACGGTCATTGATCCTTGCACCAACACGCGAATTGGCTGCACAAGTTGCTGAAAACTTTGATGCTTATGCCAAATACACCAAACTGACGAAAGCCTTGTTGATTGGCGGCACCAGCTTCAAAGATCAGGACAAACTGATCGACAAGGGTGTGGACGTGCTGATCGCGACCCCTGGCCGTTTGTTGGACCACCTTGAGCGCGGCAAATTGATTCTAACCGATGTGAAAATCATGGTCGTCGACGAAGCCGACCGGATGCTCGATATGGGTTTCATCCCCGACATCGAAGAAATTTTCAAGCGCACGCCATTCACCCGCCAAACACTGTTCTTTAGTGCGACAATGGCCCCAGAGATCGAGCGGATCACAAACACATTTCTGTCGAATCCTGCAAAAATTGAAGTGGCCCGTGCGGCAACAACGAACGTGAACATCAAGCAAGGTGTTGTGATGTTCAAAGCCTCTGCCAAACCCAAAGAACCGACTGAAAAGCGCGAATTGCTACGGAAATTGATCGACGCCGAAGGCGACGCCTGCACAAACGCGATTATCTTTTGCAACCGCAAATCCGACGTTGATATTGTCTCTAAGTCATTGAATAAATGGGGCTATCAGGCCGCGCCAATCCATGGCGATCTGGACCAAAGCCACCGCACAAAGACGCTGGATAAATTCCGCGACAACGAATTGCGCATCCTTGTGGCCTCTGATGTCGCGGCGCGTGGTTTGGATATTCCGGCTGTGACACACGTCTTTAACTTCGATGTGCCCAGCCACGCCGAAGACTATGTGCACCGCATTGGCCGGACCGGTCGCGCTGGACGCTCTGGCACCGCGATCATGATCTGCACGCCGCGCGACGAGAAAAACCTCGAGGACGTGGAACGTTTGGTCAAGACGACGATTCCCCGCTTGGACAGCCCAATGGGCAAATCAGCGGCCCCTGCCCCTGCAACGCCGCCCGAAGCTGATAAGACCTACGACAAGCCAAAGCGCACACGCAATCGCCGCAAGCCAGAGCCGAAGGTCGAAGATGTAAAGGTGCCAGAAGCCAAACCTGCTGCTGCACCCGAAGTCAAAGCAGAAGCGAAACCCCAACCTAAACCCGAGCACACACAAAAACCACGTGAAGAGCGTGCGCGCGGTGGCCGTGGACGTGGAAACGACCGCCGTGATAACGGACCAAAAGTTGTTGGTATGGGTGACGATACGCCAACGTTTATCGCATTAAGCTTTGCAGATCGGGCGAAAGACTAAAAAGTCGGGCTTAATCCTAGCTTATGCAAACTAGAATCAAAAAAGGTCGGGGTATTATCCCCGACCTTTTTTTATGCGCCTAACCGCGACACGATCACAGTCACTTCGGGCTTTTTACCAATCTCGCCCTGCGCAGAACGTCGAGCGATCGTCTTAAGCTCTTTTTCCAGCTTCACATCATCGCGCAACGTCTTGGCGTTGGCGCGGTTTATGAACTGGCTCAGGTCCTGTTCGACAACTTCAACCAAGGCGGCATTGTTGCGCCCTGTCTCGGCCAGACCAGAGGTTTCAACCCACGGATCACCCAGCGGTTCGTCATTTTCATCGATGATCAGCGTCACGATCATATGCCCGTTCAGCGCCATGCGGATACGGTCACGCACGATGCCATCCATAGCACCCACTTGCACAGAGCCATCAAGATAGGTCCGGCCGGTCTCGATATACTCGGCAACAGTCGCGCGGTTCCCCGACAGATCAATCATCATACCATTGACCGCGACAATGCCCGCAAGCCCGCTTTCGCCACCCAGTTTCACGTGCTCGCGCAAATGACGGTGCTCGCCGTGCATCGGGATCAGAATTTGTGGTTTCACAATCTGGTGCAGGCGCTGCAAGTCGGGACGGTTAGCATGGCCCGATACGTGGTACTTGCCGCCCGCGTCGTCGATCACGTCGACGCCCAGTTCAGACAACTGGTTCATGATACGGATCACGCCGCGTTCATTGCCGGGAATTGTCTTGGAAGAGAACAGAAACGTATCCCCATCTTTCAACTTCAGGCCCAAATAGGACCCTTGTGCTAATTGCGCAGACGCCGCACGGCGTTCGCCTTGGCTGCCGGTGACCAACAGCATCACGTTCTCGCGCGGCATGTTCAGCGCGTCTTCGGGGGACACAACAGGCGGAAATCCGGTCAAAATACCAACTTCAGTGGCGGCTTCGACCATCCGGCGCATTGCACGACCCAATAGCACGACGGAACGGTCGGCCTTTTGGGCGGCCATAGCCAATGTCTTTAAACGCGCGATGTTCGACGCAAACGTGGTCGCGACAACCATGCCGCCCGCTTGTTTCATCATATCAGCGATTGCATCACCAATTGATGCCTCTGACCTGCCAGCATCCCGTGAAAACACGTTAGTACTGTCACAAATCAGGGCTTTGACACCATCTTTGGAGACTTCTTCCCACAGAGCTTCGTTCCACGGATCACCAACAATCGGTGTTTCGTCGATCTTGAAGTCACCAGAATGTAGCACCCGGCCTTCTGGCGTATCGATCAAAAGGCCTGCACTTTCAGGGATCGAGTGGCTGATTGGCAGATATGACACCTTGAGCGGACCACAAGTAATCACTTCGGGATAAACGCCAACAACTTTAACCACACTTGCGGGATGGCCATGTTCGTCCAGCTTGCGCCGCGCAATATTGGCCGTGAAAGCCCGCGCATAAACAGGCGCGCCCAGACGTTCCCAATAGTGCCCAATTGCGCCCACATGGTCTTCGTGTGCGTGAGTAATAAAGATACCTTCGATCTGCGCTTTGCGCGCCTCGAGCCATGCAATATCCGGCAGGATCAGATCAACACCCGGTGTGCTGTCCATATCAGGGAACGTCACACCCAAATCGACCACAATCAGGCGTTCCTTGCCCGGTGCGCCATAGCCATAAACATAGGCGTTCATGCCAATTTCGCCGGCGCCCCCAAGAGGCAGATATATCAGGCGGTCGGTCATGCGTTTTCCTTGGTAAAGTGGTCAATATGAATACCACTATATGTGGCATATCAGGGTCTGGTACGTGATTTCGGCCTGATTGACAGGCTACAGGCTGTTTGTCGAGACTTGAGTACGCCTCAACTGCCTTACTCGTCACTATGAGGCTTCGCGCGCCATGCATTGATCCACTTGATAGGATCAGGTCGATGTACGCGGACCTTAAAGATGAAAGCCAAACCCAAGATGAAAAGTAACGCAGCACCAAGTCCCGTCCCATTCATGAAGAACAGTTGCAACTCAGCTTGCTCGATCAATTGTGCTAGATATTCCACGGAAGACTCCTCGCTTTAATGCGGGTCGTTGCCCTATGGTCCCATAAATTTAGCTGGTCCATGCGCACCGGGTCAATCAATTTATTGGACTGTTGACGACACTATACTTTCCGTCAATTAGAAGCGGAATGTGATCCCTACTCCAATGTTAGTTGCATCCGAGATGTGTGTCTTCAGTGCTGTAGACTGTGTCACGTGCGCACTGCTGCAACTTTGTTATACTTATGGATCACGGTCAGGCCGTGAATCGTCAAATCGTCATCATATGCGTCGAACAGCTTTTCGGACTGCTGGAACAACGGCGCCAAGCCACCGGTTGAAATCACCTGCATTGGCACGCCGCGTTCTGCCTTGATCCGCGCACATATCTCGCGGACCAACCCGATGTAACCCCAAAAGACGCCAGACTGCATACAGGCAACAGTATTGGTGCCAATTACCGCTTGCGGTTTGGATATATCAACGTGCGGCAAGGCAGCTGCAGCATTGTGCAACGCCTCTAGAGAGAGGTTGACCCCCGGGGCAATTACGCCGCCGACATAGGCCCCATCTGATGCAACAACATCAAAAGTCGTGGCCGTCCCGAAATCAACAACGATCAAATCGCCGCCAAAGCGGTCAAATGCGCCTGCGGTATTTACCAATCGGTCAGGCCCAACTTGCGTTCCCGCATCAACGCGTGGCTGCGCTGGCAGCAGGCAATCGGATTTGCCGACAACCAAAGGACGGCAGTTGTAATAGCGATCGGCAAAGACCCGCAGGTTGAACACCACGCGCGGCACTGTCGAGCTTACGATGACTTCATCGATCTCGACGTCTACTTTTTGAAACCGCATTAGCGTGGATAGCCAGACATAGTACTGATCTGCCGTGCGCTGCCATTCTGTGCTGGTGCGCCAAGTGGCGATGAATTCTGTGCCATCCCAAATCGAAAAAACCGTGTTGGTATTCCCGCAATCAATTGCCAAGAGCATCAGCTGCCCTCCCTTTTAGAAAAATATGTCCGCCGCTGAAATCGCGCGCGGTCCAGTGCCTGTGATCAGCACAAGGTTGCCGTCTTTGTCGATGCTGTCAAAGATGCCTGTTACATCCTCGCGGCCTGTGCGTGCGGTGATCACCTCGCCAAGTCGGGCCGCTTGCGACAGCCAATCTTCGCGGATGCGTCCAAATCCTAGACGCAGCAGCTTTGCTTCTTGCGTGGCATACGCATCGGCAAGCGTCGCAAGGAAATCTAGCGGTTCGACTTCCCACCCACCTGCGGCCATCAAGCTGGTGGGCGCGAAACTGGCGTCTGTCACACCTTCGGGAGTGTGCTTGAGGTTCACACCGACCCCAATGGACAACCAATCCACAAAAGGACCTTGCCCACTGCTTTCAAGCAAAATTCCTGCGACTTTGCCACCGGACAGCAAGACGTCATTAGGCCATTTCAGGCTAAGCTTTTCGGAAGGCACATAGATTGCCAGCGCCTGATATAACGCGTTAGCCGCCAGGAACGACCGCTTTGCAGCCTCGAGTGGCGTCGCCTCTGGGCGCATAATCAGTGTGGCGTTCAGATTGCCCTCGGGCACGACCCAAGGCCTGCCCCGCCGTCCGCGCGCGGATGTCTGGGTCTTTGCAATGATCCATGTTGGGCGGTCGATATTCGGCGCGCGGCGCGCTGCCTCTGACATAGTGCTGTCAACACTGTCCAGCACGACGCGGGCATAGCCTTCCGGCCAATGCCCGTGTCCGTTGTCTTTAGTTGACAAGCGTCGCCGCTGCGGCCGCAGCAATGGGTTCGATGCCGAACAGGTTCACGACACCAAACAACATCACCGCTGCCGAACCCATCAAGAGGGTCCACAAAACAGGGTTCATCTTGCTATCAAGCTGTTCACCTTCTTCACCGAAGTACATGAAGTAAACGATGCGGATATAATAAAATGCGCCAATCACTGATGCGATCACACCTGCCACAGCGAGCCATGCAAGACCACCATCGTAAGCGGCACGCATTACGTAGAACTTACCGAAGAAACCCACCATTGGCGGCACACCCGCAAGGCTGAACATCAACACAAGCATCGCCAATGCGCGCAACGGCTGACGTTTGGAATACATGCGCAGGCTTTGGATATCCGTGACAGGGCGGCCATCACGTTCCATCGACAGGATAAACGCGAATGTACCGATATTCATCGTCACATAGATCGCCATGTAGATCAGCATCGCCTGCACACCAAAGGCCGTGCCAGCCGCCAAACCCATCAAAGCAAAGCCCATGTGCGCGATTGATGAATAAGCCATCAGACGTTTGATGTTAGTCTGACCAATCGCCGCAATCGCACCAAGGAACATCGAAATAACGGACAAGAACGCAACGATCTGCTGCCAGTCACTGACGATATTGCCAAATGCGTCGTGAACAACACGAGCAAACAGCGCCATCGCCGCGACCTTCGGGGCCGTTGCAAAGAACGCGGTCACTGGCGTAGGCGAACCTTCGTAGACGTCCGGGGTCCACATGTGGAACGGGGCCGCAGACACCTTGAAGGCAAAACCCGCCAGCATGAACACCACGCCAAACAACATACCAAGTGAAGCGCCATCGGCTGTCGCCTCGATGATGCCGGAAAACAGTGTCGTACCTGCAAAGCCGTATGTCAGCGACGCGCCATATAGCAGCAAGCCGGACGACAATGCGCCAAGCACGAAATACTTCAGGCCCGCTTCTGTCGATTTCGCGCTATCGCGGCGCAAGGATGCAACCACGTAAAGGGCAAGCGACTGTAGCTCTAGGCCCATATAAAGCGCCATAAGGTCGCCTGCGGAAACCATGACCATCATACCGACAACCGCCAAAGCGACCAGAATAGGGTATTCGAATTTCAGCAACCCGCGCTGCTGCATATAGCTTTCGGACATCAGCAGCACGGCAGCCGCAGACATCAAAATGACGATCTTGGCAAAGCGCGCAAAGCCATCATCGATAAACATACCGCCAAAGGCCACGTTCGTGCCCTGCCCGTTCACACCGATCCAAATGGCCAACAATACAAACAGGCCAGATGTGGCCCACGTCAGCAGCGGCGCAAGCGCGTCTTTGGTAGTATAAACCGCGATCAGTAATGCGGCCATTGCAAAGACCGCCAGCACGATCTCGGGCATCAGGATTTGGATATCAGCGCCAATCATAATGGGCTTTCCTTAATTCGAAGCGAATTGGGCGGCGGCCTCAAAGGCAGCCACGGCAGTTTCGTAATTGACGACCAGCGCGGCAACGCTTGGGCCAGTGATGTCGAGGACAAGCGCAGGGTATACACCCAAAAGCAGTGTCATAAAGACCAGAGGTGCAAAGATGACCCGCTCGCGTGTGCCCATATCGGTAATTGTGCGCAGGCTTTCTTTGATCAGATCCCCCATAACGACGCGGCGGTACAGCCACAGCGCATAGGCAGCTGAAAAGATCACGCCAGATGTCGCAACTGCCGCGACCCAAGTGTTTACTTGGAAGATACCAACCAATGTCAGAAATTCTCCAACAAACCCGGATGTGCCCGGCAAGCCGACGTTGGCCATCGTGAAGAACATAAAGATCAGCGCATAAGCCGGCATCCGGTTTACCAGACCGCCATAGGCGTCGATTTCGCGGGTATGCATCCGGTCATAAATGACGCCGACACATAGGAACAATGCGCCAGAGATAAAGCCGTGGCTGATCATCTGGAAAATCGCGCCATCAAGACCTTGCTGGTTCACTGCAAAGATACCCATCGTCACGAAACCCATGTGCGCTACGGACGAATACGCAATCAGCTTTTTCATGTCTTCCTGAACCAGTGCGACCAGCGATGTGTAGACGATCGCAATGGCCGACAGCCATAGAACCATCGGTCCCATCACTTCGGATCCCACTGGGAACATCGGCAGGCTGAAACGTAGGAAGCCATAGCCGCCCATCTTCAGCAAGATCGCCGCAAGTACCACAGAACCCGCGGTCGGGGCCTGAACGTGTGCGTCGGGCAACCACGTATGCACAGGCCACATAGGCATTTTGACCGCGAAGCTGGCAAAGAATGCGAGCCACATCAGGGTTTGCATGCCACCAATGATCTGGACGCCAAGGATGCTAAAGTTCTCGGTCTCGAAGGTGAACGTCATCAGCGTTGGAATGTCGGTTGTACCCGCCGCAGAGAACATCGCAACCATTGCCACCAGCATCAGCACAGAGCCAAGGAAGGTATAAAGGAAGAACTTGAACGACGCGTAAATCCGGTTCTTGCCGCCCCAGATGCCAATGATCAGGAACATCGGGATAAGGCCAGCTTCGAAGAACAGGTAGAACAGGACCAGATCAAGCGCCATGAAGACGCCCAGCATCAGTGTTTCAAGCAACAAGAACGCGATCATGTATTCTTTGACGCGGGTAGTGACGCTCCAGCAGGAGGCGATAACCAGCGGCATCAAGAATGTGGTTAGCATCACAAACAGGATCGAAATTCCGTCGACGCCCATTTTGTATTGCAGACCCAGAAGCCAGTCACGTTGTTCCACCATTTGGAAACCAGTGTCACTCGCGTCGAAATTGCCTAGAATAAACAGCGACGTCAGGAACGTGACCGCAGTTGTGACCAAAGCCACCCATTTGGCATTGCGCTGCGCGTCTTCGTCATCACCACGCAAGAACAGCGCTAGAATAACAGCGCCCAACAGCGGCAGGAACGTTGTCAGGGAAAGAATATTGCCCATTAGTTTGCTCCCCCGAACAGCGTCATCCAGGTCAGCATTGCGGCGATGCCCAGCACCATCGCAAAGGCGTATGTAAAGATATAGCCAGACTGTGCGCGGCCCGCGAGCCGTGTGAAGAATGGAATGATCCCCATAGCAAGCCCGTTAATGCCCCCATCGATTGTCTTGGTGTCGCCCTGCTTCCACAGCAGTCGGCCCAAAGCGAGGGTCGGCTTGATGATGGCAAAGTTGTAGATTTCGTCAAAGTACCACTTGTTCAGCAAGAACTGGTAAAGCGGTGCCTGCTGCGTGGCCAATTTGTGCGGCCAGTCGGGACGGCGAATATACATCTGATAAGCCAGTCCAAGACCTGCAAGCATCGCAAAGAACGGCGCAAGCTTGACCCAAGTCGGGACTTCATGCGCTTCGTTTAACACATGGTTTTCGGGGGCCACGTGGATCGCACCTTCGCCGGGTTGGCCTGCAAAGTTGTAATGATGCTCTTCTTCTTTTGCATCGGCATCATGCGCTACTTCTTCAGCGTGATCGTCACCGTGCGCGGCATCTTCGGCGTGCGCAGCGTCTTCACCATGCTCGGTTGCTTCTGCGTAAGGGACACCAAAGAACTTGGCGACTTTATCGGTGTGGCCAAAGAACGACCCGTACCAAACCATACCGCTAAACACTGCGCCAACGGCCAAAACATAAAGCGGCACCAGCATCGAGTTGGGGCTTTCATGCGCGTGATCATGCGTATGTGCATCGCCGCGCGGTGTGCCGTAAAAGGTCATGAACATCAAACGCCAGCTGTAGAAACTTGTCATCAGAGCAGCGACGACAAGCATCCAGAAGGCGTAGCCACCTGCAGTGCCCGCATATGCGGTTTCAATGATCGCGTCTTTGGACACAAAGCCCGCAAAGCCGATCGGGAAGCCCACATAAAGCAGCGGAATACCAACGCCGGTAATGGCCAATGTGCCGATCATCATCATCGCAAAGGTCTTGGGAATCTTGTGGCGCAAACCGCCATAGTTCCGCATGTCCTGCTCGTGATGCATCGCATGGATCACGGAACCCGCGCCAAGGAACAGCATCG
>Ga0208544_10002507_pt1 | contig 11905 bp, 10 predicted proteins | sample DEB08_DNA_9_FD_184526 | JGI IMG/M metagenome (GOLD analysis project Ga0208544, IMG submission 184526) | Aqueous microbial communities from the Delaware River and Bay under freshwater to marine salinity gradient to study organic matter... | ecosystem: Environmental > Aquatic > Marine > Coastal ...
CGCGAAAGCGATTTGTTCCGCAAGCTGTTTGAGGATGTTCTTCAACGTTGCATGACCGAAGGGCTTGTGGGTGGTGAAGCCTTTGGTGTGGATGCCTCTCTGATCAAAGCTGACGCCAACCGTGAAGATGGCATCGCTCCACAGGATTGGTCGCCAAGTGAACATGCAAGCCGCGCCACCGAAGAATATCTGCAAAAACTGGATGATGCTGCTTTTGGGGCCGCAACACCAGTCGAACCGAAGTTCATCTCGCCAGTTGATCCGGCAGCCCGGTGGTCGGCCGCCGATCGTGGCAAGGCGCACTTCATCTACTCGAACAATTATCTCGTCGACCTCGACAATGCGATCATCGTGGATGTCGAGACGACAGCGCCCATTCGCCAGGCCGAGAACAAGGCTGCTCGTGACATGATCGAACGGTCAAGGGAACGGTTTGATCTCTACCCTGCACGACTGGTCGGCGACACCGGCTACGGAAGCGCCGAGATGCTGGGTTGGCTCGTATACGAGCACGGGATCGAACCGCACATTCCGGTGTTCGATAAATCTGCCAGGCGGGACGGTGCCTTCTCACGCTCCGACTTCCAGTTCCATCACGGCAAGGACGCCTACCGCTGTCCGGCAGGCAAATGGCTTCACCAGTACCGCCGTCCCTTCAAACAATCACGCGATACGGTCGACGAAGATGGCATGCGGCGGTATCGCGCCAGCAAGCTTGATTGCGATGCATGTCAGTTGAAGGACCGCTGCGTGCCAAAAGAACCCTCCCGCAAAATCATGCGATCCGTCTTCGAGGGTGCGCGCGACATGGCCAGAGATATTGCAAAGACCGATGCCTATGTCACCTCGATGCGCCAGCGAAAGAAGGTTGAGATGCTGTTTGCGCATCTGAAGAGGATCATGAAGCTCGACCGATTGCGCCTGCGAGGACCGAACGGAGCCAGGGACGAGTTCCTCATCGCAGCCACCGCGCAGAACCTTCGCAAGATGGCGAAGCTAATCCCAAACCCAGCCTGAAAAGGCACCAAAATCACACGCAAGCCGCTGCCAAAATCGCCAAAATCGCCGACTTTTTCAACAAAATCGGCCCTTAGCCGACCTTTGTCAAACTCCATTGATTTTCCCCAAAGCTGACATTACCTTCAGACAAGTAGTGAGGACTTCATTCCAGGACAGCGCCATCGCGCAACTTAGTTCCTCACCGAAATTGTACTAATAGCTGGTTGCTTACCGACTCGCGAAATCAGCATTTTCTGCCAATTACTTGAGAAGAAAATTCGTGTCAGCATTTGTCTGCAGTACGGGAGTTTGATCCCATGCGGCAATCGCGTCAACTTGTTGCCGCAAGCGTCTTTTTCGGGTCATAAAACGGCATTGGTACAACGGTGCAGCCACGCTTTTCCTCGAGTTTGTCGACCGTGAGTGCCGTCCCGATTTCCACATTACCGACACTTATCATTGCAAGGGCGATGTTCTTTTCCAACCTTGGGGAATAGATCGCGGATGTTACCGTGCCGACCTGACTACCATCCTTCATTACCGGCCAGAAGAAATCATTGGAGCCGACAAAGGGATCGGCTTCTATTTCCAACCCGACCAGACGCTGCGTTACACCCTTTTCCCTGATCCTTGCGAGCGCGGCCTTGCCGATGAAATCCGCCTCCATGTCAAGATTTACAAGGCGGTCCATGTTCAACTCATAGGGGTTGTTCGCCAGGGTCATGTCAGCGTGATAAGACAACATGCCGGCCTCGATGCGGCGGATGCTCGATGTGTGACCTGGTTTAAGGCCGAAAGGCACTCCTGCAGCCATGATGTGCTCCCAAAGCATGTCGCCTGCAGAGCTATCACGCAGGAAAATCTCGTATCCCAGCTCACTCGACCAGCCGGTGCGTGAAATGATAAGAGGAACACCATTCCAGTCATATTCCATGAAATAGTAGTATTTGAGCTCTGTCGGGGCATCACCAAAGGCCGCACGCAAAATGTCGCGCGACTTGGGTCCCTGCAATTGCAGGGGAGAGACGTCGGGTTCGTTGATCTCGACATCCATCCCGGAATTGATTGCAATACCGCGTGCCCATAGCAGGACATCGCTGTCTGCAATGGAAAGCCAGAAGTGATCATCAGCCAGTTTGAGAAGGACAGGGTCATTGATTATACCGCCTTGCGCATCCGTGATCAGAACATATTTGCACTGTCCGACAACAGTTTTGGATAGGTCGCGGCAGGTCAGATACTGGGTAAATTTGGCCGCGTCTGGGCCCTTGATCTCGACCTGGCGCTCAACAGACACGTCGCAGAGAATTGCCTCGTTGACGAGATTCCAAAAGTTCACGCTGGGATCACCAAAATCGCGGGGAATGTACATGTGGTTGTAGACTGAAAAACCTTTGGCGCCCCAGCGCAGGGCTGCATCGGAATAAGGTGATTTTCTGACTTGTGTTCCAAAGCTGAATTGTGCGAATTCTAGTTCGTGTGACATGATGTTAATCCAATAAAGGGGTTAGGGGTTAGCGTTTCTAGCGAACCAGATCGCGCAGTTCGTTCTTGCGGATTTTGCCGGTGGAAGTTTTTGGCAATTCCCCAAAGATCACTTTTTTAGGGCGCATGTACCCGGCAAGTCGGGTCTTGGCGTGAGCAAGAAGTTCCTCCTCCGTGACCTCACCTAACAGTTCGACAAAAGCGCAGGGCACTTCACCCCATTTCTCGTCAGGCATTGCCACAACTGCGACCAGATTGACGGCGGGATGTGAATACAGAGCTTTTTCAACCTCGATCGAAGAAATGTTTTCACCCCCTGAAATGATGATGTCCTTGGAGCGATCTCGGATCTCGATATAGCCATCGGCGTGTTGAACCGCGATATCGCCGGACCAGAACCAGCCGTCCTTGAATGCCTTTGCTGTTTCCTCTGGGGACTTCAGATATCCCTTCATGACAATGTTGCCGCGAAAGGCGACTTCACCCAGCGTTTCGGCGTCCCATGGCACAGGGGTGCCGGTTTCAGGATCAAGAACCAAAACGTCTTCTTCAAGCTCATAGGCAACGCCCTGACGGGCCTTCAGTTCTGCCTGTTCTTCTAGCGGCAGTGAGGCCCAGTGGGGTTTCTCTGCGCAAACGACAGCCGGGCCATAGACTTCGGTCAGCCCGTAAACATGAGTGATGGAAATGCCCATGGCTTCCATCCCCTTGATCACGCTGGCCGGGGGCGGTGCGGCTGCAGTCATCATCTTGATCTTTTGCGGGAAGGCGCGTTTTTTCTCTGCACCGGAGATCATCGACATGATGATCGGCGCGCCGCACAAATGGGTAACGCCATGATCTGCGAATGCGTCATAAATAGCATCCGCTCGTGGTTGACGCATGAATACATGGGTGCCTGCCAGCATTGTGATTGTCCATGGAAAGCACCAGCCGTTGCAGTGAAAAAGCGGAAGCGTCCACAGATATACGGGATGATGCGGCATTTCCCAGGTCACCACATTATTGACCGCATTGGTCCACGCGCCGCGGTGAGAATATACGACACCCTTGGGTCGTCCGGTCGTGCCGGAGGTGTAGTTCAGCGCAAGCGCATCCCATTCATCCGCAGGAAGTGCATAGGCAAAATCAGGATCGCCTTCTGCCAGAAGATCCTCATAGGTCAATGCACCAATTCTGTCTCCGCCCGGTCCTTCGCTGTCTTCAATATCTACAACCAGAAGGTCGCAGCCACTCTGAGCGATCGCGGCAGCGGTCAGGGCTGAATACTCAGTATCAACCAGAAGCACCTTTGCCTCACCATGCTCTAGGATATAGGCGATCGTGTCGGCATCGAGCCGCGTATTATTTGCATTCAGGACCGCACCCAGCAAGGGTAGCGCCAGAGCGCATTCCAGTGCCTCGGGAATGTTGGGGGCGATCAGGGAAATGGTGTCGCCCTTGCCAATACCGCGCTTTGCAAGAGCAGAGGCAAGGCGCCTGCACCGCGCTGCTACCTCACCCCAATTGCGCCGGATGCGACCGTGTATCTGCGCCGGGAGCTCAGGGTGTACACGTTCAACGCGTTTGAGAATAGAGACAGGCGACAACGCGGTATGGTTGGCAGCGGCGCGCGCGAGTTCAGGACCTTCGTATATCATTCGCCTGTCCAATCCGGCATGGGTTCCTTGCGGGTGAAAGCCCCTATGCCGGCTTCAGCATCGCGTGCCATCATGTTTTCTGCCATCGTCCGGCCTGCGAATGCATAGGCCTCCTCCAACGACATTTCCAGTTGCTCATAAAAGGCGCGTTTGCCAATCTTGACAGCTGCTGAGGATTTGTCAGCGATGATGCGCGCGATTTCTATGGTTGCATATTCAAGTTCTGCCAACGGCACCACTCGGTTCAACAGCCCCATCTGTGCAACGCTGGCTGCAGGCAGAAACTCGCCCAGCAGCAGCATTTCCATCGCCTGCTTGCGCGGAACATTGCGGCTCAGTGCAACCATTGGCGTCGAGCAGAAAAGCCCGATGTTCACACCAGAAGTTGCAAACGTTGCATCCTCGGCAGCTACGGCCAGATCACAGGACGCCACCAGCTGACACCCTGCGGCCGTGGCAATGCCGCGCACTTCGGCGATAACAGGTTGCGGAAGGCGCACCACGCGCAGCATCATCGCCGAACACTTGGCAAAGAGATCCTGGAAATACTGGAAGCCTCCGTCAGCGTCGGCACGGCGCTCGGCCATTTCCTTCAGATTGTGCCCTGCGCAAAAGTGGTTGCCGCCGCTGCGCAAGATTACTGCCTTAACGCTACGGTCAACAGCAATTTGGTCAAGCGTTTCTGACATCGCCGCCAGCATCGCCTCGGACAGGGCATTGATCGACTTGGGTGCATTCAGCGTCAAAACGGCAATACCGTCCGTGTTAGCGCGCAAGATGAGGCTTTCATTATCCATTGAATTGTCTTTGTTCACACCAAATTTCCCCCGGCTTTTTTCCAGGCAGAAACGCCACCTGCCAGATTGACGACCGGTGTGAGACCCATCTCCATTGCTGCCTTGGCAGCAATGGCGGAGCGCCCGCCAGAGGCGCAGTAAAAGACATAGGTCTTGTCCTGATTGAATTCGGGTTTATGCGCTAGAGATTCCGGACAGATATGGAATTCCATCATGCCGCGGGACGAAGTTACTGCACCTGTAATAACGCCGGTCCTTGCCTGTTCCGTACCATCACGCAGATCAACGAAGACATGATCGGTAGAGCCGACCAGTGGCAGGGCTTCTTCGGCACTGATTTCAGGCACGATTGCCATGGCTTCCTTCACGATTTCTTTGGACGTCTTGGTAATGGTTTGCGGCATGGTTGGTTTCCTTATTCGGGGGGACAGTGCATCGATGTCAGATCGCCAGATCGAGGCGAGGTTTCCAGAACGGCCGGAACAACTCGATCTTGGGGCAGCGATTCATCACCACCCGAAGGCCTGCCTCTTCGGCAAGTTTGGCTGCGCGATCATCGTAGACACCGATTTGCCCCCAAAGCACCTTGGCACCGATGGCAATAGCCTTTTCAGCGATGCCATAAAACTCCTCTTTCGGGCGAAAGACTTCGACCATGTCGACTGGGCGGTCGATTTCCTCAAGAGAATGATAGACCGGAATTTCGCGAATCTCCGTCAAGTTCCGGTTCGGGTTTACAGGGATCATGTCGTAGCCGGTCTCGTGCATCACCCGCAGCACCCCGTAGCTAAACTTGGTCTTGTCGGCGCTCGCCCCGACCATGGCGATGGTCTTCACCGATTTCAGGATATCGGCAAGGTATTTCGCATCATAGTCGTAGAGTTCATCAAGTGCATCGGCTGGCATGGTTCAGGTCTCCTTGTTATTTTCACGTGCTGCCGCTTTATTAGTCGAGGGCGCGGGGGTCGCGACATCCGCCTTCAGCTCATGTGACTCAAGCGGATCGAGGAATGGGTTACGGTAGAGCTTGTCGTGGCTTTCGACGCCGATCTCCAAGGTGCAGTCAGTGGTGGCACGAGCGACGCAGAGCAGAACATAGCCGTTATTGATCTGGCGATTGTTGAGAGCAACCTGGCGACGCTGATCAATTTCGCCTGCGGTCAGTTTTGCTGCGCAGGTGATACAACCCCCGTATTTGCAGCCATAGGGCAAATCGACACCCTGCTCGCGCAGGGTATCGAGCAATGGACGGCGCGCATCGACAGTGTATACCGCGCCGTCACGGTTGCCGATGGTTATGGTGCGGGTCCCGGTCACAGCCAGATATCGCTGGTGCAATCACCGCCAGGATAGCGGGTTTCATGGCAACGGCTGGGACCGTTGGGTTCTTTGCCGAAATCGACGATAAAGTCTTCATTGATCTTCATGCCGCCATTTTCGACATCACAGTCGATCATCACCATAACACCGCCCTGGGTGCGGATCTCCGGGTAGAATTGGTTGTCCCAAGTCGAGAACAGTGAGGTGGTGACATAGAGCCGTCTGCCATCGAGAGAGAGCTGGTACATTTGCGGCCCTCCCGCAACCTTGATGCCATTAACCTCGGGCGCCTTGCCCAGCAGTCCACCCATCCACACCTGGCCAGTCAGTTTCGGGTTATGCGGGTCAGTGATGTCATACTGGCGCATGTCGCCATGCAACCAGTTGTTGAGATATAGATACTTGTCGTCCATCGACACCAGGATGGCACTCATCACGCCCGGAATCGGGATTGGCCATTCAGGGTGCGGTTCGTTTTCGACATCAATGATTTTTTCCCATTCCCACTTGCCCGCCTCGGACTTCCAGAAATGGATCACGTTGGCAGACAGCGCAGCGCCGCAAAAGCCGTGCGTGCTGTTGGGATTGTGGTGGAATTTGACCTCTAGCGGGATCAACCCGTCTTCTCCAAGATACAGGGTTTCCACCGGCTTTCGCTTCTCGAAATCCCAGATGTGCAAACGGCGGCCGTATTTCAGGTGCCCCACTTCTTCCAGGTCGAAGCCCGGCATGAAGGTATTTGGCGCTGCCCATTCTGAGGAGACCATGACGTTGTGGCGCGGCTGGTACCAGAAATCATAGCTGAACGGGATGTCGCCCATGGTTTCTTCCCAACGGCCGACGATCTCGAAATCCTTGTTCAGTTGCAGATAACCGCCAGGCGCTTCGCCCTTTGCGTCGCCGAGAAAGGAAATGATGATCTCCGAGCCCAGACAATGCACGGTGTGAGGTCCACTCAGATTGGCCTTTACCTTGATCTCGGCACCGTCGATCACCTTGTGCAAACGTGGGGCATAGGGGTCAGTAGCCGTGTCAATGACGTGAATATTGTTGGAGCGTACGCCCGGTACCAACAGATATTTACGCGCCATTGAGCTGTCGTCATGGCAAGACGAGCAGGCATTCCAGCCCATGTGGTGCAATTCATCGCCAATACCGGGCATTTCGAGCCGGTGAATTACCTGAGAGTAGGTGGGGCTATCCGGATCCGCGTCAACCGTCGCCAGGTAGTCCGGTTTTTGAATTCCGGTACCAGTGTAGATGGCTATTGCGTAAAGCAGTTTTTCACGAGGAGCCTTGATGGCCTCGGCGGGGCTAGCATACCCCGGGCCGCAACATGCACCGTTTTTCATCACTTTCCTCCCTTAGTCCCTTGCGATAACGCAATATTTCTCATATATCGATAATACAATTATCGCAAGGCAAAAAAATGCATCTTGAACGCCTCACCCATATTCTCGAAATCGTAGGGCAGAAAGGGGAAGCAACGGTGGCTGAGATCTGCGCGCATTCTGATCTTCCAAAACCGTCTGCTTACAGGCTGGTGCAAGATCTTGTCGGCGTAGGACTGCTGGAACCAGTTGGACGCGGGCAGTTTTCTATCGGCACACGCCTGAAGGCAATAACCCATAGCGATCACTCTGACCGCACATTGCTGGACTTGATTGCACCAACGCTCAAGCTGGCTGCAACACAATATGGAACCGCATTTTTCTTATCACGATTGCGCGGAAAATCCGTGGAAATCATTCATGTCGAGACGCCGGACAAAGGCGTGTCTTATCTCCATCCAGGGTTGGGAAAACGCCCGTTGCATGCCTGTTCCTGTTCAAAGGCGGTTGCTGCCTTTTCGCCGGAACTTTTCCCAACCGGAGAAATGGAGGGGCGGCTACGGGCCTATACCGAATTCACGCTGACAAATGTGCATGATCTTGAAGCTGAGTTCGAAACCATTCGCCGACGCGGTTTTGCCGAATGCGTGGAAGAGATTGAACGCGGCATGTGTTCGATTGCAGCGCCCATTGCGCCAAGCGGACCGGGCGCCACATTGTCAATCGGAGCTACCGGATCAGTGCGTGTTTTTACATCGGCGTTCCGCGAAAAGCTCGGACCAGTGATTGTTCAGATTGCTAGTGAAATTTCAGCAAGCCTGGGCTGGGATGCAGCGTCGGGCTATGGAATAGCAAACGTATCTTGACGTAGCGATTTCAATTAATATCTGCACTTTACGGGATTGTGAACAGCACCAATTTCGCAAGAGCTCGAAGCGGAACACGACGACGAAAGTTTGTTCCTATCTGCTTAAAAACGGTATTTTAGAAAGCCTGAATGTCCACTTTCACAGCATCTCGAATAAAGTCACATATGCAGCGAAGGACCGCTCTCCGCCCATTCTTGCCTATGGCGCTTCCGACCCAAAGCTGTTGTTAGGGCTAAATACAGTATCAACAGATGATTTATTAGAAGCTGCCATTCGAGTATCATCGTGATTAAAACGAGATAAATTGACAATTAAGCTGGTCACCAATGACTGGTGTCCCATTTAGGCGCGTTTGAAGAGGTCCTGTTGGCAGTAAAGAAAATCATAGCTATGTTTGATCGATGAACAAAACATCGCAAATAACATCCAGTGACTACAAAATTCGTGTGGAACCACTAAGTGGGATAGTTCAAGCTTTCAATGGTGAAGCACTTATCGCTTCCAGCTCGAATGCAAAGGTCATGTATGAAACACGCCTTTCGCCTACTGTCTATTTTCCTAAGTCTGACTTAGTTGTAGATGTATTGGACATGAGTGATCTCAACACTTTCTGTCCATTTAAAGGAACGGCGAGTTACAAGAATATTCGTGTAGAGGGAAAGCAAATTGATAACGCATTTTGGTTTTATCAAAAAGCACTGCCCGAGGCCAAAAGCGTTGAAGACCATGTAGCATTCATGCCAACCACAGCTACCCGCATCGATATCGGGAAGAATATCTTTGGAAAAGATCACGAAAGCAATATTGCTGGCCCCACAATTGATTGGATTTTGCGAGAGGCATGGCTGTTCAAAACGCCACAAGACCTTACAAAAGCTATTGCCAATAAACTAATCGGTGATGGCGTAGCCATATCCCGACTGAGCGTTTTAATTTGGTCTCTACATCCTTTGATAGCTGGTAAAAACTACATCTGGTCTAAAGACACCAATGCGGTTCAAGAATTAACACCAACATACGATATTCATACAGATCCTGCTTTCGTGAATAGCCCGCTACGTTTGGTATCAAATGGGCTGGGAGGTGTGCGTCAAAGGTTCACCGATAATGAGACAGAATTCACATTTCCAATTATGGAAGATCTAAAGGCGGCAGGAGCCACGGACTATGTGGCAATGCCGCTACCATTTTCAAACGGTCAAACCAATGTTTTAACATTAACTTGCGATCATCCTGCCGGATTTACGACATCAAACCTTGGTCTAATTTTTGAGATATCTTCAGTCATTAGCCGATATTATGAAGTCTTTAACCAGAGAGAAAACAGCAGAGTTTTACTAGAAACATACCTAGGAAAACGAACTGGAGCCCGTGTTCTGGGAGGCGAAATAAGACGAGGTGATGGAGAGGAGATTAACGCTGCAATTCTGTTTTGTGATTTGCGAAACTCAACCTCTCTGGAAGAGACACTTGGGCGAAGTAAATACCTCGAATTATTGAACAGTTTTTTTGAACAAACAACAGATGTGATCAACGGCAATGATGGTGAAGTATTGAAATTCATAGGGGATGCTGTTCTTGCGATTTTTCCAGTCATTGCAGATGATCGGGTTGCGTGCGAACAAGCACGTAAGTCTGCATCTGGCATTGTCAAATGCCTTACTAGCTCGAGCGAAAGTCATTCAAACAAAAACATTGACTGCTCAATTGGCATCGCCTTTGGGGGCGTAACGTATGGCAATGTTGGGTCGAGAGAACGATTAGATTTCACAGTGATAGGAAGCGCCGCGAATATCGCAGCTAGACTTGCAGATTTAGCGAAGAACAATGGTCATAGCGTTATGATGACACATCAAATAGCCGCTGGTGATGACAGTACACGCTCGTTTGGTAGCTTTGAATTGAGAAATGTAGCAGATGCCATCGATTGCTATGTGTTTGCCTAAAATTCCTGCTGTTACTCAATCCAACACAATGTATTTGGTTCGAAAAGTCGTGTCACTGAACCAAGTAGATTTGAGAACCACCCGATTGGCAATCAAAGAATGATTGTTCCCAACCCCGTGTTGGCATCCTCACTAACGGCCCAAAATTGACTTTGACTCAATACAATCGAGGCGGTTCATCGTTCCGGAGATCCGATGTACAATCGAGTAGCATTTCAGATGGCTATAATAGACCCTAGGAAACAAAGATTTCACACATAATATATTCAAAGCAAAACAAATTTGATAATTTATGATTTGCCCCATTGATATGACGATTTCCAATCCCCAATTATAGAGAATTAGCACTCAACACAACAAGGTGCTAACTTATTAGAAACCCTGCAATCCATTGTGGAACAGGTAATACGTCCAAATTATTAGGAAATATCCATGGCCAAAATGAAATTTCGGCCACTACATGATCGCGTAGTGGTACGTCGTGTTGATTCTGAATCGAAAACTACAGGTGGTATCATCATCCCTGATACTGCACAGGAAAAACCATCCAAAGGCGAAATCGTTGCCGTTGGTTCTGGTGCCCGCGATGAAAGCGGAAAAATTGTACCGCTGGACGTTAAAGCTGGCGACCGCGTTCTTTTTGGAAAATGGTCAGGAACGGAAGTTAAAATCAATGGTGAAGATCTACTGATTATGAAAGAGACTGATATTATGGGCGTTATCGTCTAACTTCGTCCTAACTCCAAATACATGTAATTCATAAATTCAAATGAGTTGGTCAACTGGCCGCTCTTAAAGGAACCGAAAATGTCCGCTAAGGAAATAAAATTTGGCTCAGAATCCCGCGAAAAAATGTTGCGCGGCGTTGATATCCTAGCCAACGCAGTAAAAGTAACACTCGGCCCTAAAGGCCGTAACGTTGTTATCGACAAATCTTTCGGCGCACCGCGTATCACCAAAGATGGTGTATCTGTTGCGAAGGAAATCGAACTTGAAGACAAGTTTGAAAACATGGGCGCACAAATGGTGCGTGAAGTAGCTTCAAAAACCAATGAAAAAGCTGGTGACGGAACAACAACGGCAACAGTTCTAGCCCAAGCCATCGTCAAAGAAGGCAATAAAGCTGTAGCTGTTGGCTTTAACCCAATGGATTTGAAGCGCGGCATCGACATAGCTGTCAGCGAAGTTGTTGCTGACTTGCTGAAAAAAGCCAAAAAGATCAATACGTCTGAAGAAGTTGCCCAGGTTGGTACAATTTCTGCAAATGGCGAAGTTGAAATCGGTCAGATGATCGCTGAAGCCATGCAAAAAGTTGGTAATGAAGGCGTTATCACTGTTGAAGAAGCAAAAACTGCTGAGACAGAGCTTGAAGTTGTTGAAGGCATGCAGTTTGACCGTGGTTACTTGTCACCATACTTCGTGACTAATCCTGAGAAAATGATTGCTAGCCTTGAAGATCCTTACATTCTTCTTCACGAGAAAAAGCTTTCTAACTTGCAAGCTATGCTGCCGATCCTT
>Ga0208544_10002514_pt1 | contig 11879 bp, 10 predicted proteins | sample DEB08_DNA_9_FD_184526 | JGI IMG/M metagenome (GOLD analysis project Ga0208544, IMG submission 184526) | Aqueous microbial communities from the Delaware River and Bay under freshwater to marine salinity gradient to study organic matter... | ecosystem: Environmental > Aquatic > Marine > Coastal ...
TCCTTGATTTTGGTCTTTTTCGGCCTTTTGTCACTTTTACTCATTTGCTGTCCGCTATCTTGGTTAGAAAATTCAGGCCTTCCTCTTCCTCCAAAGAGTACTATGCCTTCTGCTGACTGCTGAGATCATGGATTTCTTCAGTACTCGCGCGTACCTCCGACAATCGCCCACGAGTCAGCCCTCCCAGGGTAAGACCCTACACTTTCATCCGCTGCGACTGAATTTACCCATTGATCTTCTGGCTGACTTTTGGGATTATACGCTGTCGGGAACGCTTCCCCTGATCAACAGGCCTACTATTCAATTTCTGTTCGTTCGCACCTGGATTTTGACTAATCCTTCCTTCAGATTCCCAGTCACCCAGGACACCCTTGGCTTCGTCTATGAGATTCCCGTCAGCGGGCTCTCTCGGAACTTGGACCCTATTTTATTAGCGTCCGCATCCGTTAGTGTAGGGCCATGCCTGGCACACACGTACTTTGACCTCTATAGAGGTCCCAATAAATGACCGCAAAACAGTCAAATTACGTGAGCGCTAAGATTAACTGAGGTCATATATGGGTAGACTGCAACTTGTGTTATAGCCGTAGTCCTTCAGGAGACCGCTTGCGCAGCCGCGTCTTCAGCGCGGGCGAGGACGGGGAAAAGGTGAAAAAGTGCAGGTATCAGGCGTATTTGTTTTTCAGAATGCGTTGCGAATCGCTGCTGCGCTGCCCCGCCCACGCTGAAGACGTGGCAGGCGCGAGAACCAATTGGAAATGGCCCCAGCGGAAGGTGTAAAAGTAAGGGCCCAGCGGGCGCGCCCCAAAATTGACCTATCTCGCGCATACTTCCCTATATTTCAACCTCCCCATCGCAGGAGGTTCAGCTGCCAAATATGTACCTTTGCGACCAGCTAAAAAACATACCCCCCCCCCGACATGCCCCAGCACCTGAATATAGCAGCTTTCGATTACGACCTACCCGATGAGCGCATTGCCCGCTACCCCCTACCCCAGCGGGATGCTTCCAAGTTGTTGGTCTATCGCGAAGGGCACATCAGCGAACAGGTTTTCAACCAATTGCCCCACGAATTACCCCCGGGCAGCCTCCTGGTGTTCAACAATACGCGGGTCATCCACGCCCGCCTCCTGTTTGAGCTGCCCGACGGACGGCCACTGGAAATCCTCTGCCTGGAGCCCCTGACCCCGGCGGATTACCAGCAGAACCTGTCGAGCCTGCAAGAGGTGGAATGGAAGTGCCTGGTGGGTGGCAACCGCCGCTGGAAAACGGGAACCATAAGCCAAACCATCCACACCGGGGCCGGCGACGTGCAACTCACGGCCGTACGCACAGCCCGCCTGGACGGCCCTTTTGTCATTCGTTTCCAGTGGGACCAGCCGCGCCTTTCGTTCGGGGAGCTGCTGGCTGCGGGTGGCATCATTCCCCTCCCGCCCTACCTCAACCGCGCCAGCGAAGCCGCCGACAACGACCGCTACCAAACCATCTACGCCCAGCCCGAAGGCTCGGTAGCGGCACCGACGGCTGGACTGCATTTTACCGATGCGGTGTTCAACAACCTGGATACCAGGGGGATTCATCACGGCTTCGTAACCCTCCACGTCGGCGCAGGCACCTTCAAACCCGTGACCACCGACAGCCTGGGTGAACACGAAATGCACCGCGAAAGCATCTTCGTCCAGCGCCCCCTGCTGGATCAACTGGCCGCTACCCTGGTGGCGGGCCAACCCGTCGTTCCCGTAGGTACCACCAGCATGCGCACCCTCGAAAGCCTTTACTGGTTAGGCGTTCGGGTACTCCGCGACCCCGCCCAGGACCTCCAGGAATTTACCATTACCCAGTGGGAACCTTACGAGACGCCCGCCGCGCTGCTGCCCTCGCCCGCCGCTGCCATCCAGGTCTTGTGCCAGCAACTGGACCGGCAGGCGTTGGACACGGTCAGCGGCTACACCCAGTTGCTCATTGCGCCAGGCTACCCCAGCCAGCTGGTGAGCGGATTGATCACCAATTTTCACCAGCCGCGTAGCACCTTGCTGCTGCTGGTTGCCGCGCTCATTGGCGACGATTGGCAGCGGGTATACGATTTTGCGCTAAGCCACGAATTTCGCTTCCTGAGCTACGGCGATAGCAGCCTGCTGTGGCGGGTATAACGGGATACTTCATTGTAACAAAACAGGACAGGGTAAAGGGATATTATTACCTTTACTGCCTTGAATAATATTTTTAAGCAAGGACAAAGACCTACCGTTAGGCCTCCTGGTTAATCCTTGCATTAATAGACTTACTATGATGGAAAGAAGGAAATTCGTAGGTGCCGCAGCGCTCGTTGCTGCCGCCATGGCTACTGGTGCGGACCTGTTGGCTGCTCCCAGTTTACTGCTTGGCCCGGTACTTACCCCTGCCCAGCAACAGATGGTGGCTGGTTTTACCACTAAAATCACCAACACCATCACCCTGGGCAACAAAAACAAGGTGCTCGTTGATTCGATCACGCGCCCGGTGAAGCTCATCCAGGCCGCGCCCAACCTGCTGGTTTACCGCAATGCGGGTGGCCAGCAAGTGACCCTCACCCTGCGCAATGAGTTATTGGTTGCTAAGGTTATTAAATTGGATTAAACAATTGGCGGGCCTGTTCCAGTTGATTGCTCAGCCAGTCATTCGGCGTACAATCCAACACCAGGTGAACCCGATCCTGATCGCTGAAATTGTCTACCCGGTGCGGTAGGTTGAAGTCGGCGTACCAAACTTCGCCCACACCCATCGGCACCACCTGACCCGCCACCCAAAATTCCACCAGTGGATGGGTTTGTACGGGTAGGTGAATGCGCCATTCTTCGTCACTACCCGTTGCCATATCATCGGTATGCTCTAATATGCGGGCGCCGGGCGCCAGACGCATTAAACGGGCAGCGTTGACCGGACACTGGAACCAGGCGATGACCTCCTGAAAACAAGCGCACCGCTGCAGCAGCGGCGTATCCTGATAGAAATCAGCATTGCCACCAGCCGGTGTCGCGTAGATAACTGCCGGATGCCCACCTACCGAACGCAAGGAGGCCACGGCCCAGTCTCCCACATAGTGGTCACTGCGGTAATGACGAATCCACTCGGCTGGCTCGACCAGGCTTAAATCTGCCTGGAGCCGATCGGCAGGAAAAGAAACAGGTAATGGCAGAGCAGAAAAGTTTTTCATGATCAAGGTTTAAAACTTACCTGAATATCTTTGGAATAAAATTTCGCCCGGTTTGCTGCCAATGATAAATCACCGGCAGTATAATCCATTTGTAGAAATGTAAGCACCCGTTCGAAATTGTGCAGTACACCCGCTTCGTAATCCAGGCTGAGACAGTAGTGGTCTGTTGCACAGAAAGTTTCCATTCTGACCCGCATTCGGCGGAGGACTTCCGGAAGGTAGTCCGCGTAGGTTAACGCATTAAATTCCGTGGTGGTAAAGCCAAACAGGGCTGGCTCCAATAATCCGGGTACCGCTTGCATTCCCGGTAGTTGGCGATGCGACGCCATTACTGCTGATAAGTCTCTTCTTAAAAAAACCATCGGAACGGTAGGGTAAAGCGATCTGATCTCTTCCAAAAAGAAGAGATGCCAACTGTCCCATTTGATGAAATACCTTGCCTGGTCCTTAAAACGCTTCTGCCCCACCAACCGAATGGCATCCTGCAACCTACTTAACCGTTGGGGTTCGTCTTCCGGGTTGTGTAATCGCAATATTTGATCAAAAATTGGGGCCTCAGAGATGACGATATGCTGCCGATTTTCGCTCAGCAGCTGGGTCAGCAAAGTAGATCCACAGCGCGATATGTGAAAAATAAACGCCGTAGGAGCCAGCGACGGAACTTGCGGGGCAAAATTCGCTAAAGCATCCAAGTCAGTAACGGTGGTAAAAGGTGTTGAATTTTGTGGCAGGGAAAGGCATTTCGCCACCGTATCCGTGAAGAAAGGTTCGGTAAATAACTGGTTCCCCAAGTAGATCCACCGGCAAAGCAGATTGCCGCTATTGGGTAATAAATCATACGGAATCCAGTGTTTCAGATAACTATGGGCAGCGGTCTGCTGGTTCATCAGTGGTTGCTTAAAAACCGTGTACTTTTACGCGCAAGTCATTCTGCAACCGGTCAATCTCCGTTTGGGCAACCCGGTTTGGCAGCCCAACGAAGTGGTCCAGGTGTTCGGTATTACCGGTGTGTAAACCTGCGAAAGAAGCTAATTTGTTGCTGCCACAGTTGAGGGTTTCCAAGCGGGCTAGTTTTTCCAATGGTTCCAACGACCTGATCTGGTTCCCGGCCAGTTGCAGGGAGGTAAGCGCCACCAGATTCTCCATTCCCGTAAGACGCTCGATGGCGTTGTCGTTCAGAAAAAGGGCCGTCAGCCCCGTCAATTCGGCCAGGGGCGTAAGCTCGGCAACCTGGTGATTGGTCACGATGAGAATCCGAGCCTGGCGCAAGGCGCTCAAACCCGATAAATTCGTCAACTCAATGCTCATATTGGCGTGAAAAGCACGTGGCCCCGCAAACCGAAAATTGACACAAGTGAACAATTCTTCCAACTCCTCCCCGGTTGGGGTAGCTTCGGTAGGTTCTTTCTGAAAAAAAGCTTCGTTGTAGGCGACTTTCCACTGCGCTTCCAAACCTGCCCACCACGTTGCTCTCGTTGCTGCTGTTCCTGACACGTTGCGCTTATTTATTATTTTTTAAAAAAAGCTAGAGGCTGTAAAAGTAAACCGACTTGGTGATGACCGATTCGTCGGGTTCCAGCACGATTTCTTCGTCGACCAGCACCCGGGTTTGCAACAGTGGCCGGTCGGTAGCCGGATAGGGGCAATCGGTGCGCAGGTACCCCCGGGCAAACCCATCGGTGAGGGAATCGTAGTAGTCACCCGGTGCTGCTTTATCTTCAAAAGCCGCTTCTGTTTTCAGATACAGGAAAATGTCTTTCGGAATGTAGTGGGCCGCGGGCAACTGGCGGTAAATGTTTTGAAAGACCGCAAAGGAATCCTCCCTTTTCATGCCCACATCGTTGATCTCGGAAGTGACGAGGTCATAGTGTCGGTCTACCTGCCACACGGCCGCATCCTGCTGCAAAATAGCCGTCACGTAGGGCGAAAGTTCCAACCGATCGATCAGCTTTCTCATGACCGCCACCGAGTAGGGATTCACTTCCACGAGCGTGAAACGGGCCTGGGTATACCCCAGTAGAATGGGAAAGACAAAAAACGGCGCAAATGGCCCCGTCCCCAGATAGAGCACCTCCTTCACCTGGGGATTTTCCAGGGCTTTGAGGGTGGCCAACAGGTATTTCTTGGTCCGGAAAGGGTAGCGCAATCCCTGAGCGGAGGCCCTGGCGTTCAGTGCTTTGCCAAAGTGGGTGAGCACATCCTGGTCGTTTGTGAAATCGAAATCCAGTTCGGCAGCCAGGTAGTCGAGCAATTCCCGCAGGATGGCTGCCAGTTCGTATTTGCCCTCCGTGACCAATACTTTTTGGAGGGCCGCAATAATTTTTTCTCTCACCACTATCGGTTTGTCCTGGTTGATAACTGGTCAGCGCAGGCCCTCCTAAGTCGAGCCTGCGTTAACCAGTTTGATGCCCGTGCTTTTTTAGTTCCTGGACGGATAAATGCCCTGCAGGCAAATGACGTAGTACACGGCCAGGTAAGGCTGCATGTTGTTGTGCGCCTGGTTGCCGCCCGTATTGGCATTGACCACGGAAACACCTTCGCCGCCTTTCATAATGGGGCCGCCGCCGGTGGGTTTGAACAAGTCGGTGGCAATACTGGAGTCGTCGATGTAGTTGCCCTGGGGGTTGCCGGAGTCCCCCTTGCCCGTGCCCGTTTGCAGGCCACCACTCTCCACCGCAGTGTGGCTATGGCTGGGGAGCTGGTTCACGTTGAGGGTTACCGTTGGCGTACCTGCCTGTTCACCGAGCTGACGGGACGACAGGCCCGGCCCGTTCCCCTGGCCGATAGCGGTTCGGCCCCGCAGGTCGGGCAAACCAAAAGTGGTTTGGCCATCGCCGCCGTAGGTGGTGCCCAGAATAGAAAACAGGGCGCTGTTCTGAGAAATGGCCAACAACTGGCCGTTGCAGAACGCCCAACTGCGCGGGGCAAAGTTGCCACCAAAAAGGCGAATTTCGCCAATCATTCCTTCCATGACATATAAGTTTTAGTAGCAGGGTGTTGAAAAGGGGGGCCTTCCGGCTGCCACAATTCACTACCCGCTTATTTTTTGATTGAATTTGAATTTTAGTTTCTTGAAGGGAAAACACCCTGCAGACAAATGATGTAATTCACCACCAGGTAAGGCTGCATATTATTATGGCTCTGGCTGCCACCCGCATTGAAATTGGTCACGGTGAGTCCTTCGCCACCTTTCATGATGGGGCCGCCACCAGTGGGTTTGAACAGGTCGGTAGCAATGCTCGAATCGTCGATGTAGTTGCCCTGGGGGGTGCCAGAGTCGCCCTTGCCCGTACCCGTCTGCAGGCCACCGCTCGCCGTAGCGATGTGGGTGTGGCTGGGCATTTCGTTGGTATTCAGGGTTACGTTTTCTTGCCCACCTGACTGGCCTAAGCTGTAGCTAGGTAAGCCCGGGCCATTACCGGGGCCAATGGCTACCCTGCCGCGTAGGTCGGGCAAACCGAAGGTCGTACGACCATCGCCGCCGTAAGTGGTACCGAGAACGGAAAACAGTGCCGTGTTTGAGGCTATAGCTAACAACTGGCCGTTGCAGAATGACCAGTTACGCGGGGCAAAGTTGCCACCAAAAAGGCGAATTTCGCCAATAGTTCCTTCCATGATGAAGATATATTTTAGTTAAAGGCTATCGCCAACAGCTGCATAGCTGCCACCTGGCTGAGCCCTCGTGAGGAATGTGATGCCTAAAAAAATTAGTTCCTTGAAGGAAAAATACCTTGCAGACAAATGATGTAGTTCAACACCAGGGAGGGTTGCATGTTGTTGTGCGACTGGCCCCCGCCACTATTGGCATTGGTGACAACAATGCCTTCGCCACCTTTCATGATGGGGCCGCCACCGGTGGGTTTGAACAGGTCGGTCGCGATACTGGAATCGTCGATGTAATTGCCCTGGGGGTTGCCGGAGTCGCCTTTACCCGTGCCAGTTTGCAGGCCCCCGCTCGCCACGGCGGCGTGGGTGTGGCTGGGCATTTCGTTGGTATTCAGGGCTACGTTTTCTTGTCCGCGTTTTTCGCCCTGGCTATGATTGCTTAGCCCCGGGCCCTGCCCGGCACTCGTCGCTGCTCGCCCCTGCAGGTCGGGCAGGGCGAAGGTGGTGCGGCCATCGCCGCCATAGATCGTTCCGAGCAAAGAGAACAGGGCTGTGTTTGAGGCTATGGGTAATAGTTGCCCCTGGCAGAGGGCCCACCCCCGGGGAGCAAAGTTGCCCGCAAAAAGTCGGATTTCGGCTAAAGTTGGTTCCATAAAAATGTAATTAAGGTTTAAATATGAGTTGATTAGGTCTGCCGCTGCGAATAGGTAAATACCTGGTTACAGGGGCTATCAGGCCGCAGGATTAAGTACGATCATCCAGCAGCTAAAAATGACATCTTTAAATCATCGGGAGCACATCGTCGCTTGTACGGAGATAAAAACCGGCGCATCCGCCACGACTCGATAGCTGAAAAGCTAGGGCACTAAGTTAGTAAACATTTCAATAAATAAAAAAATAAACACTTGGACTTTGGCTTTTTTTAAGCTTTAAAAAAGGGCTCAAAAGACTCCCACCCTGACAACTGCGGTGCCGGAGATGCCGGCAGGGCTAAAAACAACGGCACATTACCCTTAACTTAAATACCCGATTAAATACGCTGACCCCGTGCAACCCGCTTGAGGTCAGTTTAATAAAACTGATAAATCTCAAACAACCAGGCGGTTTTCCCTCGCTTTTGTCAGATTAGTTTTATATTTGTTTGACGAAACAACAGCTGCTAAATTTGCTGTTTTGCAGCGACCTTAAAAACAGTTGGAATTTGTGGGGCTGATACACCGCCAACCCTCCCTGCCAACAATACAAATTGTAATCCTATGCTTGAAGTATACTCCCTGACCCGGCGAGTTCTTACGCCGCGTATTTGTAGCGGGCAGCCTTTCTTGCCCCCTCCTCTTCCAACGCATATTATTCCTTTTATTCCTTAAGGTTGGCTTGAACGGTTATCCCCAATAACCGCCTGTTCGTTCCATTTTGTTTTAACAATCTCTTGTCAGCTTCCGGTCAGCGGAAGAAATAATCCAACATAAACCTATTCCCATGGATGTCAAAAATTTTACGCACTACAGCCGCTCTCTCCTGGCTACCCTCTTTTTTTCGCTGCTTTTTACGGGGACGCTCGCGGCCCAGTTCAACGAAGATTTTGAAGATGAAACAACGGTGGGGGCTACCACCTTCACGGGCGGAGGTGTCACCTTCAATACCACAGGGACTATCGCAGTCGGCTTCTTTATGAATGGCGGCTGTGGCGGAAGCCGTTACATCGAAGGAAGCACCGGTGGCGGCGCTGGCGCCAGCGCCGGAGAAATTCAGATGCAAACCGCTAACAAGGTATTCCGCCTCAACAGCATGTGCGTCTGGTTGTCTACCGATGGTGGCAACACGGCCAGCAGCACCACCTTTACCCTGCGGGGATCCGTGAACGGAGGCGGCATCGTGGATGCACTCATCGTGGTGGTTGAACCTTGTGTATCCGACTGTTGGACGCCCATTTCCATCGCAGGAACGGCTCTGGATGGCCTGGACCTCACAAAAGTAGAAGCGCTCTTACCCAGTGGCTTCAACTACATTGCCATCGACAACTTCAACTTCACCCAGTCGAACGCCAACGCCGTCAACGTCTCCATCAATGACGTCACCCTGGCCGAAGGGAATAGTGGGAATACGGCCTTTAATTTTACCGTTACCCGCACCAACAACAACACCGCCTTCAGCGTAACGGCTCAAACGGCTAATGGCTTGGCTACGGCCGGCACCGATTATACCGCCCTCGCTGCTACCCTGGTGAATTTCACGATGGGTGGTGCGCTTACCCAAACGGTTACCGTTAACGTAAGTGGCGACGTGGACCCAGAAGCGACGGAAAATTTCTTCGTCAACCTCTCGGCGCCCACCAATGGCGCCATGATCATCGACTCCCAGGGCGAAGGAACCATCACGGACGATGACACCATTTGTGAAACCTTCGAAGATGAAATGGCGGATAACCTGACTGCTTTTTCGCAGAATGGCATTTCGTTCACCACCACTGGTGTCCTGCAAACCGGTTACCCCGGTGGCGGCAGCAGCAGCTCCGATACCTACCTGGAATCGAACATAGCGGGTGTGCCTCATGCTGGCAGCGTGGGTCAAATTCAGATCACCACGGCCGGTAAAGTTTTCGAGGTGCTGCGCATGGATCTCTACCTTTCGACTGACAATGACCCCAATACCGCCGAAACTGCTTCGGTCAATTTTGTGGGTACCCTGGCTGCTGGCGGGACGGTTACCGTCACCCGAACCACGACCGACCCAACCAACTGGAGCCAGGACATCTCTTTTTCGGGTACCCTCCTGGACGGTGCGCTGCTCACGGCCCTGGAGGTCGTCTTACCAGCTGGCGTGAATTATTTCGCCATGGACGATTTCAAATTCGCCGCCTTCGACAACACGGCAGTCCTGGTTTCCATCAACGACGTATCCCAAAATGAAGGCAACGCCGGCCCGGGCAATTTCACCTTCACCGTTACCCGCAGTCTCAACACCACTGCTTTTTCGGTGGATGTGCAATCGGCCGTAGGTGGCGCGATTCCGGCTACCGTGGGTACCGACTATGTCGCTTTAGGCTTAACTACCTTAAACTTTACAGCTAACGGCGCCTTGTCCCAGACGGTCAACGTCGTCGTCAACGGCGATACCGATTCAGAGTTTCCCGAAAACTTTTTCGTCAACCTGTCCAACCCCACCAACGGCGCCATTATCAGCGGCGGCCAGGGCCTGGGCACCATCCTGGATGACGATACCGTTTGCGAAACCTTCGAAGATGAAGCCGCAGCCAACCTGATGGCTTTCTCCGAAAATGGCGTTTCGTTTTCGACTACCGGTGAATTGGTAACTGGCTTTTTCGCCCCCGGTGGTGGCGGAAGCGGTGGTTCCGATTATTACCTGGAATCTGACATCGCTAATGTGCCACATGCTGGTAGCGTAGGTTTCATCAATCTGGCAACCACTTGCACCAGCATCCGGCTGCTGCGGATGGACGTCTGGTTGTCTACCGATGGCGATCCCGAAACCCCCGAAGCCAGTACCGTTCAATTGATCGGCACGCTCGTGGGCGGCGGCACAGCCACCGTGGACCTCCCCACTACCAACACCAGCAACTGGACCCAGAACATCAGCTTTGCGGGTACGGCCTTTGACGGCGTCGACCTGACGGCTATTGAAGTCGTGCTGACAGGTGGCAGTAACTACGTAGCTTTTGACAATATCTGTTTTGAAGCGACCCTACCCAACCTGGTCCTCACCTGCCCTGCTGACCCCGCAACCATTGCCGGTTGTTCTACCGCCGACATCCAGCCCACTTCGACCCTGCCCTTTTCCAATACGCTAACGGCCGCCAGTTTGGCCGAACTGCAAGCGGAAGGCGGTGATGCCACCTCGGGTAACACCATCACTACCATTACTTACCAGGATGCCATCACGAGTACAGCAGGCTTCTGCCCCATCGTCGTGACCCGCACCTGGACCGTTACCGATGACTGCCCCAGTACCCAAACCTGTACCCAAACCTTTACCATCAATGATACGCAAGCGCCAGCCATCACGACCTGCCCACCCATGCTGACCGTGGAAGGCTGCACCACGGCTGACGTGAATGCCGACGGCACCACCAGCCTCGCTTACAGCCCCGGAGGCGCTCCGGTGTCCAACACCGCCTTCGGTACGGAGGGCGGCACCTTTTTGGACAACTGTACCGTGACTTTCCAATACCAGGATGTAGCCGTTGCGGGTACCTGTCCCACCAAATTTGTGATCACCCGGACGTTCATTATCATGGATGGTTGTGGCAATGTTTCAGACTGCAACCAGGTCATTAATATCAATGATGATACCGCTCCGACCATCACTTGCCCCGGCCCGATCGGCCCGATCGAAGGTTGCGATGAAAATGACATTACCGTAGCCACCGCTGGCTTCGCCTATTCGGCTACCCCCGTTACGGTCCCGGCAGCGCAATTCCCCGGCACTATTGACGTGGAAGCCTGTGGTGCCGCAACGGCCACCTATGTGGATGTCATCACCGATAGCAGCTGTCCCAACCCCGTCCTCAGTGTCACCCGCACCTGGACGGTAGCTGACGATTGTGGTAATACCAGCCTGTCTTGTACCCAGCTCATTACCGTAGCAGACAATACCGCGCCGGTAATTACCTGCCCCAACCCGATCGGCCCGATCGGCCCGATCGATGGCTGTGATGAAAACGCCATTACCGTAGCCACCGCTGGCTTCGTCTATTCAGCTACCCCCGTTACGGTCCCGGCAGCGCAATTCCCCGGCACCATTGACGTGGAAGCCTGTGGTGCTGCTACCGCTACCTACGTGGATGTAATTACCGACAGCAGCTGCCCCAACCCCATCCTCAGCGTCACCCGCACCTGGACGGTCACCGATAATTGTGGCAATGTCAGCCAGTCTTGCACGCAAACGATCGATGTGGTTGACAGGACCGCCCCTTCTATTAACTGCCCAGCTGACCTAGTGGTAGATTGCGGTGACCCGACGGATCCGTCGGCCACCGGAATGGCCACGGGAATGGATGCCTGTTCTACTCCGCTGATTGCCTTTACGGATATGGAACAACCCGGCCAGTGTGGCGGCACCA
>Ga0208544_10002515_pt1 | contig 11878 bp, 13 predicted proteins | sample DEB08_DNA_9_FD_184526 | JGI IMG/M metagenome (GOLD analysis project Ga0208544, IMG submission 184526) | Aqueous microbial communities from the Delaware River and Bay under freshwater to marine salinity gradient to study organic matter... | ecosystem: Environmental > Aquatic > Marine > Coastal ...
GACCTTACTCCTTTGCCTTCTATGCAGTTTATTTATAAAATCATTGCCAAGAAAATCAAAATGAAGGTTCAATTTATTGTTTAATATATTTATTATATTCTAGTTTCCAGAACTTAAAGAATTGCTGAGCTCGTGCAATGGTAGAATTTTATTAACATATATATTTTCCGTAAAATATGTAGTTGAACCTTATGCAAATACGATGGGTTATTTACAGGGAGATGTAAATTTAGATGGTAGAACAAAATACGATGGAAGTGCCAATGACCGTATTCTTTTGCAAAATATTGTTTTAACTTACCCACTAAATTTTTATGGTTCATTGGTGAATAATTATGATAGATTATTAGAACAGTTGCCATAGTACCTAATATTTTAGGTGAGGGCTATATTTGTTCTAACAATTTAATGGTTCAAATCACTTTGAGCCAATTTAATACTACTTTTTTATTTCAATACCTAAAATTAATTTAGGGTGGTTTTAAAAGAAAATGATAAGATTGATGAGGCAAAACGTTAAACTTTATAACTGATTAGCTCAACAATCTTATTACTTTCTTTAAGAGGACTTATTTACGCTTAGCAGAAAGTCCAATTTTCATTTTAGCATCTAAATTCATATCCCCTAATGGTGTACCTCCCACGACGATTTTACCAGATAAATCTTGCTGAATATCAGAAGTAACTGCCCAGCCTGTCTTTTCATCTACCACGATTACACCTGTAACTGGACCAGCTAATTTATAAGACATTTTTACTCCTTGTGCTTCAATAGGTTTTGCATTAGGGTCACTTTTTGACTCTCCGCTTACATCAATAGTGACCTTTCCACCATTGCGTTCTCGAATTGTATAGGTATAATCCGTATTAAGCGAAACGCCACTTTGGGTAACTACTTGTTTAGACCAAGAATCTCCTACTTTTAAGACTTTTCCTTGTGAAAATCCAGTTAAGCTAGCAAAAGAATTTTTAAAGGCTTCTTCCCCAATATATCCTTCTAAAATAGTAGCCATTTGCGCTCCTCCTTTTACTTTACCCAAGACCTGCTTAAGCATAGCATCTGCACCTTCAATGCTCGTTACGGTACCTTTTTTATTCAAACTAGCCTGCATCGTTTTACCAATTAAGCCTCCTAAACTACCAAGTGGAGAATTGGTGTTGCCTTTATCCGAATCATAAGAAATAGCTTCCGTCATAGGAACAGTAGCATCTACTGTGATGCGGTCTATTTTAAAGTCAATATCGGTTACTCCAGTTGGTTGGATGTTTTTTACTACAAAATTAAAATCTTGGGAAGATTTTCCATCAACAGACATATCCTGTCCCATAATCGCCATTCCTATATTATTAGTGGCCGTAATTCCATAATTAAAAGTAGCCCCTTTTTCTAAAGCCATATCCATGGTCAATGGTTTAGAAGCACTACAGGCTGTTAATAAAAATGCGCCGATTGCAGCGTAAAATAAATTAGTCAAAGATTTCATTGAGAAAATTTTAAACTTGAGTGATTAGAGAATGGGTTAATAAAATGAGTAAATGTTGTTCCAATTATTTGGCTCATTACTTACTCAAACCGATTACAAAGAAATAACAAATTAAAATAAGAAAGCAGGCATTCATAAATTTATTACATTTGCAGCTATTATTAAGTTAAACTTAACTTTACGGAAAAAAATATGAAAAGACGACCAACATTAGCTGAACGCTCCGTCCACGAAACCAATTTTACTTTGCCCCAACAAACTGCTTTTTATCGAGGAAAAGTAAGAGATGTTTACACCGTAGGTGAGCAATTAATTATGGTAGCTTCTGACCGAATTTCTGCTTTTGATTATATTTTGCCTCGACCAATTCCTTATAAAGGGCAAGTATTAAATCAAATTGCGACCCATTTTTTGGAAAACACAAAAGATATTTGTCCGAATTGGTTGGTGGCAACTCCTGATGAAAATGTAGCCGTAGGTATTGCTTGTGAACCTTTTAAAATAGAAATGGTGATTCGAGGCTATTGTGTAGGACATGCATGGCGGACTTACCGTTCAGGAGAACGGGTTTTATGTGGAGTAACAATGCTCGAAGGGTTAAACGAAAATGATCCATTTCCTAGCCCAATTATTACGCCTGCTACAAAGGCGGAAGAGGGGCATGACGAAGATATTTCCCGTGAAGAAATTCTTGAACAAGGCATTGTTTCTAAAGAAGATTACGAAATTTTAGAACAATATACTTATGCTTTATTTCAAAGAGGTACGGAAATGGCGGCGAAGCAGGGCTTGATTTTAGCAGATACAAAATACGAATTTGGTAAAAAGGATGGACAAATTTATCTAATTGATGAAATTCATACACCAGATAGTTCTCGTTATTTTTATAAAGATGGTTTTGAAGAAAGACAGCAAAAAGGGGAAAAACAAAAACATTTATCCAAAGAATTTGTGCGAGAATGGCTAATAGCCAATGAGTTTCAAGGATTAGACGGACAAATTATGCCTGTGATGCCCAATAGTTTTGTAGAATTAGTTTCGGATAGATATATTGAATTATTTGAGCAAATTACAGGGAAGCAATTTAAAAAAGCGGATACCGCCAATGTGTTGAAACGAATAGAGGAGAATATTTTGGCTTATTTGAAGGAAGGGTAGTCGCAGAATAGACCATCCAATTATTAATAAATGGATAATCTATTGTCTATAAACTAAGATTGCTAGTAAGACGTTTTTATTATAAAATAAAAACTTTTCATTGTGAAAAAAATATCCTTCTTATTACCAATTTGCCTTCTTTTTCTAGCTTGTCAGAAAAATGACAGTCCTAGAATTATAAATCGAACCTGTGTGACCACCCAGCATCACGACTTAATTATTAGTGATATTGATGTTTATGTAAAATATGACGCAACGGACTTTAATTTCCCTGGTTGGGAAGACTTAGCGGAATATGATACCGTTTTTACCACGAATATGGATGGTCGAGGTTGCATTACTAATTTACCTATTGGCAAGCATTGGTTGGTTGGATTAGGATTTGACCCAGTGATTAATTTTGCTATTAAAGGGCGTGCTTTTGTGGATGTTTCTTTTGCGAACCCAGAAATTGATATGATTTTATATGTTGGAGAAGAGTAACAAATCCACCATTTGTAGTCAGCTTAACCTGACATCAGGTCCCTAAAACCTAACACACCTTTTTAATATGCCTATTTTTGAAACGATTACTGCTTTATTAGAAAAAGAAGGAATTACCTACCGAACGCTCCATCATCCACCTACTTACACTTCCGAACAATCCGCTGAATATAGAGGAGAAGCCTTATCAACTGGCGCAAAAGCTATTGTTTATAAAATAGAAAAAGCTTTTTATTTATTTGTAATGCCAGCAGATAGAAAGATGGATACTAAAAAAGTAAAGGCATATTTTAAAGCCAATGGCAAAAAGGCTAAAAAAACTAGATTTGCGACTGCCGAAGAATTATTGGCGTTAACAGACTTAGTACCTGGTTCTGTCCCACCTTTTGGGCATCCAATATTGCCTTTTGAACTATTTGTGGATGAAAAAATTATGGAGAATGAGAAAGCGGCTTTTAATGCAGGCTCATTGACTGATTCAGTGATTATGCAGCGAGCTGATTATTTGTCTGTTGCCAATGCGACACTATTTGATTTTACTCTTGAAGCAGTAAGCAGTAAGCAGTAAGCAGTAAGCAGTAAGCAGTAAGCAGTAAGCAGTAAGCAGTAAGCAGTAATTGTTTAAAAAATAAATCGAAGATTTGTTGCAAAAAAGGAAGGTAATAATTTCCTTAACCAGCAACCAGCAACCAGCAACCAGCAACCAGCAACCAGCAACCAGCAACCAGCAACCGATTATTACTTTTTCTTTCTTTTAGCCTTTTGCTTCTCCCGTCGTCTTGCTAATCGCTTTTCTTGCGCCCGATTCACTTTTGTATTCTTCAATTTTTTATCATGAAAAGCCCCTCTAGATTGATTCATATTAGGGGAAGGAAGATAGTTTTTCTGGGTAGATTCTATTCTTTCATCTGGAATTAGCTCGGTAGAAATTTCTAAATCTACTGGTAAAGGTAGTAAAGGAATGGTTTTATTCATTAAGCCTTCAATTTCCATCTGGTTGGGAATTTCTGCTTCTGTAATAAAGGTGATGGAATGTCCTACTTTATCAGCTCTACCAGTTCGACCAATTCGATGAATATAATTAGTAGGCACTTCTGGGGTATCAAAATTTATAACGTGCGTTACATCTGAAATATCCAAACCCCTTGCCATAATATCTGTGGAAATCAACGTTTTACAATTCCCTAAGTGAAATTGCTCAACGATATTTAGTCGATAATTTTGAGACTTATTAGAGTGGATAATACCAATAGAATCTTTAAAATCCACTTGCATTAATTCGAACAAACGGTCTGCTTTCTTTTTGGTGTCAATAAAGACCAGCACCTTTTGCAGGGTTTCATCTGTTTTAAGAATATGTTTGAGCAAATTAACTTTGGTGTAAAAATTAGGGACATGATAGCCTGATTGTACAATTTTTTCAAGCGGTGTACCGTGAGGGGCAACTTCTATTTTTACGGGATTCGCAAAAAAATCGGCGACTAATTGTGCCACTTCTTCCGATAGGGTGGCAGAGAATAATAAATTCTGCCGTTTTTCTGGCAAAACATCTAAGATATTTTTTAATTGTGGTCTAAATCCTAAATTTAACATTTCATCTACCTCATCAATAATCAATTTTTTAATAGAACGTAATTTTAAAGCGCCCGTATAAGCCAAATCTAACAATCGCCCAGGAGTAGCGACTAAAATATCTAAGCCATCCAACACAATATTTTTTTGCGTATTCATATTAGTGCCTCCATAAACGCCGCCAACTCGGATATTTATGTAAGTGGATAATTTCTCGATTTCCCCGACCATTTGTACCACTAATTCTCTTGTCGGTACGACAATTAAGGTTCTTGGGGCTTTTTCTTTCGTAAATTTATGTTGTCGCAGAATCGGCAATAAAAAGGCAAAAGTTTTTCCCGTACCCGTTTGTGCCACACCAACTACATCTTTTCCCGACATGATTATCGAAAAGGCATCCCTTTGAATAGGCGTTGGATAATAATAGCCTAAATCATTTAGGGCATTTAATAAGGGCTTATTTATATTTAAATCTTCAAAAGTCATTAGGTGAAATTTTCAATTTTCAATTTTCAACTTTCAATTTTCAAACACATTTGGTGAGAATTTTGTCATTGAAATAAAAAATCATCAACATTTTAAACTATTGATTCCAATTTGTATTGGAATTAGTTTCAAAATTGGCGTAAGAATCTAGTTATTAAGTCGTATAATGTATCGACAAAAGGGCAAAAATAAGACTTAATTTACTAGGGGACGAATTATAGGGAAATGAGGAAATATAAATCAGGAGCGATGAACTTGTAAAATATTGATTTTTAAGGATTATATTTCAGAAATTTGAACACTTATTTTTTCTTTTCCCTAAGTGGTCTTTCAAGTTAATACTTCCCGACAGTATTAACTTGATTAACTACTAAGAAATATTTTTGCAGTTTTAGAATTGAGGTTGAAGTTGATATTGAATTTCTTCCCCATCTTGACACCAACCCACTAAAAGCCTACCTTTGCAGCCGAAATGGAAAAAGTAACCTATCAATATCTGGGTTTAAAAGATTACCAAGAGACATGGGACTATCAAAAGTCACTGTTAAAAGAAGTAATCGACCGAAAGCTAAATAATCGACATTTAGCCCAAGATGACCCTGCCTACCAGCTTCAAAAGCATTATTTGCTATTTTGTCATCATCCCTTGGTGTATACTTTGGGTAAAAGTGGTTCGTTAGATAACTTATTATTAAACGAACAGGAATTATCGGATGCGAATATTGATTTTTATAAAATAAATCGAGGTGGAGATATAACTTTTCATGGCCCTGGCCAAGTAGTAGGGTATCCGATACTTGACATGGATTTATTTTTTACCGATATTCACAAATATGTTCGCTTTCTAGAAGAAATTATTATTCGGACACTAGCGGATTATTATATTGTAGGAACTCGGATAAAAGGCTTTACAGGTGTTTGGATTGAAGGAGAGAATGGCGGGCCAAATCGAAAAATATGTGCCATAGGGGTTCATTTAAGTAGATGGGTAACAATGCATGGATTTGCTTTTAACGTAAATACCGATTTAAAATATTTTAATTATATCGTTCCTTGTGGCATTATTGATGCAGATAAAACCGTTACTTCTTTAGCAGAAGAACTTGGTAGGGAAGTTGATATAACAGCAGTAATGACACGCTTGAAATTTCACTTTACTGAGTTGTTTGCTTGTGAATTGGAAGAGACTGGAGAAAATTAAAAATTAATATAGGATAGTATTTACCAAAAACAGTACCTATTAAACCGAAGGAATCACTTCCAATAATAGGAAATAATAATTGCTATCAATCCCTGAACAAAATTAAATTTTAACAAGATGATGAAAGATATTCCAGACTTACGGGTCAAAGATTTAGCGATTGCCATTGTTCCGAGGACAGAAGAAAAAGAATTATGGGATGTATATATTATAAATTTTAAGGAAGAACCAATTGGGAGTGTTTTCGTAAACTCTAGAGGATATGGAGAATTAGAAGGAGAGAAAATAAGAACGACCACCCTACGGCATTTTTTTGAACAAATAGCGCCTCTAGAAATGGAACAAATAGAGCCTATTCAAATGGAATTATTTGAATTGACGAATGAATATTGGGTGAGTTTTATGTATAATGGAAGCATGTACGATAAAAAATATGTTTTTGTCAAAGGTAGTATTGATGAAATGAATTTTACTAGAATTCCGTTTTTGGATAGAAAAGGAGTGATGATTAAATAAATAATCTGTTAGTATTTTGTTTTTTGCCAACAGATATTTATAGCCATAACTATCAAACTTGTTAGTTTCAAAAGACTATTTAGCGTTTATATATGCAAAATATCTGACGATATCTCTAGTTTTTTGAAATAGACCTTTTACAAGCGGGTTTTTTATTTAATATTTGAAATAATCTATTTTAAGCAATTGGATAAATTAAATAGGGAGTATTACTTTTAGGATTATTCGATTTAGGTATTTTTCATTCCTTTATTCCCTTAATAATTCAATCCTTATATTGAAAAACTACACAAACCATCACTAATATTCCCTTATTTTGGAAGAACACGATAGCATAGATTTAAGAAGCAAAGCCTTTCAAGAAGTATTGGGCGAACCACCTAGCTGGTTATTACGCTGGGGTATTTCAGCTATCCTATTAGCTTTTGTTGCCCTTTTTGTAGTAGGTTATTTTTTAGAATATCCTGAGACAGTGAAATCTCCTGTACGTTTAGAGACTTCTAATCCACCTGTAGAAGTTACTGCGCAAATAGTTGGTACAGTGAAACCTAGTTTTGCAGAACAATCTTCTGTAATTCAAAATGCAGTAATTGCTAAAATCAGTAATGTAAATTCTGGTAATTTCAAAGAAATTATTGCACTTGATAAGATGTTACTTGATTTTGAGGATGGAAAGTTGAGATTTCCAAATTTTCAAGAGATGAATAATTGGAATTTCGGACCAATTGAAGGTGATTATATTAAGTTCTATCAAGCTTTTATTGGAACTGGAGGGTCCAGTTCCTTGCAAAATCAAACTATCAGTAGTTACGATGAAAATATAAAGATTTTTGAAAAAGATATAGATGATATAAAAAAGATAGTCCTAAAGAAAGAGTCTAGATATGCAAAGATTCCTACGGAAAGAGATGGATTAAAAGAAGCTTACGCAAAAAGTAAATTAGGTAAAGATCGCTTAAATTTAAATATTCTTTATCAAGAAGAAACTAGATTAATAGAAGAAATTAAAGTAGAAAATCAGCGAATTTCAGATAAGCAGAGAGAAATTATTAATTTAAAAAACCAAAAATCTCTTTTTTTACAGGGTATTCAGGGTAAAAAATTAAACAGACAACAGGATATAGAATTTACGGCGAGTACTCTCCGTAGTAAAATAGAAGCTTGGAAAGTAAATCATTTGATAAGAGCACCCATTTCTGGCAAGATTGTCTATCAAGATAAATTAAAGGCAAATACGGAAGTATTTTTAGTAGATAAAGGAGAGAAAATATTTGCTATTATTCCAGAGAATGCACAAGATACAATTGAAGGAAAATTATATTTGTCAAGCGAGGAATTTATTAAAATAAAGAAAGGACAGGAAGTGAAAATAAAAATTAGTGCTTTTAATCCAGCAGAATATGGTTTACTTCATGGGGTAATTATCGATAAAGCAGCAATACCAGTTAATAATCAATATTTAGTGAGAGTGAACTTAGCTAATGGTATGAAAACTTCTAAAGACAAACTAATCCCCTTCGAACATCAAATGCAAGGAGAAGCAGAAATTATTACAGAAGACCGTCGATTTACAGATTTAATCTTAAAGCAATTTAAAGAAATGCTTAGTCGATAGATTGTTTTGCTATATATTTATAGAGACTGTTTAATAAACTGCATTGACACAAAATTTTGGGATTGAAAAAGGATACTCCAGTTGCTGAATGCAAATTGCCTACTGCTTTACATTTCCCTCAAATTCAGCAGTGAATTTTTCTAGAGCTCCTCGTCCTATTTTTTTTACTTCTGCGCCTTTAGCTTTCAAGTGCTCTTTAAGATATTCAATTCCTTTATCCATATAAATTTTGCCACAGGTAAAAATATCAATGGCGGCATACCCATATTCTGGCCAAGTATGTATCGTTAAATGACTTTCTTTGATAATAATAACCCCTGAAACACCATAAGGATTAAAATGATGGAAATTACTATTGACTATTGTTGCTTGCATTTCTATAGCGGCGGCATTCATTTTTACCTCAATGAATGTGGGGTCACTCAGTAAATCTGCTGGACAATCATATAGCTCTAAAATATAATGCTTTCCTAAGTATTTCATGGATTTTATTTATCGGTAATCGTTAGACTTATTAAAGGGTAACAAGTCTATTATTGCTCTGCCAATATACTTCCCTGCAAAATTAAATACATTTGTAAAAAGATGATAAACTGTCAACAACTTTAACTTAATCTTATTACTGCCCATCACTACACGGAAATTCCCGATTTGCTAAACCTGTTAGATTTCGAAAATCAAGTATTCTCGGTCAGCCTCCTAAACTACTTAATTTTTTTGCTCCTTACTAAACTCTTCCCAATCTTCTAAAAAATAATGTAATAGGTTTGGTTTATCTAGTTGATTAACGCTCAAATTACCTGGGTTGCTCATGTCTTTGGCAAAGAAAAACATTTTTTTAACTAAATCTGGCTCTAAATAACGGGTTGTTAAGCCTGTCTTAAAGTTGGTTGGTTCTTTTTTTAAGTTAGACGCTAGTACAAAACCCCAGTCACCAAAAGAAGGTACATAAGTATGAAAAGGATAAACATGTTTAAAGCCACTTGCTGCGATGGTTTCATAAATACACCAAAAAGCATTTCGGGTATGAAAAGGACTGGAAGCTTGAGTCGCAAAAACACCATTTGGGGTAAGGTGGTTTTGTACCAATTTATAAAAAGAAGCACTATATAATCGAGCTAAAGCATCGTTGGAAGGGTCGGGTAAATCGGCAATAATGACATCATATAGCCCTTCTGCTTCTATTAAATAAATCATCGCATCTGCGGCAATGGTTGTTACTCTAGGGTCTAATAAAGCCTCTTCATTAAGGGTTTTAATATGCGTGTTTTCTTTAGCCAGTCGAAATACTTCTTCGTCTAAATCAATGATGGTAACGGTTTCTACTTCTGGAAATTTAAGTACTTCTCTAGCTAATAATCCTTCTCCTCCGCCTAAAATTAAAATATTTTTTTTATAAGGCGCATTGTGTAAAGGGAGTATGCCCAAAGTTTCATGATAGCGATATTCATCAACAGAAGAAAATTGAATGATTCGATTGATATATAAGCGAATGTCTTTTTTGTTTTTGGTAACCACCAACTGCTGGTAAGGCGTTTGTTTGGAATAAACCACTCGGCTAGTAAAAAAACTATCCTCCCAATGCTTTAATAATTGCCCTGAAAAAGTGGCTAGACCTACAAAAAAAAGGAGGCAACCTAGTGCTAATAATTCTAATGGTTTTTTTCGATTTTGGGGTGCAGCTTTAGTGAAAAAACGATAAACCAATAGCCCTAAACCAATATTGATTAAGCCAAATACAATAGAAGTTCGGAAAGTCCCTAAAAAAGGTAATAATAAGAAAGGAAAGAGTAGGGTAGCGAATAGAGCACCAATATAGTCCAAACTTAAAACATAGGCTAAATTGGAGCTCAGTGGATAATTTTCTTTTAAAATTCTAACCAATAAAGGAATTTCAAATCCAGTTAATACCCCAATCAAAAAGGTGATTGCCAGCATAGCAAACTGATATTCTAGCGGACTTAAACGGTCAAAAATAAAATATAAAATAGGGACACTTGCCCCACCAATTAAGCCTAAAATGAGTTCAATTTTTACAAACCATTCTAATAAATTACCATTTAAAAATTTGGTCAAATAAGAACCAATGCCCATGGCTGCCATGTAAATACCAATCGTCAAGGAAAATTGCATGACACTATCGCCTAAAAAATAGGAAGAAGTTGTGCTAATTAACAACTCATAAATTAAAGAACAAAGACCTGCCAAAAAAATGGTGATAAAAAAAAGGAGATTCTCTGACCGATTGGTTTCGGTGTTTTCCATTGGAGCTATTGATTATTTGATAAGTTGAAATACTAAATGGGTGTAAATATATAAATATAAATAAATTATACCCAACGCCTGCCTCTTAATACTAATCAGGAGACCAGCGGATAGTCGTGTCTAGTCTGGAGACTAGACACATCGAGTGCCGATATTCCTAGTCTCCAGACTAGGAATCTGTATCTAGTCGTCTCCTGACGACTCTCGCTTTGAAAATTCACTAAAAAATTAATCAAATAATTGATTTTTAAGTAAATACAAATATTTTTAAGTAGAAAGTAATTGTAATTTCTAAAAATTAACTACACTAGCAGCGAATAATACGGAATTATTCAATAATTTAACGATAGCATCATTGGTCTTGATGTTATCGTTTTGTTTTATTAGATGACTGGATTATGCAGAATTAACAAGATAAGCGATGATTAATTCCATAATCCTATCCATAACAGAAAATATTTGTGGTGAAACTCATTCGAGAAATCCTCATGATATACTACTCGGGCTGGAAGCCCAAGCTACGGTAATTTCATTTGAGATAGGATTTATAACCGAACTAATTTAAGGATTCGACTACTTCCTTTGGGAGTAATAATTTGACCAAAATACAGTCCTTTTTCTAATGCTACATCCAATGTAAGTATCCCATTAGCAGTCGATAAAGAATACTGTTGGATTAGTTTACCTGAAATATCTGTTAATATAAACTGCGCATTTTTGAGCGGCTGCTCCAATTTATATTGAATAGTCGTAAGGCCCAAAAACGGATTAGGACTGGCTTCAAAGGCAGTTAGTAATTCCAAAGCTTCTAAACTAGTTGTATTATTTGTTGAATCTATTGGAGAAAGATTTAAGGACAGCTCCGATAGTTCTCCATTAGCAAAACGCACCGTAACGGTCTCCTCATTATATCCTGTTTTGCTAAATGTAATTTTAAGATTGCCCGTTTGGGTAGTGCCAATCTCAAAACTCTATTGACACCCCACATCTTTTTAGAAGAGCAGTTCTTTGACATATAAGACATCAAAAAAAAGGATTTTATGTAGCTATTGATCTTGGTTAATTGCATAAATTTTAGTATATTATAGTAATTGAGAA
>Ga0208544_10002517_pt1 | contig 11870 bp, 10 predicted proteins | sample DEB08_DNA_9_FD_184526 | JGI IMG/M metagenome (GOLD analysis project Ga0208544, IMG submission 184526) | Aqueous microbial communities from the Delaware River and Bay under freshwater to marine salinity gradient to study organic matter... | ecosystem: Environmental > Aquatic > Marine > Coastal ...
GCCCCTTCCACGAAAATCTCGCGCTGCTTGGCCATCTCCGAAGGTTTTTTCTTACCCATGGCACGGCGCAGGATGTCAGCTCCGCCAAGAGTGTATCCGGCCAGCTGCTTGGCGGCATTCTGCACCTGCTCCTGGTAAATCATCACCCCATAGGTGTCGCCGCAGATCTCCTCCAACAGCGGATGCTCATAATTGACCGGCTTGATGCCTTTCTTGACCTCAATCATCTGGTCGATATAATCCATCGCACCAGGCCGGTAGAGCGCTAACAGGTCAATGATGTCATCAATTTTTTGGATGCCGTATTTCCGGCAAGTCTCGACCATGCCACCGGATTCCAGCTGGAACACCCCCATGGTTTCGCCACGGTTCAAGAGTTGCAGCGTAGGTTCGTCTTCAAGAGAAATGTTGTTGATGTCGAAGTCCGGTATGGTGGCACGGATGTGATGAACGGCATCCTGAATAACGGTGAGGTTTTTGAGCCCCAAAAAGTCCATCTTGAGCAGCCCGACCTCGGTGATGGCATTCATGTCGCACTGGGTGACCACCTCGCCTTCGTTGCCCCTTGTCAGGGCGCAGTGCTCATCAAGATCACGGTCACCAATAACGATCCCCGCAGCGTGCACGCCGGTGTTGCGGTTCAAGCCCTCAAGCTTAAGGCCATGGCTCCAAAGCTCCTGCCAGGTGGAGCTGTTTTCAATAACATCGCGCAGTTCCTGTTTCTCATCATACTCGCCCTGCAGCTTCACACCCGGCTTGGCCTCGATCATCTTCGCGAGCATATCGGCATCGTTGTAGCCGATGCCCATCACCCGGGCGACATCACGGATGACACTCTTCGCCCCCAGGGTTCCGTAGGTGATAATGTGAGAAACGGAACGCTCACCATACTTTTGCCGAACATAGTCGATCACCTCGGGGCGGCGACTCTGGCAAAAATCAATATCAACATCCGGAGGGCTGACCCGTTCAGGATTGAGGAATCTCTCGAATAGCAGCCCAAAGCGTATCGGACAGATATCCGTGATACCCATGGTGTAGGCTACCAGTGAACCAGCTGCCGAACCACGGCCAGGGCCTACGGGAATGTCGTGATCACGCGCCCACTGGATAAAGTCAGCCGTGATCAGGAAGTAAGATGCAAAGCCCAGCTCATTGATGGTTTTGATCTCATATTCGAGACGATCTTCCAGAGTCTGCTGCATTTCATCAAGGGGGAGATTCTGCAGGGCCGCCAGTTTTTCGAGTTTGCCATCGGCATATCGCTTCTCAAGCCCTTGGTAACAGACCTTGCGAAAGTATTCTTCACGGGGAGTGCCATCGGGCGCATCAAACTGCGGGTATTTCTCCGAACTGGTCGGGTTCAGCTTCAGCTCGATATTACACTTCTCGGCAATCTCGAGGGTGTTGTCACAGGCTCCAGGAAAATCAGCAAACAGGCTGCGCATTTCCTCCGCTGTTTTAAAGTAGTGATCTTCTGGATAGCGTTTCCTGTTTTCATCGATTAAAAGCCTGCCTTCGCCGATACAGACCAGCACATCCTGGGCCTCTGCGTCTTTCTTACCGAGGAAGTGCACATCGTTGGTAGCCACCATTTTTAGCCCCAACTCCTCGGAAAAGGCCTTGAGCTGCTGATTGATTTCTTGCTGGATCTCGAGGCTCTGGTCATTGAGTTCGAGGTAGAAATCATCTGCCCCGAAGATATCGCGCAGGCCTTCAGCTTCCTTGCGCGCAGCTGCCACATCATGGGCCTGGAGCCACTCGTTGAGCGCGCCGTTGATACAACCGCTGAGACAGATCAGCCCCTCAGAATAGGTTGCAAGGTATTCCCGATCGACCCTTGGCTCACCGAGGTAATCACCCTCGAGGTGCCCCACGGAAACAAGCTTAACGAGATTTTTCCAGCCGGTTTCATTTTTGGCGAGCAAGGTCAGGTGGCTCGAGTTTTTGCGGCCAGGGACTTCTTTTTTGTCGTGTAAGGAAGCAGGGGCGAGATAAATCTCACAGCCCAGAATCGGTTTGACCCCAGCGGCGAGCGCATTCTGGTAAAACTCTACGGCAGCATAAAGATTACCATGATCCGTGATGGCTACCGCCGGCATGCCGAGCTCTGCCGCACGATTGACGAGCGCCTTGGTCCTGACGGTGGAATCCAGCGTGGAATACTCAGTGTGGACGTGCAGATGAACAAAGGATGAGGCAGGCATATCAGGTATTCGGCCTAGTCAGTCTAGAAGCCAAAAATAGCTTGGCAATGCACGAGTGCAAGTGGGGGCTATTTTTTCGCTTTTGCACTCATACGCATCTGATGTTTGCACCTTCCTAGGTTGACATTATAATGCCCAAAGATAGGATACCAATCCGAAGACTAGTTATTAAAGTCCTCAACTCATTTCTGATACAGACATCCAACATGGCCCACAACGTAATCGTCTTTCATTGCTCGAGCTGCGACTGCAAACTGCAGGTTCCAAGACAAATGGCAGGTGTCACTGGTCCGTGTCCGGATTGCGGCGCCAGCATCACGGCACCCGGCACATCAACAAAGACGCCAGAAAACGACCCTGGTACCGCGCCAATAAAAAAGAAGCCTTCCACTAATCAGGAGCTATCTCTCGCCCCGCAAATAGATCATCAAGACGACGCAGCTGTCGGCATTCAGGCTGAAGGTCCTGATGAAAAAAAAATACACAATTCCGGAGAGCCCATCCCTAACAACTCACCAGCAGCCCAGGCAAAGACCAAGCTGGGCACGTTGGCTGACTATTTTGTTGCCTCTCTCTTTCCTCGGAATTGCATGCATCGTCATTCTAATCATCTTGCAACTCGTGGGCCTTGTTAATGTATCTGAATACAATGATGTCTGGGTAAACCCCAATAAAGAAACCGAGGTCTCCTCTGCCGGCCCTGGGGGTATCTCCGCCCCTGAATCCGGGAAGCCCGAACCAGAAGCAACCAATCCTGTGATACCGGCCAATTCGTCACTCGAAAACAATAAGGATAAGGGTGCACTCACTGGCTCAAAAACCCTTTCATCCACTTCAGACACAGCAAGCTCTGAAAGGGGGCGCCCGAACAGCCCAGAACCCACAGTGATCAATCCGCCGACCGCCACAAAATTAGAGCTCCCACCAAAAACAGTTCCCACTCCTTTACCAGAGAAAAAAGCGTCAAGTTCGGCCAATACGGGCATCCTAGCCAATCAGAATATCGAAAAATTTCTCAAGGCAACAACACTCAACGAACGCTTACCTCTGATGTCGAAGAGCAAGCTCTCACCCGAAGAACTGAAAAACAGCAGTCTAGCCGGCAAACTCAAACCGGTAAAATCCATTCAATTAATAGACATCGTCTCCAGAGCGGAGGATAACATGACACAACACCTCTATTCTGTCAGCTTTCAGGACCCGAAAGCAAAGCGGCAACGACTGCGCATCTTCATGCAACTTGTCGAACGTCCCGGCATACACCCTCCACTAGTACACGCCGATGCCTTTGTGGAACACTACGAAAAGAAGCTTGCCCAGTATGCCAAGCAACCCAGCAAAGGCATTACCACCCTCCACTGTATTGCAGAGGCACGCACCAGTGATCTCGCAAAAGAGTTGCCAGAGGAATTGAAAAAATCAATGGTGCGCCTCCTAATCAAAAGCCATCCGTATGATGAGCCTATATTCAACGCCTACCTGAACAAAAAATCCCCGTTGATGAAACGCATTGGCAGCAACAAGGATTTACCTTACACATCATCACGATTATGCGTATTGTCATTCCTCTGGAATACCACTGACCCCAATCACCCCTACATCGAACTTAAAGACATCGTCACTCTGACGTGGGAAAAATAAACCGTTTCAGTGTGGTTGAACGGAGGGGTTAGCGGCGAGGATTTTCAGGGGCTATAGGTTCAGGTGCTATAGGGGGACTTGCCGGCTGACGACGCACGCATACAAATGCCATCTGTCTCTGGTAACGCGGTATCGACGAGTCAGTGCTTAACTTAATCATGCCAAAGGCGGGCAAGGACATATCTTTCGGCGTGACTACGAGTTCATACTCCCAGCCATCACGGATCGTTTTCAGCTCATAAGCAAAATTGGCATTCGTGCCTTCATGACTGAGAATGTGAATGGGGTCCGTATCGTTGACCTTGAGTGTGATCCCCTGCGATTTTTTTTCCCCGTTCTGGTCCCAAAAAACCGTCTTGGGGTTTATCTCAAAAAGCACCGGAATCGTCAATGCTACGTTAAGGACAGAAGAAGGGGTTTCGTCTGCATCATCAGTCGTCCAGAGCAGCACGGTTTTCTCAACAAGCCCGGAAAAACTGCCGAGTTCGAAATCAACTTTCATTTCTCCTTTCTCACCGGGCTCATAGACCAGCTTATCACCCTTGACTTTGGCACTGAGGCACGAACAGGCAGAATCATACCGGGCAATGGTAATCGTGCGTTTGGTTTTGTTTTCGAAGTGGTAAGGGACGGTGACACTTTTTGCATCAGGTGCAACCGTGAGCTCGATGCGGTTTTCGACAAAGGTCAGTCCAGTGGCAGCGATGACAGCTGGGGCAGCAACCAAAACCGCAAGCCATATCAGACTGATCTTGTGAACGAGGGAAACAAGACGATACATTATTTTTTCAGTGGATTTTCAATGAGTTCGATGGCGATGATCAGCGTGCCTCCTCGCCATTTTGGACCGAGAATCAATAGTGGCTTACCCACGTGCAGCACAGGGTCACTCTTCATCACCTTACGCCGATGTTGCCATAACTCAAGGTCAAGGCGCAGCCCCCCCTGGGCAGAACTCCCGCGTGACTCAAAACTGAGCAGAATTTCCTCGGATGGCTTCAGCGGCGTCAGCCAGTTTTCATAACTCCTGAAAACCGGCTGAAAGTCAGCACCCAGTTTGCGGTAATGCTTGAAATTCATTTGCTTGATACTGCTCAAGCGCTTAACCGTCGCTTGCTCCACAGCGGTCAAGTTGCCACCCAATGTTGAGGGCTCGGCATCCGTGCCGATGTAAAGCGTGGCCTTGACTTTACCCACAATCTCTTTCCCTTTGTCAGGCCCAATCTCATCAGCACGCGCAGAGATAATCAAGAGAGCAAAATGGATGCCCAATGCGGCAATAGTAAGGGGTAATTTGGTCATAGATGTTGTCAGCTTAGTAGCTCAGCAGGAAGGGCATGCCATTTTTCAGGAGATCAAAAAACCATCTCCGTATTCACCATCATGGCACCGGGCTGATCAGAACGCCCACGGTGTGGTTCGCCCACGATTTCGAAATCATCCGGTATATCTTCAAGCCCTTCCAAGACAATGATCGTCGCCCCGTCATCCTCGGAGCTAAACATAGCAGCCGTGACATCACCATCTGGAGTATATATGTTGGACTTGGCGTCAACGGCAATAGCTGGCCCCATCCGCTCAGGGCCATCATCCATCTGTGTTCCCAAGTAGAAACAGAGCGCCATGGCACCGGCTGCTGTCGGGAATGCGAGCCATCGACTCAATTTGCTTCCGAATGGACGATATCCATTGTGGGCGTTCTTCTTGGCAGTTAAGATCGTCGTTTCATCATCGACACGTCGTAAGATACGCTGGTTGAAGAAATCCGGGTAGGGCGGCTCAACACTGGACGGAACAATAGCCTTGATGCTGGCACTCATGGCCTGCACGGCATCACGCTCTGCAAGCAGTTCCGGATGATCCTGAGCCCACGACTCCATGCGCGCCAGCTCATCACCATCCAATTCACCATCCATCCAGAGGGTGAGCATAGTTTCATCGGGTACTTTATCAGGTTGTTTTTTCATAGCCTTATTAGATTGTATTTGTTAGGAATCTTGTTTGAGGTAACTCTGCAGTTTTTTTCGAGCGTAGTGAAGCCGACTCATGATCGTGCCAAGTGAATTTCCGGTGACTTCGGCAATCTCCTTGTAGTCGAGCCCCTGAACTTCGCGAAGCAGGATCACATCGCGGTGCTCCTCGGAGAGCTTGCCAATGGCATCCTCAATCTGCCGCTGTAGTTCGCTCTGTTCAAGTGCCTCGTCCGGTCGTTTCTCTTGCTTGGGAGCTGTCGGGGCACCGGGATCGATCCGCCCAGCATCAAACACCTCGTCGTTGAGCTCGCCCTCTCCCTGAATACGGCGTTTGCGCAACCAATCGTAGACAACATTGTGACTGATGCGGAAAAGCCAGGTCGTAAAACGAGCGCGTGCCTCGAACTTTGACAGCGCCTTCCATGCCTTGATAAAGGCCTCTTGAGAGAGATCCCATGCATCGGCATCGTTTTTGACCATATTGAGTATCATTGCATAAATTTTCCCTCGATGCTTGGTAACGAGCCGGTCAAACGCCCGCGTATCACCCTGCTGGGCTTTTTCCACCCACAGGGCATCTTCGATTGCGCTCGCCTCCCTTTCGTCTTTTAGTTCGTCTTTTTGTTCGTTTGGTTGCCTGTCTTGCTCTGCTTTTTGTTGTGTGGCCGAGCCCGCAAAATCACGACTGGCACTCCCTCCTGAGGTCGAATGGGATGCCTCTTCGCTTTGACTGACGGGGCCTCCGCCGGGAGAGGCATCCGGCGTAACCGGCCCTCTCAGCAGGTTCGACGTCATGTTTCCGAAAATATTCATATTAAATAGCTTAATCGTCACCATACCCTCGGCATCACCATATCCACGACCTTCATATGATGCCATAGATCATGACGGCTGCCGTCAGACTTGGCAAGGCGCTGTTTTGTTCACCGCCAAAATCGGCGATCAGGCAGATTCGCGCCGCACTGAAAAAAATTTGTCAGCGGGTTCTTTTCCTTTCGCATTTCTTGCGGGTGGGTCTACCATAGCACAGCGATGCAATGCGACCACTGTGACAACAAGGCTACCGTCTTTTATACCCAAATTATTGACGGCATCAGCAAGAAGGCCTCTCTGTGCGAGCCCTGTGCCAACAAACAAGGCGTTACAGACCCCGACGGGTTTTTACTTGGCAAGGATACTGCGGCACTGGGAAAACCATCCGCGCCAAAATCCGTACTGCAGCTCGAAACCAGCATGGGCAAAGAGTCAACCCGCAGCTGTCCCGGCTGTGGCTTCGCCTTTCATGATCTTAAAAAGACAGGCCGGCTCGGCTGTAGCCAGTGCTATGAATTTTTTCGCAAGGAAATAAAAAACAACCTCGGGGGTATGCACAAAGGAACCAGTCACACCGGCCGGGTGCCCGAGGGCATGCTCGAGGCCTTTGCACAGCGCCAACGCCTCGAAAGTTTACAACTCGGCCTCGATGAGGCCATTAACTCAGAGGACTACGAAAAAGCCGCTGCCCTGCGCGATAAAATCAGCAAGCTCTCGGAAGAATCTCCAACTTTACCTGAACAGCCCAACCAGCCATGATGCGATTTTCTACACTGATGAAACATCCGGCCGACTGGATGACCGGGGCGGACGCCGATAGCGCAATCGTACTGACCAGCCGCATCCGTCTGGCACGTAATGTGGCCGGTTCCCCCTTCCCGGGCTGGGCCCGTAAGGAGGAACGTATTGAGATCCTCCCAGTCCTTCGCGAGAAGGTCGAGGCCATCCCCGAAATGAAAGATGCCTTTTCCCACCAGCTCAGCGAGCTTTCCTCGGTTCAAAAACAGGTCCTTGTCGAGCGCCACCTCATCAGCCGGGAACAAGCTGCACGTAGCGAGGGAAGCGCCATCGTGGTCAACCGTAACCAGACACTCAGCGTCATGATCAACGAGGAAGATCATCTGCGTTTGCAGTCGATTCGTTCCGGTCTGCACTTGCGCGAGGCCTATGACTTGATCGCCAAGCTAGACGAGGAACTTGAACAAATGCTGCCGTATGCCTTCGACCATGAGCTTGGCTACCTGACCGCCTGCCCCACCAATGTTGGCACCGGCCTGCGTGCATCCGCCATGCTGCACCTTCCGGGGCTTGTTATCAGTGACCACATTGGCCAGGTCATCCAGGCCGTCGCCAAACTGGGGCTGGCCGTGCGAGGCATTTTCGGCGAGGGTACTGAGTCACTCGGCCACCTGTTCCAGATCTCTAACCAGTCTACTCTGGGTGAATCTGAGGATGACATCATTAATCGGCTAGAGCGCGTCATTCAACGCGTTAAAGAGCAGGAACGTAACGCCCGCATCAAACTTATTGAAGATGATCCGCAGATGATCGCAGATAAAATCTCGCGTGCCTATGGGCTGCTAAAATATGCCTATGTCATTGATTCCAAGGAAGCGCTAACACATTTATCATTGATTCGGCTGGGCAGTGACATGGGATGCTTCGCCAGGGAGACGATCCGGCTTTGTGACTCTTTATTGATGGACATCGAGCCTGCTCACCTCCAGCATATGGCAGGGCGCAAACTTTCACCAGAGGAAAGAGATACCATGCGTGCTAAAATTATTCGTAGCAGGTTGCAAAACCTCAAACCACCTGTTATAAGTTTCATAACCGATCAATCAAGCTCCAACAATCCATATCCCGACACACCGCCATCAGCTTAAAAAGCACCAGAATAGACCATGAATAATTTTACTCCAAGAGCCCAACAAGTTCTCGCATTGGCCCGCAAGGAAGCTGACCGCTTCAATCACAATTACGTGGGAACGGAGCACATCCTCCTTGGCCTGATCAAGCTTGGTCAGGGAGTGGCCGTCAGTGTATTACAAAACATGGGCCTTGACCTTGAAACCGTGCGCATTGAGGTGGAGAAACAAGTCGGCTCAGGCCCTGAAAACACCATCTCAGGCAATATACCCTTCACCCCACGGGTTAAAAAGGTTCTCTCGCTTTCAAACAAGGAAGCCGAAAACCTGGATCATTCATATGTCGGCACCGAACACATTTTATTGGGACTACTACGTGAGGGTGAAGGCGTGGCCGCTCGCGTGCTCTCCAGCTTGAATGTTGACATCAATCAGACACGACAGGAAATCCTTGCCGAGATTGACCCCAACTTTAACCCCGAAGATCTTGGCGATGAGTTCGAAGACTTCGAGGATGAAGATGAAGGTGAGATTCAAGGTGAAAGCGAGGGCAAGAGCAAGACCCCCGCTCTGAAAGCCTTTGGCCAGGATCTTACAAAACTCGCCAAGAACGACAAACTCGATCCTGTCATAGGACGTGAATCCGAGATCGAACGCGTCATTCAGATCCTCTGCCGCCGCACCAAGAACAATCCCGTGCTCATCGGGGAAGCGGGCGTCGGCAAAACCGCCATCGTCGAGGGGCTCGCCCAGGAAATCGCCAGTGGTAATGTACCCGAGTTGCTGCGCGACCGCCGCGTAGTCACCCTTGATCTTGCCCTCATGGTTGCAGGAACCAAGTACCGTGGTCAGTTTGAAGAACGCATCAAAGCCGTGATGGATGAAATCCGCAAGGCCAAGAACATCATCCTCTTTATCGACGAACTGCACACCATTGTCGGCGCTGGTTCTGCAGAGGGGGCCATGGATGCCTCTAATATCATCAAGCCCGCTCTCTCACGCTCCGAACTACAATGCGTTGGAGCGACCACCATGAACGAGTATCGCAAGTTCATCGAAAAAGACTCCGCGCTCGAGCGCCGCTTTCAAAAAGTAAAGGTGGAGGAGCCTTCCCAGGAAGACGCCATCGCCATCCTCGAAGGACTACAGTTCAAGTATGAGGAACATCACAAAGCAAAATACAGTCCGGAAGCCATCACCGCAGCAGTGAAGCTCTCATCGCGCTACCTCTCGGACCGCTATCTGCCCGACAAGGCGATTGACGTATTGGATGAAGCTGGTTCGCGTGCCCGCATCGGCCAGATGACCCGCCCACCAGAGGTAAAAAAACTCGAAGTAAAGATCCAGGAAATCCAAGCCGATAAAGTCGCTGCCATCAACGACCAGAACTTTGAGCAAGCGGCTTCCATGCGTGATGCTGAGAAGCAGGCGAAAAAAGAACTTGAGGATATCGTCGCCACGTGGAAGGCCGAGAGCGAGGAAACCATCGTCGAGGTCGGCGAGGACGAAATCATGGCCGTTGTTTCCAAGTGGACCGGTGTACCGCTCCAGCGCATGGAGCAAAAGGAAGCCGACAAACTTCTGAAAATGGAAGACAAGCTCAAGGGCAACGTCATCGGACAGGATATCGCCGTCACAACCATCTCCAAGGCACTGCGCCGCTCACGTGCCGACCTGAAGGATCCAAGACGCCCGATTGGCTCGTTTTTGTTCCTCGGACCCACCGGCGTAGGTAAGACTTACCTCGCCCGCAACCTTGCCGAATTCATGTTTGGTGATCCAGACTCGCTGATTCAAATCGATATGTCGGAATACATGGAAAAATTCTCCACCTCCCGGCTGATCGGCTCCCCTCCGGGATACGTAGGCTACGAAGAAGGCGGCCAGCTATCCGAAGCGGTCAGGCGCCGGCCCTACTCCGTGGTCTTGTTTGACGAAATCGAAAAGGCCCACCCGGATGTCATGAATCTGCTCCTCCAAATCCTGGAAGAAGGCATGGTGACAGACTCATTCGGACGCAAAATCGACTTCCGCAATACCATCATTATCCTTACCTCCAATGTCGGTGCCTCCAGCATCAAACGCCAGACGTCACTCGGCTTCGGCGCCATGCAAGAGGAACAGGGCGACTTTGAGGGTATGAAGGAAAAAATCCTCGAGGAGGCCAAAAAACAATTCAAGCCGGAGTTCCTCAACCGGCTCGATGACGTCGTCGTTTTCCATATGCTGGAGAAAAAAGCACTTAACGTCATCGTCGATCTCGAAAGCAAGAAACTCATCGAGCGCCTTATGGAGAAAGGCATCACGCTCAAGCTGGACAAAGCTGCGCGCGATTTCCTGATGGAAAAGGGCTACGACCCCAACTACGGAGCCCGCCCGATGCGCCGTGCCGTGGAACGTTACCTCGAAGACCCCCTCGCCGAGTCCCTGCTCCGTGCCGACATCAAGGAGGGCGACACCGTCAAGGTCTCACGAAAAAAAGATGCTAAGGAACTTACCTTCAAGCCAGTGAAACCCACCAGCAAGGGCAAGGGTACGGCCAAGGCATAATCTGAAGCTGCAAGCGGCATATGGATGTCACAAGCACTGGCATGAAAAAATTGGAGCACTCGTTGCTCTAGGCCTGGCAGCTGTTCGCACCTAACAATCTCTGGGTTGTCCTAAAAAGCAGGCAACCTCCCTGGGTTGTTTGCTGACATATTTTCAGGCGAGGCCGCTTTACCCTTATTTTGACGTCAATGTTCAAATGGTATAACTTGACGCGAGCAACCTCCCGCTTCAGAAAAGGGCATGATCAAATTTCTTCACACCCGCATCAGGGTCGCCAACCCCAAAGCCAGCATCGCCTTCTATCAGAAACTCGGCTTCGAACTCGGCGAGCAGAAAACATCCCCCCAGGGAAACCAACTCGCCTTTCTCCACCTCCCGGGCAACGAGCATTTTCTCGAGCTGACTTATTCACCGGATTTTGACGTCACCTTTCCTGAGGACCTGATGCACACCGCGGTGGGAGTTTCTGACATCATCGCCTACTGCGATCAGCTTGAGCAACAAGGTATTGAAATCTGGCCTGGGCAATGGCGTGAAAAATTCTCCTCAGGCGAGCGCAAGATGGCTTTTGTCACTGACCCCGACGGTTACGAAGTCGAAATCCTGGAACGCTAAAGCTTTCCCTTTCCGGATTCTTCACCCCTAAATATCCAGCTCCCCGCCTACCATCAGCTTGAGCAAAGCAGGTGAATGCTCCAGCTGCGGGTCCTTTTGCAACACACCCTCGGCAAGCGCGCGCGCTTCGCGGATCAGTTCGGTATCCGCGAGGAAATCAACAAAGCGAAGATCAGCCAAACCACTCTGTGCGGTACCCAACA
>Ga0208544_10002518_pt1 | contig 11870 bp, 9 predicted proteins | sample DEB08_DNA_9_FD_184526 | JGI IMG/M metagenome (GOLD analysis project Ga0208544, IMG submission 184526) | Aqueous microbial communities from the Delaware River and Bay under freshwater to marine salinity gradient to study organic matter... | ecosystem: Environmental > Aquatic > Marine > Coastal ...
AGCTGCTGAAAACGCTCGCGGTCTTCGGCCAGGTCAATCGCGTCGGGCGTGGTGCCGAGGATCGGGATGCCCGCCTCTTGCAGGGCATTTGCCAGTTTCAGCGGGGTCTGGCCGCCGAACTGGACGATAACACCGTGCAGTGTGCCGTTCTGCTGCTCAACCCGCATGATTTCCATCACATGCTCAAAGGTGAGCGGTTCGAAATACAGACGGTCTGAGGTGTCGTAATCGGTGGAGACGGTTTCAGGGTTACAATTGACCATGATCGTTTCATAGCCCGCGTCTGTCAGCGCATAGCAGGCGTGGCAGCAGCAATAGTCAAATTCGATACCCTGACCGATACGGTTGGGGCCACCGCCCAGGATCACGACCTTTTTGCGATCCGACGGGCGGGCCTCGCATTCTACGTCGCCCATCATCGGGTGTTCGTAGGTGGAATACATATAGGGGGTCTGGGCCTCAAATTCAGCGGCACAGGTGTCGATGCGTTTGAAGACGGCGGTCACGCCGAGGTTGAGGCGCGCGCGGCGCACATTGGCTTCGTCCCGGCCCGACAGATGGGCAAGGCGGGCGTCGGTGAAGCCCATCATTTTCAGGTGGCGCAGACCGGCCTCGTCCAGCGGCAGGCCTTTGGCGCGCACCTCTGCCTCGGCGTCGATGATTTCGCGGATGCGGTCAAGGAACCAGGGGTCAAACATGGTGACGGCGTGGATGTCGTCGTTGGACATGCCGTGGCGCATGGCCTGGGCGATGGTGCGCAGCCGGTCTGGGGTCTGTTTGGAGATGGCTTTGACCACTGCGGCCTTGTCGGGGGCACCGGGGATGTCGATTTCGTCAAAACCGGTGAGGCCGGATTCCATGGAGGCCAGCGCCTTTTGCATGGATTCGTGGATCGTGCGGCCAATGGACATGGCCTCGCCCACGGATTTCATGGCGGTGGTCAGGTTCGGCTCTGAGCCGGGGAATTTCTCAAAGGCGAATTTTGGGATCTTGGTGACGACATAGTCGATGGTCGGCTCAAATGATGCAGGCGTGACGCCGGTGATGTCATTGTCCAGCTCATCCAGGGTGAAGCCCACGGCGAGTTTGGCGGCGATCTTGGCGATCGGGAAACCCGTGGCCTTGGAGGCCAGCGCCGAGGAGCGCGACACGCGCGGGTTCATTTCGATCACGACCATACGGCCATCGGCAGGGTTCACCGCCCATTGCACGTTGGAGCCGCCGGTTTCCACGCCAATCTCGCGCAGCACGGCGATGGAGTGGTTGCGCATGATCTGGTATTCTTTGTCCGTCAGCGTCAGGGCCGGGGCCACTGTGATCGAATCGCCGGTGTGCACGCCCATGGGATCGACGTTTTCGATAGAGCAGACGATGATGGCATTGTCGGCGGTGTCGCGCACCACTTCCATTTCGAATTCTTTCCAGCCCAGCAGCGATTCGTCGATCAGGATCTGCCCCATGGGAGAGGCATCCATGCCCGAGCGGCAGAAGAATTCGTAATCTTCGCGGTTATAGGCCACGCCGCCGCCGGTGCCGCCCATGGTAAAGGCGGGGCGGATGATGGCGGGCAGGCCGATTTCCTCAAGCGATTCCAGCGCGATTGCCACGCCTGCGGCGAGGTCTTTCTTGCCATTGGCATCCTTGGGCGCGGTGCAGATCGTGGCCTTGGGGTTTTCGATGCCCAAACGGTCCATGGCTTCGCGGAAAAGCTTGCGATCTTCTGCCATTTCAATGGCTTCGCGTTTGGCACCGATCATTTCAACGCCGAATTTTTCCAAGATGCCCATCTCTTCCAGCGCCAGCGAGGTGTTCAGGCCGGTCTGGCCGCCCATGGTGGGAAGCAGCGCGTCGGGGCGTTCTTTTTCGATGATCTTGGCGACGATTTCTGGGGTGATGGGTTCGATGTAGGTGGCATCGGCCAGACCGGGGTCTGTCATGATGGTGGCGGGATTGGAGTTGACCAGGATGACGCGGTAGCCTTCCTCTTTCAACGCTTTGCAGGCCTGTGCGCCGGAGTAGTCGAATTCGCAGGCCTGTCCGATGACGATAGGGCCTGCACCAATGATCATGATCGATTTGATGTCGGTACGCTTTGGCATCATAGGCCCCCATAAATGCAAATTATCCGCGTTATAGGCATGGGGCGCTGGGGTGCAAGGGGTGGATTGGGGCTCTGCCCCAAACCCCGAGGTATTTGGGGCCAAAAAGAGGGGGATCTGCTGCCCGGGGCGGCGTTATGCGTCCAGGAAGGTGCGCAGGGTGGCTTCGAAGGCGCGGGGGTTGTCGGCGTGCAGCCAATGGCCGGCACCGGGGATCTTTGCAAAGCGGGCCTTGGGGAAGAGGGATTTGATCTGGTCGCGGTGTTCGGGGCGGACATAGTCGGAGGCGGCACCGGACAGGAAGAGGGTGGGGCCATCGAAACGGCCGGTGATGTCCTGCGGCCAGCCGATGATCTTTGGCATTTCGGCCTCAAGCACATCGAGGTTGAGACGCCATGCCTTGTTCGGGACATCGAGGGACTGGGTGAAGAAGCTTTGCAGGGCGCGTTCGACGCCTGCGGCGGCGAGTTGGGATTCGGCGTCAGAGCGGCGGGTGAGCTGGGCGAGATCGACCTGGCGCATGGCGTCGATCATGCCTTGCTGGGTATGGCCGTAGGCGACGGGGGCGATGTCGGCGACAATCAGGCGGCGGATCAGATGGGGGTGGGTCAGGGCCAGCGCCATGGCGGCCTTGCCGCCCATGGAGTGGCCGCATAGGTCAACCGGGGCACCGATATGGTCGGCGAGCTGGGCCAGGTCCGCGGCCATGTCGGGATAGCTTTGGGTTGGCATGCGCGGGCTGTGGCCGTGGTTGCGCATGTCGGGCGTGATGACATGGCGGCTGTCGGAGAGGCGTTTGGCGATCACGCCCCAGTTGCGGCCAGAGCCATAGAGGCCATGGGCGATGATCAGGGCGGGTTGGCCGGCGGTTGCGGTGCCGTGGTCGGTATAGGTCAGCATGCTCAAAGAGGTAGCGGGATTGCGGGGGGGACGCCAGTGGGATTAAATGCAGCCATGACGCAGACATATGATATCGCGCGACAGGTCGAGCAGGTGCAGGCCTTGTTGAGTGCCAAGTTCGGGATCAGGCCCGCGGCGCTGCCGGTGATGGTGCGGCGTGCCGGGCGGCGGCTGCCCCGGCGGATCAGGGCAAGGGCGCAGGAATTATGCGATGCGCAGGCGCAGGCGGCCAACCCCAAGCTGGCGCGGCAGCTGGACCAGACGCAGACCATGCGGGCCTTTAACGAGGTCACGACGTTTCTGGGTGGCATCGACGTGGCCGACCGGCGCAGGGGGGTGATCCTGGGACTGGCGGGCGCGGTTGCGTCTAACCTGTTGCTGGTGTTTGCCGGTTTTGTGTTGTGGATGTGGTGGCGCGGCTATCTGTAGCGTCAGGTCTTTGGGCTGTATTGGGCGTCGGTGACCGGTTCGAGCCAATCGGCGGCAGAGCCGTCTACCTGTTCCTGCAGGGCGATATGGGTCATGGCGCAGTCGGGGGCGGCCCCGTGCCAGTGTTTTTCGCCCGGTTCAAACCAGATCACATCGCCCGGGCGCAGGGTCTGGATGGGGTCGCCGTCTTTCTGGGCGAGGCCCGCGCCTGCGGTCACCACAAGGGTCTGGCCCAGCGGATGGGTGTGCCAATTGGTGCGCGCACCCGGTTCAAAGGTCACCGAGATTGCGTTCAGGCGGGCGGGGGCCGGGGCGCTGATCAGCGGGTCCATGCGAACGGTGCCGGTGAAGTAGTCCGGGTTGGGCGTGGTTGAGGGGCGGGAGCCTGCGCGGTGGATGATCATGGAGGGGTCCTTTGATGGGCTGAGCGAGACGGGTCGGGCCTGAGCTGGATTGGGCCTGAGTTGGATTGGGCCTGAACTGGATAGGGCTGTCCTGAGCGATCCTAGAGCGGTTTTGGAAAATCCTGAACCCCTTAAAGCGGCCGCAGATACGGGTTTTCAATGTGTTAAGGGATGGGGGCAACAGGTGTTGCGAGGGACGCGTGGGTTTGGTGCTGGGCCATGCCGGGGTGCCAGGCGGACCTGTTTGTCCACCCGGCACCCCGTTGTGATTATTTCAGGTACCTGTTGAAATGGGCCAGCGTGCGGTCCCATGACAGTTTTGCCATGGCTTCGTCATAGCGCGGGGTGCTGTCATTGTGGAAGCCGTGGTTGGCCCCTTCGTAGATATGGGCCTCGTAGGTTTTGCCATTGGCCTGCAGGGCCTGTTCATAGGCGGGCCATCCGGCGTTGATCCGTTCGTCCAGCGCGCCGTAGTGCAGCAGCAGGGGGGCCTGAATTTTCGGGACATCCTGTGCTGCGGGTTGGCGGCCGTAGTAGGGAACGGCGGCCTTGAGTTCGGGATAGGCCACGGCGGCGGCATTGGAGACACCGCCGCCATAGCAAAAGCCGGTGATGCCGACATTGCCGGTCGATGCCTCATGGGCCATCATGAATTCGATGGCTGCGAAAAAGTCGTTCATCAGCATGGTGGGATCGACGGTTTTCTGCAGCTCGCGCCCTTCTGTGTCATTGCCGGGATAGCCGCCGACAGAGGTCAGCCCGTCGGGGGCCAGCGCGATAAAACCGGCCTTTGCCAGGCGGCGGGCCACGTCTTCGATATAGGGGTTGAGGCCGCGGTTTTCATGCACCACGACGACCGCGGGCAATTTTGCATCACCGGCCGCGGGGCGCACCAGATAGCCGCGCACCTCGCCATGACCATTGGGCGAGGGGTAGGTGATGTATTCGGGGATGATGTCGGGATCGTTGAACGACACCTGTTGGGCCAGCGCATAATTGGGGGACATCATGCCCAGCAAGGTCGTGGCGGTCATGCCTGCCACGGCAAATTTTGCGGCACCGTCCAGAAACTGCCGTTTGGTGATCATGCCATGGGCGTAGAAATCATAGAGTTCGAGAAGTCCGGGATCGAAGTCTTTTGCTGTGAGTCGGGTCATCTGGGGTCCTCCGCTGTGAATTGTTTGCCATAAAGATGTGGCGTGGAGGGGGGCGGGCAAGCCTAGATGGCGAAAAGATGCCGGTTGGGCCCATGGGGGCTTGAGGCATGTTTTGAGGGGCACGGGGCCATGCCCGTTGCCTTTGTGCCTGCTGCGAAAAGGGAATTTGGCTGCCGTTGCGTCAATCTGTCCTTGGGCAGCACAGATTTCGCGTGATAGGGAAGCCTAAATTAACCTCTGAGCGGGCTTTATACGTTGTTCGCCGGGCGCTTTCGTTTATCAAAGGCGCAGAAACGACAAGAAGCAGATCATGATTCAAAGCCCAATACAGAGCCCCATTCAAAGCCCAGAAAACCAGCCCCCGTTACCGCATGAGATTGACGCGCGGGATTGGGTCAAGGTTTTATCCAACTACCGCGAACCCAGCGCGCTGCGCAGTTCATTCGAGTTGCTGGCGACCATCGGGCCTTTCGTGCTGTTGTGGACGCTGGCATGGCTGTCCTTGTCGGTCAGTGCCTGGCTGACGCTGGCATTGTCGCTGTGCAATGCGGCATTCGTGCTGCGGCTGTTTGCCATTCAGCATGATTGCGGGCATTTCGCCTTTTTCAAGAACCGGACCGTCAGCGATTGGCTGGGGCGGGCCCTGGGGGTGGTGACGTTGACGCCCTATGATGTGTGGCGGCGTGCGCATGCGCTGCATCATAGTTCGTCGGGCAACCTGGGACGTCGGGGCATTGGGGATGTGACCACCCTGACGGTGACGGAATACAAAAACCTGTCGCGGCTCAAGCGCCTGCAGTACCGCATGTACCGCCATCCGATTGTCCTGTTCGGTCTGGGGCCGGGATACCTGTTCTTTTTGGAGAACCGGCTGCCGTTGGGGATGATGGCCAAGGCGCAGTATTGGGTCAGCGCGATGGCCACGAATGCCGCAATCATCGTGGTGCTTTTGGTGATTTTGTATTTTGGCGGCATCATGCCGATCCTGCTGATTTTCGTGCCTTCCACCTTGTTGGCGGCGACGGCGGGTGTCTGGCTGTTCTATGTCCAGCACCAGTTTGAGACGACGCATTGGGAATCCGAGGAAGAGTGGTGTTTGCACAATGCAGCGCTGCACGGCAGTTCGCATTATGTGTTGCCGTCGGTCCTGCAATGGCTGAGCGCGAATATCGGCATTCACCATGTGCACCACCTGTACAGCCGCATCCCGTTTTATCGCCTGCCAGAGGTGCTGCGGGATCATTCGGATCTGGCGCAGGTGAACCGGATGACCATCCGCGAAAGCTTTGCCAATGCGCGGCTGCATCTGTGGGATGAGAACAGCAAACGTCTGTTGTCGTTTTCCGAAGCCAAACGGGTCGCCTGACAGGGCGCTGTCTGTCCGCGGTTTGATGCGGCGGCGGGCAGGGGTGCCTGCGCAGGATGGCGGGCGCGCCCGACGGTGCGTTCATGGCGGCGGCCTACCGGTGCAGGCCGGAGGTAGATTGAATTTTTTGATTATTTATCAAAATCTTGGGCGGGGCATCGCACTGCGAATGCCGCGCCCTCATTCTTTGCGCACTTTGTCGCACGGTCCTGTTATTCTGCGCGTAGGCTCTATCTGTTATCGCAACGACTGACCTTGGTTTAAATTACGGAGCTTGCCGTGGACACCCTCCTGCTTTCTCGCATCCAGTTTGGTGCGAATATTTCTTTTCATATCCTGTTCCCGACGATCACGATCGCGTTGGGCTGGGTGCTTTTGTTCTTTAAACTGAGGTTCACGGCGACGGGTGAGCGCAAGTGGATGGACGCCTATATGTTCTGGGTGAAAATCTTTGCCTTGTCCTTTGCGATGGGGGTCGTGTCGGGCATTACGATGTCGTTCCAGTTTGGCACGAATTGGCCAGGGTTTATGGAGACGGTGGGCAATGTGGCGGGGCCGTTGTTGGCCTATGAGGTGATGACGGCGTTTTTCCTTGAGGCGGTTTTTCTGGGGATCATGCTGTTTGGTGCGTCGCGTGTGAAACCATGGGTGCATACGCTGGCGACCTTTCTGGTGGCCTTTGGCACCACGATGTCGACCTTCTGGATCATCGTGCTGAATTCATGGATGCACACACCCCAAGGGTATGAGCTGCGCGATGGGATCGTGTTTGCGACGGACTGGGTTGAGATCATCTTTAACCCGTCGATGCCTTATCGGTTCGTGCATATGATGCTGGCCTCTGGTCTGACAGTGGCCTTCTTGATCGCGGGTATCTCTGCGTTGCGGATGCTGTGGGGGGACCGGGGCGAGGACGTCAAATCAGTGTTGCGTGTGGGTATCTTTGCCGCTGCTGGCCTGATCCCGCTGCAAATTCTGGCCGGTGACATGCATGGGTTGAACACGCTGGAATACCAGCCTGCCAAGGTCGCCGCGATGGAGGCGAACTGGGAGACGGGGCCGAATGTGCCGCTGGTATTGTTTGCGATCCCGGATGAGGAAGCGCGCGAAAACCGGTTTGAGATCGCGGTGCCCAACGGCGCGTCGTTGATCCTGACCCATAAGACCGACGGTGTCGTGCCGGGCCTGAATGAATTCGTGACTGAGGATGGCGAGGTATTGCACCCGCGTGTGGCCCCTGTGTTCTTTGCCTTCCGGATCATGGTGGGCACGGGGATGGCGATGCTGTTGCTGTCCTGGGCCGGGCTGGTGTTATTGCGCAAATACGGCGCGGGGAACATGCCAAATCTGCCGCTCTATGCGTTTTGCGCCATGAGTTTCAGCGGCTGGATCGCCACATTGGCCGGTTGGTACACCACCGAGATTGGCCGCCAGCCGTGGTTGGTGCAGGGTGTGCTGTCGACCAAGGACGCGGTCAGTGACGTGCCCGCCGGCATGGTGTTGAGCACTTTGATCGGCTATCTGGTGATCTATGCGGTGCTGATCTTTGCCTATATCGGGGTGATCACCTATCTGGCGCGCAAAGCGACCAAGGGCGAGCCTTTTTCCACCCGCGACTACCCACGTGGCGGTGAGGCCGAAGTGGCCCTTTTGCAGCCGGGAGAATAACGATGGACTTGTTTGGTGATCCGGCGGTTTGGCTGCCATGGACCTTTGCGGCGCTGATGGGCGTGTCGATCCTGATCTATGTGGTTCTGGACGGGTTTGACCTGGGTGTGGGGCTGTTGATGCCGCTTGCCGAAGAGAAGGAAAAAGACCGGCTGGTCGCGTCTATCGGGCCGTTCTGGGATGCGAATGAAACCTGGCTGGTGCTGGCCATCGGATTGCTGCTGGTGGCCTTTCCGCCCGCGCATGGGGCGATCCTGACCGCGCTTTACCTGCCTGTGTTCATCATGTTGGTCGGGTTGATCCTGCGCGGTGTGTCGTTTGAGCTGCGTGCAAAAGCGCCGCTGAGCCAGAAGCGCATGTGGAACGCGGCCTTTTTCGCCGGATCGCTGATGGCGTCGATGAGCCAGGGTTTCATGCTGGGCATGTATATCATGGGGCTGACCTGGACGCTGGCGCATGTGGCTTTTGCCTTGCTGACGGCGGTTTTCCTGACCGTTGGATACAGCTTTATCGGGGCGGCCTGGCTGATCTGGAAGGCTGAGGGGGCGTTGCAGAAACGTGCCATTGGCTGGGCCAAGGGGGGCATTTGGGGCCTGGTTCTGGGTATTGGTGCGATTTCGCTGGCCACGCCTTTTGTCAGCACGCGGATTTTTGACAAATGGTTCAGCTTTCCCAGCTTTGTCTACCTGTCACCGCTGCCGATCATATCGGCGCTGTTGGTGGCCTTCTTGTGGTGGCAGCTGGCGCGGTTGCCGCTGAAGAATGACCGCTGGTCCTGGACGCCCTTTGCGGCGGCGATGGCGCTGTTTACGTTGGCGTTTTTCGGGATGGCCTATTCGTTCTACCCCTATGTCGTGCCCGAGAAGATCACGATTTACGAGGCAGCAGCGGCCCCTGAGAGCCTGTTTATCATCCTGTTGGGGACGATCTTTGTTCTGCCCGCGATCCTGGGGTATACGGTGCTGTCCTATTATATTTTCCGGGGCAAGGCCACGGAACTGCGCTATGACTGAGCGTGGTTTGTAGGGGGCTACGCGGCGATGGCGCGCTGATGGAACTACCGCTTGCGACATGAAAAAGGCCCCGGCAGTGATCTGCCGGGGCCTTTGTTTTGTGCCGTAGGGTGGGCGCGGCGCCCACCGCTGGTTTTACAGGTTCGGGTACATCGGGAAGCGGGCGCACATGGCCTCAACCTCGGCCTTGACCTTGGCCTCGACGGCGGCGTTGCCCTCTTCGCCATTGGCGGCAAGGCCATCGACCACTTCGATGATCCAATCGGCGATCTGGCGGAACTCTGCCTCGCCAAAGCCGCGGGTGGTGCCGGCGGGCGAGCCGAGGCGAATGCCGGAGGTGACCATCGGCTTTTCGGGGTCAAAGGGCACGCCGTTCTTGTTGCAGGTGATATGGGCACGGCCCAGAGCCTTTTCGGTGGCGTTGCCCTTGACGTTCTTGGGGCGCAGGTCGACCAGCACCACATGGGTGTCGGTGCCGTGGGTGACCGTGTCCAGACCGCCTTTGATCAGCTGATCGGACAGGGCCTGGGCGTTCTTGATGACCTGCTGGATATAGCCTTTGAATTCGGGGCGCAGGGCCTCGCCAAAGGCGACGGCCTTGGCCGCGATCACATGCATCAGCGGGCCGCCCTGGATGCCGGGGAAGATGGCGGAGTTGAACTTTTTCGCCAGTGCCTCGTCATTGGTCAGGATCATGCCGCCGCGCGGGCCGCGCAATGTCTTGTGCGTGGTGGTTGTGGCCACATGGGCGTGGGGGAAGGGCGAGGGATGTTCGCCTGCTGCCACCAGACCGGCGAAATGCGCCATGTCCACATGCAGATAGGCCCCGACCATATCGGCGATCTGGCGCATGCGCGCAAAGTCGATCTGGCGCGGGATGGCAGAGCCACCGGCGATGATCAGCTTTGGTTTATGTTCTTTGGCCAGTTCTTCGACCTGATCGTAGTCCAGCAGGTTGTCTTGCTTGCGCACGCCGTATTGGATGGCGTTGAACCATTTGCCGGACTGGTTCGGGGCGGCCCCGTGGGTCAGGTGGCCACCTGCGTCCAGTGACATGCCCAGGATCGTATCGCCGGGTTGCAGCAGCGCCTGGAACACGCCCTGGTTTGCCTGCGAGCCAGAGTTGGGCTGGACGTTGGCAAAGCCGCAGTCGAACAATTTGCAGGCGCGTTCAATGGCGAGGTCTTCGGCGATGTCGACCCATTCGCATCCGCCATAGTAGCGGCGACCGGAATAACCTTCGGCATATTTGTTGGTCATCACCGAACCTTGCGCCTCAAGCACGGCGGCAGAGACGATGTTTTCCGATGCGATCAGTTCAATCTCGGTGCGCTGGCGGCCCAGCTCTCCGGTGATGGCGGCCATCAAGTCGGGGTCGGTGTCAGCCAGTTTGGCGGTGAAAAAGTCATTCATTGTGCGATTCCTGTCAGAGGAGAAGTTGGCGTTAGGTAACGGATACGGCATTTGTCTGGAAGGCGTGAAAGCGACGCAGCCAAAGATATGTGCGGCAGTGCTGGCGGCTATGGGCGTTATGTGGTTGTCTGGTGGGAATTTGCGGCGCATCGGAAACAAATGTCATGTCTATGAAAATCGCTTTTACAGCCAGCCGTGCCCCTGTGGCGCAAACCGCGCGCGCGGCGCTGATCGGGCGTTACGGGAATGTCCCGATGGAAGAGGCCGAGGTGATCGTGGCGCTGGGCGGGGACGGTTTCATGCTGCAAACGCTGCATGAGACGCAGCATCTGGCCGCGCCTGTCTATGGTATGAACCGGGGCACCATCGGGTTCTTGATGAATGAATACCGCGAATCCGATTTGATCGAGCGGTTGCAGGCGGCAGAGACGGCGACGATCAATCCGCTGGTGATGCATGCCACACATATTGATGGGCACAAGTCCCGGGCGCTGGCGATCAACGAGGTGTCGCTGTTGCGGGCGGGGCCGCAGGCGGCAAAGTTGCAGATCACCGTGGACGGCCGGTTGCGGATGCAGGAACTGGTCTGTGACGGGGCGTTGGTGGCGACGCCTGCGGGGTCCACCGCCTATAATTATTCGGCCCATGGTCCGATTTTGCCGATTGGCGCGGATGTGCTGGCGCTGACGGCGATGGCCGCCTTTCGGCCCCGGCGCTGGCGCGGCGCGTTGCTGCCCAAATCGGCAAAGGTGCGTTTTGACGTGCTGGAGCCCGACAAGCGCCCGGTGATGGCGGATGCCGATGGCACCAGTTACCGCGACGTGGTCACGGTTGAGATCATGTCAGAGCCGTCGATATCGCACACGATCCTGTTTGATCCGGGTCATGGTCTGGAAGAGCGGCTGATTTCAGAGCAATTCACCTGAGCGCAGCTTGGCTCTTGATGTATTTCAGGACCATCACGTTGTCTGCACTGCGCAAATGGCCGATCTGGCGGTCGGCTGCGCCGCAGTTGGCCGGGGCAATCGCCGGTGACCTCGCAGATCACGTTGAGCACGCGGGCGTCAAACAGGGCGGGCAATTAAGCCTAGCGGTTCCAGGAACCGGCCCGGGAATTTACTGAAAAATCCGGTGCGGCCAGCGGGGCTGCCGGAAGGGTGAAAGCAGATGTTTCATTCTTTTGGCTCTGGGATTCAGAGGTGCTGCACGATCTTTTCCACCACGACGTAGTTGATGCCATCGCGGCTGCAGGACATGCCATCTGCGGTGATCGTATGAGAGGCCAGTTTCAATGCCGTATCGCCGCCGGTTGTGACGTTTTTGCGCCAGCCCAAAGCGGTCAGTCCAGGGTGAACAATTCCTGCCGTTCGGTCACGCCGCGCAGGCGGTATTGGCCCAGTGACACCAGATCGGGGCGGCTG
>Ga0208544_10002520_pt1 | contig 11863 bp, 8 predicted proteins | sample DEB08_DNA_9_FD_184526 | JGI IMG/M metagenome (GOLD analysis project Ga0208544, IMG submission 184526) | Aqueous microbial communities from the Delaware River and Bay under freshwater to marine salinity gradient to study organic matter... | ecosystem: Environmental > Aquatic > Marine > Coastal ...
GTTTGTTCTTTGTTTAGAAACCTATGCTGCCTTTTTGCCACGAATTTCTGGCGCATTCTGGCCTGCTGTTGGTTTGGCGATCTGACCCGATTTCTGCGATGCCACGCAAAATGGTGCAAATATAGGCCGCTATATCCGTCACGAACCCCATCTCGCCTTCTGGCGAAGAGCCTGTTGTCGTTCACTAAACTGAAGATCTTTTGGGCTGTTAACCATTGTGGCGGCTGAATGTGGCAGAAATTGGGCCAGAGATACAAAAGCCTAAAAAAGGGGCGTTTGACCTGTTTTTGGAAACAACGCCCAATCCCGCATGATCGCAATCTGGCGTCTGAAACGGTTCCGCGCAAATGGACCTCAGGTCAACATCTCAGCATCCTGGCAGACGATGGGTTCATCAAGCACGGGTGGCAATCTGAGCAACAGGGTAAAAATACTTCCGCTTCCTTCGGTGGTGGTTGCGGTCAAATTGCCGCCATGGGACACCGCAATTTCACGAGAGATGGCCAAACCCAGCCCCGTGCCGCCAATGCCCCGCCTTTTGGATGAATCCACCTGATGGAAAGGCTCAAAGATCTTTTCCACTTCGCTGTCCGGCATGCCCAGGCCGGTATCCTCAACCTGAACCTCAACACCCTGCGGCCCGATCTGGGTCGTTACGCTGATCTTGCCTGCGGGGGTAAATTTTGCCGCATTCCCCAGCAGGTTCATCAGCACCTGCTGGATACGTTTGGGGTCCACGTGAACCACGCAAGATGTGTCATCGACCACCAGCTCAAGACCCTTTTCCAAGATCATCGGCGATATCTGGTCAGCTGCCGTCTTGATGATATCCGCAATGTCTGTCTGCTCGCGGTTCAGGGTCAAACCGCTGGCTTCCATCTTGGCAAAATCAAGGATCTCATTCACGAGGAACATCAGATGTTCGCCCGAATTTTCGACCTTGATCATCATATCCTTGACGCTGGCATAGACGGCATCAACGTGGTTGCCCAATATCTCCTGATCCTCTTGGGGCAGCTGCGCCACCTTGCCGCTCAGCGCCTTGGACGCGGGCAAACGGTCAATGTTCTGGGACAGGCGCGCCATGCCCAGCATGACGGTCAGCGGAGTGCGCAATTCATGGCTCAGCACCGCCATGAAATCCGATTTGGCCTTGTTCGCGGCATCTGCCGCCACCTTTGCCTCTTTCAGTTCCGTTACATCAACCCGCAGGCCAACGGTATTTCCGTCAGGCATGGTCCGGTCGGACGCACGGATCACCCGGCCCGTCAGCGTTGTGATCTCATGGTCAAAACTGCCCTTCTTGCGCTTTTGCTCCCAGTCGGCCAGCCATTCCTGTTCGCGGCCGATCGCCTCCAGCATGTTCCTGCGGTCAATTGCTGCCAAGATCAGCTGCCGGTAATGGACCCCCGGCACGATCAGTTCCGGATCCCCGCCCAGCAACTCCACGTATCTGCTGTTGCAGGTCACCATCCGGCCTTTTGGGTCAAAGATGACAAAGGCATCGGGCAGCGCCTCAATTGCATTTGTCAGCAGTCTTTTGTTGGTGCGATGCGCCTCGACCAGCTGCAAAACATACCACAAAACGCCCAAAACAAGTACTAGAACCAAATATTCGATGGCCAGAGTTCTCTGGAAATCAGGTCGGAATTTTGGCCATCCGCCGGCCGTGGTCGCCGCCAATTCCCAAACCCCAAAGGGAAAGTCGAACTCCAGCTTTTCGGGGTCGCGGTCCAATATCGCAGGGTCCCCGAAAAAGGTCTGCTGTTCATGGCTTTCAGCGCCGATTTCGTGAATCAGAATATCATATTTCTTGGTGAACTCGGGCAATCCAAGCCCATCCAAAAAGGCCTGGTAGTCCACCACCATAGACAACATGCCCCAGGGCTCTTGGCTGGCCTCATCTTCTGGGTTCCGCTTTACGAAAATAGGTTGCCGCAGGATCAGCCCCTGCCCCCCCTGCACCAGATTGACAGGGCCCGTGACCAACCCGTCTCCGGTTTCCATCGCCTGCTGGACCTTTGGAAATTGCTCTTCGTTCTCGCGATAATTCAGCCCGATGGCTTTCTCGTTACCCTCGATCGGAAATATTGAGGTGATAATCAGATCTGGGGCCATGGCGACGTTAATCACCTCGGGATTATTGGTCAGGTATCGCTGCGCAGCCGCTCCAAACACTTCGTCAGACACGTCAGGATCCTGGCTGATGATGGTCGCCAGCTCTCGCAGTGCCAGAATACGATCAAAAATCTGCGCCTGGATGTTTTCGCGGATGACAAAAACGTCCAGAATAACCTCGCGGCGTAGCTGCTGGTCATAGCGGCTGTCGGACAGCTTTTCGCGCTCATAGATGATGAACAGCCCCAAAAACAATGTTGCCAATAGCGCCAGCAACATCACAGGCCGCGTCGGCCCTATGTCAGAGGGCGCGATAATATCCAATTTTGTATTCATCAGGCCGACATCACGAACTTTGCGTTTCACCGACCTTGGCGTCTTGCTTTAGCGTGTAAACCAGATAGCTGGAATCGCTCTCGGTGACGGTCCCTTCCGATCCCCCGCTTGACACTGAAATCATCGGCTCTGGTCCACCGTCATTTCGATAGGACTGATTGGTCAGGGACACCGCCCGCCGTATCGCATCGGCAAGGTCGGATTGGGCCGATCTGCCTGCACCGAAACTGACAACGATAAAGGTGCTATCCCCCAAATAGGCCGCGATCCCGCGCAGGGGCAGGATCATCTTGGCGATATTGCGCGACAGGGTGATCAGATAATGGTCCGATTCCCGGCCATCATGGCGCAGCGGTGCGTTGGCAAAACCACGCATGTGCAAGGTCAACAGATTTGGTGGTCTGCCTGATTGCGCACGAATGCGCCGCAGACAGTTTTCAAACGCGGTTTCACTCAACAATCCGGATTCCATGACAGCAGTCGTGCTGTCGGGCCGTGCCTCGGTAAAGAAAGTCTTTACCTGCTTGTCGACGTCTTCGCTGAGTTCAAGACTGTTTCCAGGGCGGAAAAACATTTCCTCGCCACGGATTTTCGCGGCCTGCAACTGTGTCTCAAGCTCAAAAAACTCAAACGGCTTGGTCACGTAATCAAAGGCACCAGCGACAAATGCAGACGTGATGTTATGCCTGTCATTCAGCGCGGTCATCATGATGATGGGCGTTTCTGCGTAGCCTTTGCATTCACGGATCATCGGGATCAGTTCGATGCCTGTCAGGACCGGCATGCTGATATCCAACAAGATACATTCAAACGGCGGGCTGGCTTCTTTGATCATCGTCAGGGCCGTGGTCGCATTCTCGGCGCAATGCACGTCGGTATAGTCGATCGTCCCCAGATATAGCGTCAGAATTTCCAGTATGAGCGTATCGTCGTCGACAATTAGAATCTTCATCGGAACTTCTTTCTTTCGTGTGCCTTCAAGGCATCCAAGTCGGAATATTGCCGCGATTGATTTGTCACTACGATGAACGCTGGTGGGGCAAGCGGTTCAACGATTTGGACCTAGTATATTTATACACTTTAGGAGTGGAATTTCCCGTTCACTACGAAAAATTGTGAAAAATTCACCTTACGTTAACCAAATATTTAGTCTTTGGCCTAAATCGACGATTTATCATATTTGATAACGCTAACTGAACCGATTGATATGTGTCATTTTTATTACAAGATCACTCAATCAACGGGTTTTTCACATCCTTCAACCCAACGCAGTTCATGCTATCTTAGCCAAACGAATGCGAAAAAAGGGCCACCTCTGCAAACCAGCGTCAAACGCGGGAGCCCTCAAATAATCACACCAAAGACCTGCTTGGCCGTAGCCACACCTTTCAGATCATGGGTGCCAAAGGCCTTCAAATCCCCATAATAGCTTTGCTTGAAATCCTCAGAGGTCAGAATTGGCGCATTTAGTTCCTTGGTCATGGACTCGTAGCGTGTCACTTCGTTTACGGCGGGACCGATGACGGTCATGTCAAGCCGCTGGTCGGTACCGACATTGCCAAACTTTACCTGTCCCACATGCAGCCCAACGCCAAATTCAATAGGAACCAGACCCGCCTCTGGGCGCTGCCGGTTAAGGCTGCCCTTGCGGTTCAGCGCATCTTTGGCTGTCATCACAGCAGCATTGGTCATATCGCGCAGCGGCCGGGCCTCTGGATCATAGGGAAAGATCGCCAAAACCCCGTCACCTATGAATTTCAAAACCTCGCCGCCATGTTCCAGAACGGCCCCTGCCGTGCAGGTGTAATATTCGTTGATCAGCGTCAGATAGTCGGTCATGTCCATGCTGGCCGCCAGCGATGTCGAATTGCGCAGATCGCTGTACCACAAGACACAGTCAATGATCCGCCCGTCACCGCGTGACGTTGCACCATAAAACACGCTGCGGCCTGAATTCTTGCCCAGATAGGTTTCCAGCAAGGTCATCGTCAGCTGTTTGTCCACCGCCACCTTAAGAGCAATGGAAAACGGCAAGGACAGCTCTCTCAGCCGGTCCAGTTCCTGATCTTCGAAACCCGAACGCCGCTTGGTGGAATAGGACAGATAGGACCCTTCGGCGCTGGGGGGCATGCTCGCAAAACCCAGGTTCCGGCTTTGACCGAATGTTTCGGAAAAGGCTGCGTAATCGGTGATATCCATCCCTGCAAGCCGTTCCAGTATCGGGTATTTCTTGCGGTCATTTTCATCCGTCAGATCATACCGTTCATAGCGGGAATTATGCATGCCCATCTGGCAAAACGGTGAATTGCGAAAGCCGTCCGTCGTCACGAAATGCCGCGGAACGGCCTGCGCGATCACGGTATTTGTTCTGGACTCCCAGGTTACGTCAACGGCGCCCAATACCGGGTGCAGCAACATCGCCCCAACATTGATCCGGCACACCGGAATACCACCCGCCAACAGCCGTTCGCCCAATCCCCCGACGGTTTCTTCGATATCCGCAGAAACCAGTGCCTGACGGTATAACCAGTCGGCAATTTTCGGGACGAGCGGACTGTCTTGCAATGCTTTTCCCAACCTGCCTGATGCGATCTGTCGGGGGGCAACGCGGCTGTTATGGCCGCATCCCCACGATCAGATAACTCTGGCCGTGGGGATGGAACAGGTCAATAGCCCATTGCGCAGCCGTCCTTGCGTGGATCGGAACCTGCAATCAGCACGCCTTCGGCGTGGTCGATCTCGATGATCTGGCCGCCACCGAGGGGCGATTTGGTCCAGGCGACGGGGTGCCCCTTGGCTGCAAGACCGTCATAGACCCCCTGCCCCAGTGTCGGTTCGATCTCAATCACGTCTTTCTCTGACCAGAAGACCCGCGCAGAATCCAACGCCTGCTGCGGGTCCATGCCAAAGTCGATCATGTTGGTGATCACATGGGTGTGGCCCACGGGCTGGTACTGGCCGCCCATGACGCCAAAGCAATAGCGCGGCTTGTCGCCCTGCATCGCCATGGCGGGAATAATCGTGTGCAGCGGGCGTTTACCGCCCTCAATCGTGTTGGGATGGCCCGGCAGAACACGGAAACCCGCGCCCCGGTTTTGCAGGATGATGCCTGTCTTGTCAGTCACGATCCCGGACCCGAAGCCCTTGAAAATCGAATTGATCAGCGACACCGCCATACCGTCGCGGTCCACGCAAGACAGATAGATCGTATCACTTTGGAAATTCGGATCAGCCGAGGGCAATGTCTCGTTGCGCTTGGTCCGGTCAATGGTAGCAGCCAGGCCCTTGGCCCATGCCTTGTCGATCAGCGCCTCTGCCGACACACCCATGGTCGACGGGTCACCGATATGCGCGTCGCGGATAGCATAGCCAATGCGCGAGGCTTCCATCTCAAGGTGGAACCGCTCTGTGCCATGCGGGTCCAGATCACCCAGGTCAAAACGCTCCATCAGGTTGAGGATGACCTGCGCGGTCAGGCCCACGCCATTCGGCGGCAATTCGGCCAGATCAATATCGCGGTAACCCGAGGTCACAGGCGTGCACGGATCGGCAGAGATGCCTGCCATGTCCTCTTCGGTCATCACACCGCCTCGCGCTTTCAACTCGGCCACTATATCGGCGGCAACAGCGCCTTCATAAAAACCGCGCGCGCCCTGTTTGGCGATGATCTTGAGCGTTTGGGCCAGCGCAGGAAGCTTGTGAATGCTGCCCATCTTGGGGGCCTGCCCGTTCACCAGGTAATGCTGCCCGCCTGCCCCCTGAGAGGTCAGTTTGCCCACACATTCCTGCCAGTCAGTCCAGACGCGGGGGTAGACGACAAATCCGTTCTCAGCGGCATCAATGGCGGGCTGCAGCGCCTCTTCCAATCCGATGGTCCCGTGACTGGCCAGCAGGCTCTCCCAGCATTTGACCACGCCGGGCACGGTCACCGAATGGGGGCTCAGGTTGTCCATTTGTGACCAACCCTGCCCCAGCAGCATCTCTGTCGACAGCGCGGCTGCGGCCCTGCCAGAGGCGTTCAACCCATAAAGCGGTTCACCGGGTTTGGAGATCAGCGCAAAACCGTCCCCACCGATGGCTGTCATCGCAGGTTCGACCACCGCCAGCACGGCGGCTGCCGTCACACCTGCATCCACGGCATTACCGCCCCGTTTGAGAACCGCCAGACCTGCCTGGGTCGCAAGCGGATGCGAGGTGGCCAAGGCACCATTAGCAGCATAGATCGGGGAACGTTTTGGCTCGTGAAAGTCGCGCATTGTCTGTCCTTTGGTGAATTCTGGCCCGTGGCGGAATTGGCGACAAACTAGCTGAACTTATCGAAGATGACAGGCCCATAAGCGCAAAATTGCGCCATGCCCTGAATTCTAGTCGTCAAACCCGACAAAACGGGCCACCTCAGCCACCTCGCGGCGGGTAGAGACGACGCTGTTGGCCGCAAATTCAGCGTCGGGCCAACCAAGGGCGACACAGGTCATGATCACTTCGTCGTCGGGGATCTGCGCGTGTTCGCGCACGACAGGGGATTGCATGATGCCCTGACCGTTGATCACGGCACCCAACCCACGGTCCCATGCTGCCAGCACCAGACCATAGGTCACCGCACCCAGATCGAAATGCGCAATCGTCCCGTTATCAAGCGACTTGTCAAAGGTCACCACAACCGACACCGGCGCGTCAAACTGACGAAAGCCGCGCATGACCCAATCCTGCCGCATCTCCTTGTCTTCGCGGGCGATCCCCATGGCGGCAAAAAGCTGCTTGGCGATGGCAACCTGACGGTCGCGGTGCGGCCCCTCATAGGCCCCGTGATCGACGATCTCGCGCACGGGGGGCACGCCTTGCAGCATCCGGGTGGAGTTGCCCTCGCGGACGGCCTCCAGTGGGGCACCGGTCAGCACGTGGAAATGCCACGGCTGCGTGTTCATCGACGAAGGCGCGTGGTTGGCCAATGCGATGATCTCTTCCAGAAGCGCGCGCGGGACGGGCTTGTCCTGAAATCCGCGGATCGAACGCCGCTCTTGCATTGCCTGTTCCAGTTCCATCGGTAACCCCTCGCTGAATTTCGCTGACAGGAGGCTATCCGCCACTCTGCCCAAGGGCCAGCCTTTGCCGGGCGGAGTGACGTGTCGTCACGGACGAAGGCGCCGGTCTGGGTTTTGTCACTGCCTCAGCCTTGTTCCAGCTTTTCGTGAATGTCGCGCATCAGCTTTTCCATGAAATCCGGTGACAGGCCTGCGCCGCTGAACCGAATCACATAGCCCTCGCTGTCGCTTTGTGCGCGCAGCGTCACGCCGGTTGAGGTGCGCAGTGTATCGCTGCCGGTCCATGCTGCGCTGGCGGGCTGCTTGCTGGGTCTGCCGCCGCGTTTGAGGTCTGCGGGCGGTTGGTCCTGTTCGGTGATAACACCGTCGATCAGCGCCCATTCGGCCTTGGCGTCGGCGGGGTCCTGCGCGCCCAGCACCTCGCGCAAGCGTGCCTCTGCGCCCGCGCGCAGAGCCTGTGCCAGCCGCAGACCGTCCTTTTCCCGCAGACCCTCTGGAAAGCGCAGCATATCGCCCAGCTCTTCAAAGATCATCGCGAATGACCTGATCTTGCTGCGCTTGGCCTTTGAGGCGGCAGCGAACATATGGGCCACGGCATCTTCGGTTGAGGGAAAGGCCCCCTGCTGTGCGGCAATCGCGGCGATCCTGCCGCGTTCATAATGGCTCAGGTCCTGCCGGATCTCGTTCTCTTCGACCATGGCGACAAAGGCACCGCCGATCTGGTCAGGGTCGCGCAGCACCGCTTTGATCTGGGCAAAGCGTTGATCACCGCTTTGCGCCAATAGCCGCTGTTGGGCGATCAGACGGCGGTAACCGGACAGCAGACCGAAACGCTGGCTGCTTTTGGGGTCCTTGAGGGTGTAGATTTCAATCGGCAGGCGCAGGCCGTTTTGGCGGATGGAATGCTCCAGCTCTGCCATGGCTTCATCATCCATGATGGTGCGGTCGCGCTGCATCGACATCGGTTCTATGTCATCCAGCGGGATGTATTTGATCAGCCGTCCTTGCCCTTCGGCCTCACGGTAGGCCGCGGCCTGAGCTTCGTCGCGGCGCATCTCTGGCGTGCCGGGCTGAAACGATCCGGCGGTCTCTGCCGCGACCTGGGCGATGGGGGCTGACATTGCCCGCGCCGGGGTTTCGCGGCGAAACTCTGCCTCGATACGGCCCAGATCTTCGGCAGACGGTGCCTCCAGTTTACGTCTTTTCACCATCACCGGTCTCCTGTGCTTGTGCCATTTGCAGGTCACGCCACCACGTACCCAACAACACTTCCTTTACCTCTGCCCATGTCCGGTCAAAGGTTTCCCTGCCGCGCACATAGGTGTCGCGGTTGAATTCGCGGTAATCGGCCTCGTAGATGCCGTTCACCTGCTCACCGGCCTGACCGACCATGGCGGTCACTTCCTGCCGGTAGGTTGTCATGAAGTCGCCAAAATAGGCTTGGATCACATTCGCCAGATCGGTCTGCTGACCGGCATCGAACCGCGTGATCAGGGCGCGCACGGCGTCCCATTCAAACTTCATCTCTGGCAGACCATCCTGCCGCCGGATGCGGTTTTCACCTTCCTCGATGCTGGCAAATGTAGAATAAAGCATGTCAAAAAAGCGGCCCGTGCTGTCAAACTCCAGAAACGACGCGCCGAGCGGAACCAGCAGAATGTCTGCGGCGGCCAGCGCATTGATGGTCAGATAGCCCAGGGCAGGGGGCGTATCGATCAGAACGACATCATAGTCATCCAATATCCCGCCCGATTCCAGCGCGTTGGAAAGCGCATCCCACAATGGCCAGCTACGCACCTGCATCCGCCACACCGGTACCTGAAATTCGGCCCAATAGAGGTTCAGCTGCGCACCGATCAGATCAATGTTCGGCCAATGGGTTTCCTGGATCAAGTTTCGCGGCGAAACCTCAAGGCTTTCGCTCAGGGTTTCGTCAAAGGGCAGCTCGGCTGCACCCCGGGCACGGCGCACGGCATTTTCGCCTTGCAGATGGCGGGCAAAATCCTTGGCCAGCAGGGGAAAAGCGGTGGACCATTCATCGGGCACGGTGCCGCCCATGATGGAGGTCAGCGACCCTTGGGAATCCAGATCAATCACCAGCACCCTATATCCGTCCAATGCGGCAGACATCGCCAGATGGGCGCAGGTTGACGTCTTGCCGACCCCGCCTTTGAAATTCGCGACGGAAATCACCTTGGCCGGAAGACCCTCTGGCCGCCATGATTTATATTGTTTGTTCGATGCGCCCTCGGTTGCGAAATGTTCCCGCAGGCTCAGCACTTCTTCTAGGGTGAACCACTTGGACCCTGCCTCGCCGCTGCCCTGGGGCAGATCGGGATGCGCCTTGAGCACCCGGCGCAGGTGCGCGGGGGCCACGTCGATCAGGTAGCGGCACACTTCCCATGTGGAAAACCGGCGCAGACGTTTCTTGCCATCGGGTGCATAGCCACGCTTGGCCAGATCATCCCGCCCCTTGGCGGCAAAAGCCGCGGCTTTTGCGAAACGGGCAGTGTCGATAGGCTCAGACAGACGCGCCGCCGCTTTTTCAGGATCAATATTGAAATAGGGCGGTGGGGGTGTTTTGGGTGTGTTAGCCATATATCCTCGGGCATGTGCGCCAGAAATGGGGGTGTTGCAGGATTTATCGCACATCCGGCGCCAGTTGTGAATCACCAAGGTGGCAAAACGCGTTTCTTCAGTATTTCTATGAAAATAGAGCACAGAACAAACTGTAGAATCTTTCAGAGTCTTTAAGTTATTTACCCGAGATTACAAATTTTAAAACAAGAGGATACGACTGTTTGGGAACCTGTCCACAGGATAAGGGGCACCCAATAACAGGATTTAGGGGACCCGGATACGGGATTAAAGGCACCGATTCGCAGTATTTGAGGGACCAAGCTGCGGGCGCACCTGAAATAGACTCTGATTTGTCCATATTAGGCACTACCGGATCGCGCCTGCGGATATGAGGTCCCGTAAACTGGTACCTTTAGGTGGGGTCATCGGGGGGGAAAGATAGGGGGTAAAGGCACCCAAGCGGTGCTTGCCTATGGGTTCCTTTTGGCGCATGTTGACCGCCACAGACCAGATCGTAATCTGGCAAACAGGGCAGCGCGATGAAACGGCAGACGGTTGATCATAGCGGGGACATCCCCAAGGAGAAACTGACGGGCGCATTGCGGCGCGGGTCGGTCAAGAAACACGTTGGCGCAATTCATGTGTCAGGCAAGCTGACGCTGCTGCAGCGCAAGCTGTCGAATGTGCTCTTGCTCAATGCCTATGACACCTTGATCAGCAATCAGGTGCATATGATCGACGCGCGCACCCTATGCCTGATGATCGGCTATAACTCCAATGACATGGACACGCTCAAGTCGTCGCTGCGCGGCCTGGCCGAAACGGTGGCGGAATGGGATATGCTGGACGATCAGGGCCAGCAGGAATGGGGCGTGTCCAGCCTGCTGAGCTATGCGCGGCTGAAGGGGGGAGTGTGTGAATATGCCTATTCGCCCGCCCTTGCCGCCAAGCTGAATGACCCCAAGGTATTCGCGCTGATCAACCTGAACATCCAGCGCAAGTTCACCAGCGGTCACGCGCTGGCGCTGTATGAAAACTGTTACCGGTTCGTACGCACGGGCAGCACCGGTTGGTGGCCGCTTGACCTGTTTCGGCGGCTGATGGGGGTGGACGACAGCGAATATTACGCGATCTACAAACACCTGAACGCCAAGATCATCAAACCCGCAGTCAAAGAGGTGAACAAGACCTCTAACATCGTGGTGGCCCCCGAGATCAGAAAGCGGGGCCGCACTGTCACCGATATCCGCTTCAAGATTTCCGAGAACCCGCAGCTGGCCATCCTTGATCTGGATGACGGGGCAGGGGTGCGACGGTCGGATGTTTACGGGCATTTGCAGGCCCTTGGCGTCAGCGACCGTCTGGCGCGCCAATGGCTGGCCGAACATGGCGAGGATCACGTCGCCACCAAGATTGCCTACCTGGGCAGCCAATCGGGCATCAAGAACCCTGTCGGTTATCTGTCTGCGGCTTTGACGCAGGATTTTGGCACGGCGGCGCGGGGGGCTGTTGTCTCTTCTGATCGGGCACGGGTGCTGGAGCGGGTGCGCGATCTGGTGGCCGCCCGGACGCCCACGCAGCGCGATGCGGACAAGCGATTGTTCATGTCCCAGATCGAAGACGCAAATGCCCGCGCCGATTTTGAACGGCACGGTTGGATGTCGGCGCTGAATACTGGCGCGATCAGGGCATTTTGGGAAGAACTGGCACCCGAGGCCTTTGAGGGGCTATAGGTCAGCCCCTCAAAGTCATAGCAGGGTTCAGCAGACCAGCCGCCATTTTGGCAG
>Ga0208544_10002521_pt1 | contig 11862 bp, 13 predicted proteins | sample DEB08_DNA_9_FD_184526 | JGI IMG/M metagenome (GOLD analysis project Ga0208544, IMG submission 184526) | Aqueous microbial communities from the Delaware River and Bay under freshwater to marine salinity gradient to study organic matter... | ecosystem: Environmental > Aquatic > Marine > Coastal ...
CTCTCAATGAATGATCCACGCCCCGCGGTGATCTGAACCCGCCCGTTGGACAGGGCGTCGATCGTGGCAAAGCGCTGGTAAACCCGAACCGGGTCTTCGCTTGATAAAACGGTCACGCCTGTTCCCAGAGTGATGTTCTTAGTAGTGGTTGCAAGCCCAGCCAAAATCGTATCGGGAGCTGTGACCGCAAAATCATCGCGGTGGTGCTCACCGATGTTGAAGTTATTCAGCCCAAGTCGGTCGGCCAGCTGCCCCTGAGCTAGAACATCTCGAATAACTTGCGCCGCAGATTGCGGGTTGCCGCTGTCGTCTAGCGACATGTTGCCGAAGGTGTCTAGCCCAAAAGAGATTTGCGTCATTGTTCTAGTCTAGGGGGTCTTGATAAATAGTCAAACCTAGTCGGCAGCAGCCAACTGGCCACAAGCGCCATCAATTTCCTTGCCGCGAGTGTCACGCAGGGTGGTAGGAATACCAAGTGACTCAAGGGTGTCGATGAAAGCATCGGTTTGCTCTGGAGTGGATGCCGTCCAGACCGAACCAGGGGTTGGGTTCAGCGGAATCGGATTCACATGAACCCAGCCCTTACCAAAATCATTTAGTTTTTCAGCCAGCAGTTCTGCTCGCCAAACATGGTCGTTCATGTCTTGGATCAGCGCATACTCGATTGAAACTCGGCGGCCGGTCTTCTCGTAATACTCGTAGGCCGCCGAAAGAGCTTCATCGACCTTCCACTTGTCATTGACTGGAATCAGGTCATCGCGAAGCTTGTCATCTGGTGCGTGCAGCGAAAGAGCGAAGGTTAACGGCAAATCTTCTTCCGCGAGCTTCTTGATCCCAGGAACCAAACCAACGGTTGAAACCGTGATGTTCCTGGCGCTCATGCCAAGGCCATTTGGTTGCGGTTCAACCATGGTCCTGATGGCGCTCATTAGTTTGTTGTAGTTGGCAAGCGGTTCACCCATGCCCATGAAGACAATGTTGTTCACCCGCTCTTCATCATGACGGGCCTTGCCTAGGCCGCCCTCTGCGATCACCTTGTTGGCACGAACGATCTGGTCAACAATTTCACCCGCCGACATGTTTCTGGTGAGGCCCGCTTGCCCAGTTGCACAAAAAGGACAGTTCATTCCGCAGCCAGCCTGCGAAGAAATACAAAGAGTGATCCGGTTTGAATACCGCATCAAAACTGATTCAACCAGGGCACCGTCAAATAGTCGCCACAAAAACTTGATGGTCTTGCCATCATCAGTCTTAAGCCTTTTGACCTCGGTCAAAAGAGTCGGTAGCGCTTTCTGCACCAGCTCTTCGCGACCTTCCTTAGGAAGGTCAGTCATGTCAGCTGGGTCAGATGTGTAGTGAGTGAAGTAGTGGGTTGCTAATTGCTTTGCCCTAAAACCTGGAATGCCAAGGCCCTTGATGGTCTCGGCTCTATCTGCTGGATCGATGTCAACCAGGTGCTGCGGAGGCTTGCCACGCTTTGGCTCGGCAAACTGCAACAGCGGTTTGCCGGACTCATCCTTTTTCTGCGTCCACCCTTCGGTTCTGGGTGTGACTTGGCGGTTAGACATTTGACTCCTTAGACAGCCCCAAGTCTACGTTGTGGCGTCCAAGACCCAATCGAATCCCTGGGCGAGCTTCGAGAAATTAGTTTTGGCCTCGTGCATGTTTACTTGCTTCACCATAAAACTAACGTTAATCCGGTTAGTCCAGGTCGGCTAGGGCAATGGGATGTGGAGAACTAGTCGGTTTTCTTCTTTGGGGTTTTCTTACCGGTAATTAGGTAATAGGGATCACGCAACAAGTCACCAACAACGCTAAATGGGCTGGAGCTGTCACCTGCTGCCAGGTAACCCTGCTCCCGGATTTTCTTAGCGCTGTGCTGCTCGGTGGCGCCGCAGGTCACGCACTTTGTTCCGTACGAGATCTTGCCCATGAAGATTTCTTCACGCTCACCAACTGCCCTGCAAAAACCACAGACCGGGGCTTGCTGCTCTTGATCCAAGAAAGCCCCTATTCGCTATAGACCCAACTGGTCTTGTTTTTGCCGAAGCTGGAAGATGGTTTGATTCTCATCTAGGTCAACATCATCATAGGTAACCAGGGTGTCGATTGGGATATCGCGCTTCGCGGTCGCGCCCTGCAATAAACCAATTGGCACGAGATTGTCTCGCTTGGCATCTTCAACCCTGTCGGTTACACCCCGAGCCGAATAGCCTCCGATACCGTCAAACTTTTCACCCTTTGCATGAGCCTTCTTGGTGGAGGCAATCACCTCAGTGGTTGGCTTGCCGCTAACCAGAGTCTCGTAACCATCGCAAAGCATTTTGGCAACGGTCAGTGGAGCTTCGACGCTGGCCAAGTGGAAGGGACGGTAGAGAGCGAAGTAAGGGCCCTTACCCATCGACAGGTAGCTCATCTCTTCCGAGACATATGGGCTGTCGGTTTTGACGACAACGAACACTCCGGGGGCAACATCGCCGGTGCAGTAATCAACTACCCCCGATTTCTCTAACACTCCGCCATCTTCCACGGGACAGAAAACATCCTGCAGCGTCTTGCGGCTTGCCTCTGGCCCAATCATGCCGCGCTTGGTCAAACCAAGGCCGGTGGCATTTGCGAGCGCCGCCATTTCGATCATGGTCTTGGAGCCGTCAGTAAAGCTTGCAAGCATCTTGGGGTTCATGTGCTTCTTGGCGGCCCGCTCAGCCACGGTGTCTGGGTTTGAGTGTGGCTCGAATGGGTTGTTCTTACCCTTACCCGCCATCACAATTTCAAAGGACAGGTCCTTTGCAAAATCAACTAGCTCCTTTGCCTCAGCTGGCTCATCGCCATTGCACACCGAGTAGAGCACTCCGTGTTCTTTGGCGGTCTCGCGGAGCATCGGACCAACGGTCACGTCGCACTCCACGTTTAGAGTTGCCGAGTGCTTATTGTTGATCAGGGTGTTGTAGATGACCTGAGCACCGATCTCGGCAACGCCGGTGGCCTCCACAACCACATCAACATCCAACAGCGGAACAATCTTGGAGTCGGTTGTCCCAACCGGCTTGCCCGCCGCAATCGCAGCGTTTAGCTCCGCAACATCGGATGAGATAACCGGGGCTTCAAGCCCCAAGTCGTTATAAGCCTGATTTATACGCTCAACCGCTATGTCTGCTACCGCCGCTACCTGTAGCCCCAGTCGGTGTGACTGCGAGGCGAAGCCTCGGCCCATTTGACCGGCACCAACCAGTGCGATTCGAAACGGACGACCGTTGGTCTTTGCCAGCTCTTGCAGCTTCAAGCGGTATTGCATTTTCTATCTCCTTGTGATGCTGAAGGATGTGCCTACCCGGATCTCGGGTAGTTCAACTTCAGCGATGCAGACATCCCCCGGGAGATCTGGCTGCGTGTTTCCATTTGCTTTTAGGTTCAGGTGCCCCAGGTTCATTAGGTTCTCGTTGGCCACATCACCAACAGCCAGGATTTCAAACTCATGGCTGTCGATTACGACGTAGTCCCCCACGACTAACTGATCCTGCTTGTGGCTAACCTCATGCATGATGCAGAAATCCCTAAGTTCCTCCGGGGCACCCTCACCAAAGAAGACCAGCATTCCCTCTGCGATAAAGGCGGGAACGAGCTCTCCAATTTCGGTGACAGTGCTTTTGTAGTGCGCTGTCATTTTTTGTCCTAGTCGACTGGCTTGATGTTGTCTAGCTTCACGCCAGAGACCAGCAATTCTTCGGTGATGAACATCGCAAGTGGGCCGGCTGGGCTGGTTGCGTGGATGTCCACTGTCTTCACCTTCTTCATCGGATAAACACCGATACGTGCGGTACCACCACAGTCAATAACTGCAACCGCAATCTTTTCAAAAGGCGCTGAGGACTTAAAGCCATCGAATGCTTCGCCACCGGTGAGCTCTGCAATGCGAGCTGCAATTGGGTGAATGCCTCCACCGGTAACCGAGTAGATAAGTGGTGCGTCATCGGTTGGCAAAATGGTCAATGGACCACCCCAGCCGCCTGGACCCTTTTCGATGTGAACTGCTTTGTAATCTGCCATTTTCTTACTCCTTCAACGTCGTTGTTTTGGAAAGGTTTTTCCTACCTTTGAGAAGAACAAAGGGTGGGCGGATTATTCCACCCACCCTTGATCCTCACCATTTGGGGAAATGGTTTAGCTGTACATGCCGAAGCTTGCGAAGTACGCAATAACAACGGCAGTTGGGCCGGTGATCAAACGAGAGAACAGCACGGCTGGAACACCAACCTCAACTGTCTCTGGCTCTGCTTCACCAAGAGCAAGACCCACCGGAATGAAGTCACAACCAACCTGAGGGTTGATAGCAAACAAGGCAGGAAGTGCATACTGCGGTGGGATGGTTCCCTTACCAATCTCCACACCTAGCAGGGTTCCAACAACCTGTGCGATAACAGCACCTGGACCCAGTAGCGGAGATAGAAGTGGAATAGCACAAACCACTGAAACGATTAGCAGACCAACAAGGCTGCCAGCTAGTCCCTTAATTCCATTAGCAATCAAGTCACCAACTCCGGTAACAAGTACCAGACCGATGATGAACGAGATGAATGCCATGAACGGGATGATGTTCTTGATAACGGTGTCAACAGTGTCGCGCCCTGCTTGGTAAAGGGTTCCAACAACACCACCGACGCCGCGGCCGATTTTAACTAGTAGTGAATTCATTAGGCTGCCGCTCCTTCTCGCTTAGCCATCATTCGCTTGGTAATCAGCTCAGTGACGATTCCGCGAATAAAGATGACAACAAGACCTACCAACAAGAAACGGATGGCAAGGTCACCTAGGCCATAACCCAGCTGGGTAATACCAGCAGCGATACCTAGGTAAACGAAAAGCTCACCTGGGTTTGCGTGTGGGAATAGACCCGTGATTGGGTGAACGAAAGAAACCGCGCTGTCATAGAAAGCAGGCTTGAAGCGTTCTGGCAAGAAACGACCCATGGTGTAAGCCATTGGGTTCGTTAGGAAGAATACCGCCAAGAAAGGCAGCACCATGTAGCGGACTGGATACCAGATCAGACCAGGCTGGGCAGCTTTGCGTCCCAGGTTCTCAATCTTCTCAGGCCCAATGATACGAACTAGAGCGTTAACAGCTGTAAGTAGAACAACTAGAGTCGGAAGGATTCCTCCCATAAGACTCCAAAGTACGTTTCCACCTTCTTGGAATATTCCGATGAAATATTCCGCACCAGCAGCTACCGCTCCCCAAGCGCCTTCCGGTTCTGCAACCGTGGCGTCTGTAAAGAGATTCATCAACCCTCCTTTGGATCGAAGCACGGTCCACTTTGACCGTGCTACCAAGAATCTATAGGAGGTATTTAGCTGTGAATAGCTAGATTAGATTCACGTTTGTGAATTTTCATCCATCAGGGTCTTTGCCGCCATTTGGGCGCCTTGTATAACCTTTTTCTTCTCATTTTCGAGGCCTTTTCCGGTCACCAAATCACTAATGTGCATACCAATTGGCTTCTCCCAAGGCTGAGAATTTGCGAAAACTGACAAACCGCTGAGAACGCGCGCTCCAGTGACAATTCCATCTTTTTGAGCAAGGGCCACGAACGCCCTGCCGCCTCGATAGCGATAGCCGCCAACACCAACACTGGTGGTTGTGCCGGCAGTTCGAATTGCCTTTATCTGGTCAGCGAATCGCTGTGATTGCTTGACTGCTAGGTAGAGCTGAAATACCCACATGCCAGCTATTAGCAAAAATATCCAAAGTAGAAATTCCATTTTTATACCAACTCTTCCTGGGTCTTTTGGTCATCAATTCCAAGTAGCTTCATTGCGCAATTGGTACTGGTTACAAGGTCTGAGAGCAGCCTGCCCTTCAGGGCAGCGGCGATGCCCAAGACCTTATCTTCGCCCGCAGCAACGCCGACTACCCGGCGAATTTTTTTGAGGTCCTCGAGGTCCAAACCCACCGTGCGTTTTTCCAGTCTGGTATCGATGACCTTGCCCTCGGAATCAAAGAATCGGCCCCCAAGGTCGCCGGCGACCTTGGACCAGAAATCAGGGTGCTGCACTCGGTTTAGTCCAGCTGATTCGAGAATGTAGTTCGAGCTGGTGGATTCACGCGATCCGACCCCAACGAAAGCGACGTCCGCAGCCTTGGCCGCGTCGATGACCGCCTTGAGGCTCGGCTCAAGCATGAGTGCCTGCTTAACCTCTGGCCCCTGCACGATGGTCGGGGCATGCAGCATTAGGTACTCAGCGTTTAGCTTTGTGGCTAGCGTTCTAATCAAGGTCTCACCACTGAGGCTAGACGGCGTGGCGGTCATGCCTCCCATGATTGGGATCAATGTCACATCTGGACGATTGTCCTCATCGAGTTCATTGACCATCGCCTGCAGCGACCTACCCCATGAAAGAGCGACTTTGACGCCCGGCTTGAGCTGGCTCAGGAAGTGTTGGGCAGCAAGCTGCCCAACCGCCTTGTAATCGCTGGCCCCAGACGGGACAGTTGCAACAAACGCGGTTCGAAGTCCAAAGCGTGCAACCAGCATGTCTTCAAGTTCAGTTTCGCGTTTGGTGGTTTCCGCAATCTTGATTTCTACGATGCCCTTTTTCTTGGCAACGGTCAGGATTCTAGAGATATTTGATCGGCTGGTTAGCATTGCCCTGGCTATCTGATCCTGGGACATCTCCTGCTCGTAATACATTCGGGCGACCTTTACGATCATCGCCCGGTCTCTAGCACTAGCCAACTAAAACCTCGTTCAATCTTCTACCGAACAAATCCAGTGCCTTAGCCCCATCGCCTGGATCCGCAATTCTGTGATCCAACACAATTGTGACATCAATTGTGACAACATCGCCGACTAATGAAATATTGCCGATGTTGATTCCGCTGGACTGAGACCCAAACAGCAGCGTGTTCGCCTGCGATATTCCAAAGCCGGAAAGGTCAGTCAATGACGTCGTGGCTCCTGACAGATTCTCCAAAGCAATCTTGTTATTCCTGGCATCACCCAACACAGCGACGGCTTTGTCCTGCCAGTGGCCCGTCAGAGGAATTACCGGAGACACAAAGCCGAGCTCGGTTTGGGTCAAGACCGCAGCCCTAACCTCACTGACCTCATGAAATTCACCATCAACAAATTGCTGGTTCATGCTTTGAATCTCTTCAAGAGTCTTGGACCACGCGGACAAAAGAACTACTGCCCTGCTATCGGAATTCTCAGGCAGCCGATTTGAAAGTTCGACCGCCTTTGTCAAACTGAATTGTGGAATGTTTAGAGCGGTAGAAACAACCTTTGCAGTCAGCAGCCTTGCCTTCTGCTTCTTGTCATCAGAGGCAGCGCCTATTGCCAAAACCCCCAGGTCGCTCTGCTTGATAACGCCGGTCTGACTGGAGGCGGTAACGGTGGCAAGATCGATGCCCTGCTCCTTGGCAAGCTTGCGAGCGCCGGGCATCGCCAACACCTCAGAAGTAAGCGCCGGCTCCGGCTCTTGTTCTATAGCTACTTCTTCGACAACCGGAGACGCCGCAACCGGTGCCTCCTCGGTTACAGCTTCGCCACCAGGAGCATCACCAAAGAGTCCTGCCAGCAGGTCCTCACCTTCGGTGTCCAAAACAATCAATGGCGCCCCAACCTCGATGACATCGGCATGCTTTGCTGGGATTTCCAAAACCGTGCCCGAGTGGTCTGACTCAACTTCCATGTCTGTCTTGTCAGTACCAACTACCGCAACCACCTGACCTGCCGTGACCTGGTCGCCGATACTAACCAGAATCTCGACAACTTCGCCCTCGGTCATAGTCATAGACATCTTGGGCATTACCAGCGCGGTCCTAGCCATTAGATTCCTCTGTTCACTTCCACAGCAGCCGCCACGATGTCATCGAGTTGCGGAACAACGCTCTTCTCAAGTTGCGGAGCGTAGGGAATAGGCACGTCCATTCCACAAAGCCGCCTAACTGGCTCAGTTAGGTGGTAGAGGGCATCGCCCTCTGCAATTCGGGCTGCAACCTCAGCCATAAAGCCAACATGCTTTGGAGCCTCCTGAACCAACATTACCTTGCCGGTCTTCTTCACCGACTCGTTGATTGGTGCCATGTCCAGTGGGCTAAGCGATCTGACGTCAATAACCTCAACCTCAATACCCATGCCGCTGAGAGTTTCGGCGGCCTCAAGGGACCTGGACACCATCACACCGCTGGCAACAATTGTCAGCGCCCTACCATCACGAACCTTGTTACTGGTGCCAATCGGAATCCGGTACTGCTCTTCTGGAACATGGCCAGATGTTTTGTACAAAAGCTTGTGCTCAAGCACAATCACTGGGTTTGGGTCATCCAGGGCTGCCAACAATAAGCCCTTTGCCTCGTAGGGACTAGAGGGCATAACCACCTTGAGCCCCGGCACATGTGCAAACCAAGTTTCTAGGCTCTGGGAGTGCTGCGCAGCAGCACCTGTTCCAGAGCCGGAAGGAGCGCGCAGCACCATTGGCACCGACAGCTCGCCACCGAGCATGAAGTGAATCTTGGCAGCCTGGTTCACAATCTGGTCCATGGCCTGAGCGGTGAAGTCGGAAAACTGAATCTCAACAATTGGCTTCATGCCAACCAGTGCAGCACCAACCGCAGCACCAACAATTCCTAGCTCTGAAATTGGGGTGTCAAGGATTCGCTCCTTACCAAAGCGTTGGTAGAGGTCTCCAGAAACACCAAACGCTCCGCCGTAGATTCCAATGTCTTCGCCGAGCATGAAGACGTTTTCATCAGTCTCCATTGCTTGGCCTATGGCCTCGCGAATTGCTTCGGCATAGGTGATGATCCGCTCAGTCATTTTCCAGCCTCTCGGTAAACACTTGCCAAGAGCTCTGCTGGGTCAGAATCTGGAGCGCTAGAAGCATCGGTGATTGCAGTTCTGACGGCATCGCGCATCTTCTCGGTGATCGCATCAACCTGATCCTGATTCAAGGCACCTGCTTCAATCGCCTTGTGCTCGAAGCGACCAATTGGGTCCTTGGTCTTCCAGTCCTCAATCTCTTCCTTGGTTCGGTAAAGATTCTTGTCACTCTTCGAGTGGCCCTTGTGCCGGTAAGTGACACACTCAATCAGAGTTGGGCCCTTACCGCCCCGCGCCTTTTCAACGGCTGCTGCAGCTGCCTGAAAAACCTCATCAACATCATTGCCGTCAACTGTCACACCCTCAAATCCGTAGGAGGCAGCTCGCTCGGCAATGTTTTCGATTCGCATTGAGAACTCGGTTGAGTTGCTCATGCCGTACTTGTTGTTCTCACAAACAAAGATCACCGGCAAATCCCAAATGGCTGCCAGGTTCATGGCCTCGTGGAAAGCACCCTCGTTGGTCGCGCCATCACCAAAGAAGCTAACGACGACATTGTCGTTGCCCTTCATCTTCTGGGCTAGAGCTGCACCCGCAGCAATCGGAATTCCTCCGGCGACAATTCCATTGGCGCCGAGGTTTCCGGTTTCAACATCTGCGATGTGCATCGAGCCACCGCGACCACGGCAGTAACCGGTCTGCTTTGCCAATAGCTCCGCCATCATTCTCGTGAGGTCAGCTCCCTTGGCAATGCAGTGAGAGTGACCCCTGTGTGTCGAGGTAATGAAGTCAGTTTTGCGAAGTGCTGCGCAGACCCCGGTTGCTACCGCTTCCTGCCCAATCGAGAGGTGCATGGTTCCATGCATTAGGCCGCGGGCAAAAAGGCCATCCACGGCTTCCTCGAAGAACCTAATTGCCAAGAGCGACTCGAGTGCCGAAGCCGCGCTTGGCTGATCATGGCTAACTACCCCCTTAGCTGGTGCTAACAGTGGCGAAATACTTGTCATTTAGGCCTCACAATGGTGCTTATGATTGAACATTAGTGACAAGTATCGCAATTTGACAGTGAAATAGGGCAGTTAGATGCTGCACGTTTGTGACAAATGTTTGCGTCAGCGCAGAGCCCGCTTGCCGTCTAGGCTTGAAGGGTGCTAAAGCGGCTTATCGAGATTTCTCGCCCTGTCCTGTGGGTAAACACCATTGGAACCACGATCACTGGAATGTGGCTGGCTGGCTTCATCTGGACCTGGGAAATCATCCCAATCCTGATCTGGGTGACCTTCCCGATGAACATCCTGATCTATGGAATCAACGACATTTTTGACCAGGAAACCGACAACATAAACGCCCGCAAGGGCGGTTACGAAGGTGCTCACATCTTCCCCAACGAGGTAAGGCCAATTTGGATTGCGGTGATTGTAACCAACGTTCCATTCCTTGCCTACTTCGCGCTCACGCTGCCGGTGGCAGCAACCCTCTGGATGCTGGCCTATGCGCTGTTCTTCACTTTCTATTCCGCTCCGCCCTTGAGGTTCAAGGCCAGGAAGTATCTAGACGCGCTATCAAACACCGACTACGCCTTCCCACTGGCCTTCGTGCCATTGGCTCTGGGAGTAACACCCGTATGGCTAGCCGTTACCGGCTTGATGGCCTGGTCAATTGCCAAGCACGCCTATGACGCAATTCAAGACATCCCGCAGGACTCCGACACCGGGATCATCACAACCGCTGTTCACCTGGGACCCAAAAACACCGCGTGGTGGGCAACATTCTGGTGGGCAGTGTCGACAGTTCTATTTGCCCTCGTAAACATTCCGGTTGCAATTGCCAATGCGGCAATCGCAGGGCTGCTGGTTACTGGCATCTTCAAGACGCCAACTCCCGAGAAAGCACACGACCTCTACAAGTACTCAATCGCCTTTCCTTATGTTGCGGGAGCTGTTGCCGGCGTGCAGCTGGTATTCGGTCTGGTTTGGGGCCTCTACCCCTAATGAGCAAGATTATCGTTTTGGGAGCTGGCCTTTCAGGTCTTGCTAGCGCAGCCCTTCTTGCAAGAGCAGGGCATCAGGTCACGGTTCTTGATAAGCAATCTTGGCTCGGTGGCAAGTCACGAAGAATCGAAGTTGCCGGCCAGATCATGGACACCGGTCCAGCACTGGTCACCTTCACAGGAGTTTGGGACAAACTCCTCAAGCGCTATGACGAGCTTGGCGACAGTCAATCAAAATCCGCAAGCGAAATTGCAGACATCAACTTCGTGAAACTGAACGAGCTTGGCCGCTACTTCTATCAGGACCAAGTCACCGACCTGCCAGTAAAGCCAGACCACCACTGGTTCGAGGCCTGGGATCGCTTTGAAAAAGAGCATGCTCCGCTAACTGAACCAATTACGGAACTGCTGACCAAGATGCCAACTGATCCGGCATCACTCCCGGCAGTGGCAAAACTTCAGAAGCGCTATGGCTTTAGGCTCACCACCAGCTGGTATCTAAAGGGACTCAGATGGATGCCGGAGAAACTCAAAGACATCATCGCCATCCACACCCTCAATGCCGGTATCGCGCCGACCAAGACCCTAGCCCTCTACGCTTCCATGACCGCGGTCATGGCGGCAGACGGCATCAAGGTTCCAGTTGGTGGCGTGAACGAAATCGCTCAGTCGCTTGGAAAGCTTGCCACTGCAGCCGGTGTGGAAATCAAACTGAATCAGCAAATAACCAAGGTCCAAAAACGTCAAGTCCACACTGCAACTGAGGTATACAACGCTGACTACATCGTGAGCTCACTAGACACACAGGTTCTAAAGATGCTGATGACCGGGAAGCAAGCTTTCCCTGCCAAGCACCGGTCGTGTTCAGGAATTGCAATCTATGCAGTTTTGAAAAAGCCACTACCAACTGACACTGTCACTCACTCGGTGGTGATGCCCGATGACCCACAAGAGCTTTACGCTTCCCTTGATGAAGCTAGGCTCCCGAATCAGACAATGGCTTTTGTGAACTACTACAAGGCCCAGGAGATCTATCCAAACGATAAGCCAACTG
>Ga0208544_10002523_pt1 | contig 11855 bp, 10 predicted proteins | sample DEB08_DNA_9_FD_184526 | JGI IMG/M metagenome (GOLD analysis project Ga0208544, IMG submission 184526) | Aqueous microbial communities from the Delaware River and Bay under freshwater to marine salinity gradient to study organic matter... | ecosystem: Environmental > Aquatic > Marine > Coastal ...
TCGAGCGCCACCATCCTCGCGCAGGGCCTGTTCGGGGAAGCGATCGGGATGAGGGGGCGGATCCTCATCTCCCTCCCCGTCCTCCTCCTCGCGATCGTACTCAGGGAGTCCGGAGCCGCATCCATCCCACCAGTGATTGCCTTTCTTGTTTGCCGGCTCGGAGAGGTTGCCTACCATCCGTTGTGGACCAGGATTTTTCTTGGGCTCGGGTACACCTTATGGATACTTTACGGTGTGTATCACGGGGCTTTCTGGGCGGTAGCATACGAGGCCGTGGCGATAATATCGATCCTGATAAGTTTGATCAGGAAGATTCCAGAGGTTGATGCGGTTCACCCCAGGGATTGAGAAAAACTCAAAATCTGATCCCGGATACTGGTTCGCTTGCCCTTTGATCGGATTATAGATACTTTACTTGAAAGGATTTTTCGCGGATAGGAAAAAGTCATGCATCACGCCTATCAGCCGGATCAGGACACGCAGATGGCGGGGGTCTGCGTTATTTGCGGAAATCGGCGCTTTCATGTGATTCATGACGTTCCCGTTACGACCCTCCCGCAGGTGCGGGAGAGGCTGCGGGAGGCGTTCGGCCGGACGCCGTTCATCCGGGAGGCGGAGCGCCTTCTGGTCGATCTTCACGCCCGCTTCAGCGGTGGCACCCATATGGTACGTCTCGGGGAGCTGATGGACGGGGAGCCGACACGGGCCTCCCTCGAGATCCTCATGCCGGCCCTGTCGGCCCTGTCCAGCTCAAGTTTCGCCGTGATCAACCTGATCGGGGTCGACCGGAACGGGGACCCGCTGCACCCTCAGGAGACCTATGATCGGGTCCGGACCGGGCGCCTGGCGGAGGAGACCTTCCTCGCGGTGACCCCGCGGCCCGGATTTCTCGAGATGGGTCCGGGCTGATGGCCAAGCGTCCCTTTACCCCCTCCGAGCAGCTCGTCGGGAGGAAGATCCCGAAGGAGGCCTCCTACCAGGACCTGCTCCTGGCCGGTCACCTGACGGAGGACGGGTCCCCTTGCGGGCGGATGACGCCGGGGGACCGGTGGCTGACGGCTCCACATCGGGGCCTGCGAAAATCAGGCCTGATTCGCTCCTCTATACAGGTTTCACTGTTAGGTGGCAGGCCGGCGAACATCTGGCACCTGACCGAGAAGGGGCTCGTTGAGGCCCGTGAGGCCGCGGATCGGGTCAGGACGGCCCGGGAGGCACGTCACGCCTGGTCACGGGATTTCCTGGAGGCCCGGCGGGTCGCGATGGCCGCAGCCAGAACCTCAGCTCCTGACACCGAGACGGATGAGCAACCGGAGCCGGACCCGTGCTGATCAGAAAATACCCGCGGACTCCGCACCTCGTCGGATCCGCCCTTCAGGCGGGGGATGACGGGTCGGACCGGGTCTCTATCGCGAAGCTTCGCGGTCTCCACCCCGACGCGGCGCTGGTCACGGAGGAGAAGCTGGACGGGGCGAACTGCGGGATCTCGTTCAGTGAGGATCTGGGCCTGACCGTCCAGTCGCGCGGCCACGTGCTGTCCGGCGGGGCCCGGGAGGCTCAGTTCGGCCCCCTGAAGGCCTGGGCGTCCTACCTCGAAGGGGAGCTCCTGGAGGTCCTCGAGGACCGTTACGTTATGTTCGGGGAGTGGATGTTTGCGCGTCATACCCTCTTCTACGACCGGCTCCCTCACCTTTTTCTGGAGTTCGACATCTACGACAGGCGGGGAGGGGCCTTTCTGTCCACAGACGCCCGAAGAGACCTGTTGTCCGGATCCCGGATCCTGTCGGTCCCGGTCCTGTCTGAGGACTGGCCCGCCTCGGACCGGGAGCTGCGGGGGCTGATCCGCCCCTCCCTCTACCGCAGCGAGGGGTGGCGGGACGCACTTTCGGAGGCCGCAGAACGGGCCGGGGTCGCCCCGGACCGCGCGCTGCGGGAAACCGGGAGATCGGATCTGGCCGAGGGGCTCTACCTGAAGGTGGAGCGGGACGGGATGACGATCGCGCGCTACAAGCTGGTCCGGGACGGGTTCGTTCAGACGATCCTGGAGAGCGGAACGCACTGGCACGACAGACCGATCATCCGGAACGGTCTCGCGCCGGAGGTGAACATCATGGCGGAGCCGTATCGGCCCGCACCTGACTTCTGAAAGGATCGGGATGAGCTGGATTGACCTGGCAAGACGCGGTGCGGGCCGCGATGAGATTGCGACCCTCTTCCCCTGGTTTCAGGAGATGGCCGCCTGCGCCCATGACCCGGTCCATCACGCGGAGGGGTCCCCCTGGGAACATACCGCGCGGGTCGTCGAGGCGCTGGAGCGGGACCCGGAGTTCCGGGCCATGCGCCCGGAGCGTCAGGAGGTCCTTCGTGTCGCCGCCTGGGCGCATGACATCGGCAAGCCGGCGACCACGGTGATCGAGGAGGGGGAAGGCCGGGTCCGCGTCCGCCAGCCCGGTCACGCGGCGCTCGGCGCTCGGATGATCTGGCAGCACCTGATCGACGCCGGGGAGCCGGCCGGGTTCGCGCATGAGGTGCACGCGCTGGTCGGATGGCACATGCGTCCTTCACATCTGGTCGATCAGGGTCCGGAGCAGACGCTGAGCAAGGCCATCCGGTTCTCTGTTGAGGCCGGGCGGGGCGGCTGGCCCGAGCTTCTTGCCCTCTGCGAGGCGGACCAGAACGGCCGCATCTCCCTCTCAGGGGGCGACAAGCTACTCCCGCTCCGCCTGCTGCGCCTCGCGCTTGAGGAGTTACCGGATACTTACCAGGCTGACCTGATCTCAGGCCCCTGGCCGTTCGGGAGCCCGCAGGCTCGGCTGCGCTTCATGCGTGGTGATGTGACCTCCTCACCCTGGTTTGACCCCCCGGCGCCAGCCGGATCCCGAGTCACGATTCTGTCCGGTCTCCCCGGGAGCGGGAAGAGCAGCTGGTTGCGGGAGAACCGCCCGGACCTTCCCGTTATCTCCCTGGACCGGATTCGTGAGATCTCCGGGATCGGACCCACCGACAATCAGGGCGCGGTCCTGCAGGCCGGGTTCGAGGCGGCGCGGATCCATCTACGGGCCGGACGTGACTTCGCCTGGGACGCCACCTGTCTGACCCGGCTCACCCGGCAAAAGATCGTTGGGTTGTCACGGGACTACGACGCGCATGTCACCATCATGAGCCATGATGTCCCGCTTCCGGTTGCTCGGGAGCGCAATCTGGCGCGTCCGAATCCGGTCCCGGCTATCATTCTGAACCGGCTTGCGCAGAGGCGTGAGCCCCCCCTGCCTGATGAGGCGCATGCGCTCATTGGGGTTGATGAGGGGGGAGCGATAGAACATAGGTGGCCCGAGCCGATCCGCGCCTCCCCCTCAAGCGCGCCCTCAATCTGAACCGAAAAGGGTTCTGGTTTGTTTTTTAACAAAAGTGACACCCTCAACCGGCTGAAACCGGGTGACCTCTTATTTTTTTCCTGTCCGAGGGGTGTCAGCTCACGCTCAGCGGCGAAGGGCCGATGGGTGCGGTCCTCCCCTCTGGCCACAGGCCGGAGCCATCGACGTCTTTCGGCCCTGATCTGAGGCCATGAGAGGCCGCCGTTTCAGAAAATAGAAAATATGAGAAAAAAATTAGTATTGTTAATCCCGTTTTTTACACATAACCTCGAGGGGTCTTAATTCTTCGAGGTGATAATGATAGACGAGCTTCTGTACGAGGCGTGCCAGGTCGCTGAAATCTACAAATATGATCGTGTTGAGGCGGTCCATGTGGTATACGCGCTGCTACGTGATGAGGGTCGGCTCAATGAGATTGACCTATGCGGGCTTGAGCCAGACCATCTGATGTCAGATCTTGAGCAGGGGTTCCGGTTCTGGCGGAAACGCCTGGGCGTCGAGCACCCCCGTCTCCTCATTTCCGACGCCGTGATGACGGCGCTTGAGGAATCACAACAGGACCCCCTAAACCTGATGAGGCGGCTCCTGGTGAGTTCGAGATCGACGATTCCCGAAAGGTTCCCTCACCTATCTGATCCGCTCCCTGACCTTGATGAACTGCTTGACACGGTAGAGCGGGAGCGGGCTCAGATGGGGTTCGAGGATATCTGCGAGGACGTTTTTCATCCACATTATAACCCGGCAGAAAATATGGAGGATCCCCAGCCCAAGGAGCGTGCCGTTTCTGATGAGGATCTCCGGTCACAATCTCAGGGAGACCATAAGCCTAATGCCGTCCCTGAGAAATCCAGCCTGTCGGCAAAGGAGCGGGCGGAGGCGATGCGGGCGGTCGAGAGGTCGATAAAGGACCTCACACAGCAGTGCTTGTCCGGTCAACTTGACCCGGTTATCGGGCGGGACCTTGAGATCGACAAGATCTGCCAGGTCCTTATGAGGCGGCGCAAATCAAACGTTCTTCTGGTCGGTGAGCCGGGGGTCGGCAAGACGGCCCTCATGGAGGGGGTGGCCGCCCGGATGGCCGGCTCACCTGACCCGGCGCTCTCAAGCCGACCCGTTCTTCAGGCCTCACTCGGCGCGCTCGTCGCCGGGGCCCGTTACCGGGGCGACTTTGAGGTGCGTATGGAACTGCTCGTTGATCACGCGACCAGCCGTCACGCGGTCTTATTTTTTGATGAGATGCAGATGCTGGTCGGGTCCGGCGCCACCGCTGAGCGCGGCATGGACGGAGCAAACCTGCTCAAGCCCGTTCTCGCGCGGGACGGGATGTCCCTCGTCGGCGCTACCACGAATGAGGAGGCGGAGGTGATTCGGAAAGACCCGGCCCTTATGCGTCGTTTTGAGCCCGTTATGGTTGATGAGCCGGACCCGGAACTGATGCGCGAGATCATTTCGGGCGGGGCACACCCGTACCTGACGCATCATGCGATCAAAGCGGATAGCCGTATTCTAGACCGGATGATCGACTTCGCTGACCGGTATATCCCGGATCGGAGATTTCCGGACAAGGCTTTTGATTTGCTAGACGCCTCCTGCGTTCAGGCGCGAATTTCCGGGAGAGACCGGATTAACGTTGAGAACATCCGCACGGCGGTTAGACAGCTCGGCGGGACACTCCCCTCAGATCAAACCGGTCTCACATCAGAGCGCATCCGGGTTGAAAGGCGTATCCTAAACCACCTGTCCGGACGGATAGGGGGGCATCCGGACGCGATCAGACATGTCGCGAGGACCGTCGCTCATAGGATCGGTTCGGAGCCGGTCGTTTTGCAGCTCGACGGGCCAGCGGGCGTCGGGAGACGAACCGTTTCTCGTGAGCTCTCGCGCGCCATCAGCGGTCATTTCATAGAGATCGACGCCTCATCCGGACCGCAGGCGATAAGGGCCGCGCTGATCTCAGGCGCGAGGCCGGGCGTGAGCACCGTGATCCTGCTTAACATGGACATCCCGTCAGACCCCGCCATAAACGACCTGATGAAGGATATCCGGTCTACCCGGTCGGTCCGGTCTGATCTCGGGGCGACGGCTGATATGCGATCCACGATTATCATGTTGCGGAACATGACGGCAGGGAAGCAGATCGGCTTCTCAACCGGGACGCAGAACCCGCCGCTTTTCGTCCAGGGGGCAGAAATCTTAGAAATGCCCGGTTTTACCGGTGAGCGGTTACTGGACGCGGTCCGATTTGAGCTCGCGCGGCTGTCACGGGTCTGTTCGGATGCGGGCCAATCAAGGCCGGTCCCAGATCCTGATGATCTGATCCCGCAGGTCGGGGGCCAGGTCGGAACGTGGTCTGAGCTTGTTGATCTGTGTGGGACGTGTTTTGAGGAAGACCAAGAGGAGCCAATCGCCTGCCCGTAACTATCTGGTTGCATAATGATATACCATAAACACATGATGCGCGCATCGGAGGGCTCCCATGGGAAATTATCTACACCACCACCGCGCTTTCTGCGAACATGTCGGGAAGCTTGCCGGCCTTGAGGTCAGCTGGGACGGGAAAGGGGCTTTGCCGCTCAAACGAAAGGCTCTCCATTCGGCCATGGAGCTGTTTGGTCGCAGGCCGGACCTGACGATCGGGTCTGATGTGATCCTGGAGAGGGGCGGCTTGGAGATCAACCTTTTCCGGGGGGGGCGGGATTTGCAGGTGCACATCTCTAAGGAGGGGAAGGTGATCATTTCCGGGCACAGGCCTGAAATCCGTTCCGACTTCATCATATCAGAGTCTATCATTAATGATCGGCTCCTGAACGCGCTTGAGCTGGAGGTCCCGTTCAATCGGGGCTGTCCCCGTCTTGATTTCATGAGGGATGAGGATCTGTCTCTACAGGTCCCGTTTAATAAATTCTCTTTCGTTCGACTGGAAAGGTCAAACAAAACGAAGATCCCGGAGCTCCTTATCGGAAGGTCAGCGTTCATATGTGGTGTTTACGCGCTTCACGACATATCCGATATTCCCGTAGACCTCATCAGGGACCAGCCCCTTTCTGATCAGACCCGCTTGAAGGACCTGGTTGACGCCTATCTGGCCGAAATCGGAGGGGCTTGCGTTCCGGCCTGACAAAATTTCATGTGGACAAAGTCCACACTGAGCCCTGTCGGCCAAAATATGGCCTATATTTTTTCCCTCGACTGTGCGAAAAAAGCAAAAATGTCAATATTTCGCGTCCGTATATTTGAGGAGCGCCCGATGCCGGATCTCAGAAAGCTGTCGAGCCTGGTGCTCGGCTTTATCCTCCTCATGACGGTTCAGGCCGGCGCTCAGGGTCTCCCAACCCCGTCGGATTATGGGGACCTGTTCGGGACCCGGACCGGGGACTCATACAGCTCGATCCTCCTGAACCAGATGTTCGGGCCGCTCTTCCCCTCAGCCGCTCTTCCGGATGGGGATCCGGGTGTTGCGACCGTTTTCTCATCGATCATCGGCTACTTTAACGTGATCATCCTGGTCGTTGGGGGGCTTATGTTCTTCTACAACGTGACGGTCGGGGTCCTTCAGTCCGCCCATGAGGGGCAGGTTCTTGGACAGCGCTGGTCCTCCCTCTGGGCCCCGCTCCGGGTCCTGTTCGCGGTCGGGCTCCTCGTCCCGGTGCCGAACTATGGCGGGTACAACCTCGCTCAGGTGGGTGTCGCGTATATTGTGAAGGGGTCAACGAATATTGCGTCTGAGATCTGGAAAGGGTCCGTTAATCTCATCCTTGACGGGGACGTCCCGATCGCAAGCTCTGAGCCGAGATTCAGCCCGGATCTGATCCGGGTCCTATATGAGAACGCGGCCTGTATGAACCTGCTGAACTACCAGTATGAGACGATCGGGAGCCCTCTTCGGGTTGAATACTCTGATTCCAGCACAGCTATAAACTCAAGGCTGAATGTGAATGACGTTTATGCATTCACCGGAACGGATGGGAGTTACCCTCGGTATTCCGCAACCACGCAGGTGGTTGGCGGAGGCCGCGTTGAGAATTTCGGTATTTGTGGTGGCTGGGCCACCCCTGAGGTGCCCGCGTACCTCCTTCGTGTTATTGATGAGGCGGGCGGTCCGGAGAGTGACGCCGCTGAGGCGATCATCGAACGTTTTGGTGAGGGTCACAGGGACATCCTTGTAGGGGTTGAGGCCCGTGTGCGGGCCTTAGTGACCGGCACCGGGGATGCGGCTCCGATACGTCAGGACGTCTTTGATGCCATCCTCGAGCCTACCACATTTACCGATGAGCTGGTCGCCATCAGCGTAGACGCGAACAGCCAGCTTCGGTCTCTCGTTGACGAGCTTCGGGAGACTGCGCGTACAAGTGGGGGTCAGAGCGCTTATGATAATCTGCGCTCGCGGATCACCGGGAACTGTACGGACGGGACCTCCGGACCTTCCGGGTCCGGTACGGCGGGTTGTTACGGGGAGGGCTGGATCGGAGCGGGTGCTTATTACACCACTCTGGCCCGGGTAAACGCTGAGATCAACTCCCTCGTGACGGCCCAGTCCTACGTGAGGGGTCGCACCTTCGGGGTGACCACCACACAGGAGCAGTTCGTCACAGACGCGGGGGGGGGTGGATGGTTCTGGGGCCGAAACTCACGCGGGGAGCTTCTGCCCAGCAGTGAGGAGGCGGCCCGGGTTATGACCCAGTACATGGAGCTATACGCGAAGTCCTCTTACCCGCTCGCCGCTCTCGGTTTCCCGATGAGCACGAGCGACATCATTGAGGCGAACGCTGAGGCGGGGGATTCCAGTGCGGGGCTGATCGAGCGCGCGATGCGATCCCTTAATGGGGCGGTCCAACGCGCGCAGGCGTCAATCTTGCGCTACTTCGACCCATCGAACACTGAAAGCGGAGACCCGATGGTCGGGCTGATCTCGATGGGGGGGTTCCTGATCGCTTTAGGGGCGGGCCTCCTGCTCGCATCCGCCTTCGGCGTACGGATCGCGGTCGTCATGGTCCCGTTCTTCTCGGTTCTTTTCGCTGCCGGGGCCACGCTCAGCTTCGTTCTCCCGCTCATGCCCTTCTTCTACTGGATCCTGGGGGTGACCGGATACTTCCTGCTGGTCGTTGAGGCGATCGTCGCCGTGAACCTCTGGGCGCTCGCACATATGCGGATGGAGGGGGACGGGATCTCCGGCGCCGCCGGGAACAAGGGGTGGCTCATGCTGCTCGCGCTCCTGATGACCCCGGTGCTGATGGTCTTCGCCTTCCTGATCGGGATGGGGATCTTCCGGATCTCCTCAGATCTGATCTCTGCGGGCATGTTCTACGCGGTCTCCGGGATCAGCGGCGGATCAAACGTGCTGGTCGCGCTGGTCGGGATAATCGCCTTCTCTATCATGATCGTGAGCGCCTACATCTTCATCCTGGAACGCAGCTTCTCCCTCATCTCGGAGTTCCCCAACCGGGTCATGATGTGGATGGGTGAGGGGATCAATATCAGCGGCGGTGAGGACCGTATTCGGGCGGCCGCGGCAGCGGCCGGGATCGGGACGAACTCGATCGGAAACGCTGCCGAAAAGCCGTTCCAGATGCGTCAAAACGCTGACGGTTCCGTCCGCGGGTCACGGGCCCAGGAGGGGGTTCGTTCCGGGGTTCGTGGAATCCAGTCGATGTTTGGGGGAAATAAGGCCACGGACGGAGGCGGCGGCGACGGCGGTGGTGGTGAGGGGGGCGGCGGTGGCGCCTCGTCCGGTTCGGGCGCAAATCGCCCCCAACCGCCTAAACCGTCCGGAAGTTAAAAAAGGGGGCGCTAAAAGCGCCCCCTTCTTACGTTATGTGACCGGACCTCAGAGCTCCTGGTTCATCTTAACGGCGGCCAGGTATCCGCCCGGGATGAGAAACATGATGAACATCCCCATATCATAGGGCTCCGTGGAGCCGAGAGCGAAGGGCAGGGTGATGAAGAAGATCGCCCCCATCAGCATCGAGCCCAGGTAGGCGACCGGCAGGCTGATCATCATCACCATCGCCCCCAAGCCGTACCACAAAGCGCCTCGTATGTTCCCGTTTTCATCATCGTTCGGCCTGAGCCCGATCACCACCAGCACGAAGCTGAGAGCCGTCATCACGAACGGGTTCGTGATCAGCATGTCCAGGGGGCGGAACCCGGTGGTCAGGAAGAACATCGTGGACACGCCCTGTTGCGCCCACATCACCATCAGGAGACCGAAGAACCAGTACCCGATCGTCCCGAAGAAGAGGGCGGCACCGGGATTGAGGAACAGGGACTGCAGCAGGGACCAGACCGGACCCGAGAAGCGGCTGGACCTCTCCGGGTACGGATTCACGTTCCGGGTCAGGATCTGCGCCTCCTCGTCCGTGCAGTTCATCTCCTGTGCAGCCGTGGTGCGGCCCACGTTCACCGGGCCTCGGCTCTTTTCTACATAACTCATTTTCTGGCCCTTTCCTGACCTCTTGTGCCTATAAAGGTGGGGAGCGGCAAATCTTGTGTCAATCATTTTCGATACGGTTTTGCGAAAAAAGATTCGATCTTCTGGATAAGATGCTGATTTCATGTAATATTTAATTCAGGACATTATGTGAAAAGTAAAAAATGGTGTGAATTTGCGAAAAAGGGGGTTCACAGAGAAGTAATCCTCGTCTATCAAACGAACATGTCGTCCTGCGGGGCGGTAAATGTAACGCCGAATCCAAGGAGGGCATCATGCAAAGCATCGTCGCGATAGCAGCTTATGTGCGCAAGCTCTCTTTTGACACGTGGCGCCCTTTCATGGAGATTACCGGATCGGCCTATCAGGCCAATCGGTGCGGAACATCCCCAGAGGCGCACGCCGGCGAAGGTTTCATGATCACCTGATCAGACACCAGATCGCCGGAAACGGGTAGGACGGAGACGCCCCACCCAAGAATACCGGCGAAACACCCCAGATCATCCAGATCCGAAATGTATCGCCGGGACAGGACCGCAGGGCCCCGTCACGCTCTTTGACATCGATGGAAATTCGCCCCACGGGCGCTAGGGATCACTCCCGATGATGCGCGAGACCAAACGGGGGGCGGGAGACGCGGAACCGAGATTTCGGTGATGCGGCTCAGGCCCGTTATATTGACGGGTCAGGGGAGGCCTTGCACGATCATGTGCGGCTGAACCGTTCCTGGCGGTAACGTCGGGCGGTCCGGGGGGAACCGTGATCCCCCTCCTAATTTCAGTCCGCGATTCGTTTTCGCATCGTGGATCACGCCTACTTCGGGGTGTAGCTCAGTCTGGGCGAAGAGCGGTCCCATAGGGATCGGGGGCTACAGTGGAGCGCCCGAAGCGATGAGCGCGGCGAACTTGTTTCGTCGCCGGAAGAGCGCCGCGTTCGGGGTGAGACGTGGTCCCGGAGGGATCGAGGGCTCCGGTGGAGCCATCGAAACGCCGAGCGCGGCCGAACCCCTTCGGCCGCCGGAAAGCGACGGTTTAATACGGGGTGTGGCCTAGTCCGGTAAGGCGCCTGTTTTGGGTACAGGAGATCGTAGGTTCGAATCCTACCACCCCGACCATGAAAAATGAGGAGATCTTCGGTTCCCAGTCAGCTGCCGCTGGCCTCGATCGTCATCCAGACCACCCTGTTCCACGGCGGCCTTGCGAGGCCGTCCTGGTGCGCGGTGGAGAAGTGGTTAACTCGCCTGGCTCATAACCAGGAGAACGGCGGTTCGAATCCGCCCTGCGCAACCATTCGGGATGAGACGGTCCGGACCGTCAACAGGCCCGCGCAACGTGCAAGCGCCGCCCGGCCCTCATGAGGCCGGGTGACCGGCCTCGCGAACCGGCGTTGCGACCAGTTCACTACGGCGATGTCGCCGAGTGTTCCCTCATAGCTCAGATGGTAGAGCAGTCGGCTGTTAACCGACGCGTCCCAGGTTCGATCCCTGGTGGGGGAGCCAGAATTCTGATGGGGGAACCCGTCATTCGGAGAGGTAGCTCAGAGAGGTCGAAGAACCGCCCGGGGGGTGAGATCCGGCCCCTTCGGGGTGTGACGCGCCGGTGGAGCATTGAGAGGGTCGAACGCGGACGAACACTTTCGTCCGCCGGGTAGCGCAGTGCTTAATAGAAAGTTCGCGGGTATAGCTCTCAGTGGGTAGAGCGTCAGATTTCCAATCTGAATGTCGTCGGTTCGAACCCGACTACCCGCTCCATTTTTTTGAAAGAACCGTTTTCGGAGTATGGCGCAGCCTGGTAGCGCGTCCGCCTGGGGGGCGGAAGGTCGTGGGTTCGAACCCCGCTACTCCGACCATCAACATGGATGTCTTTCCGGGAGCCCCGGACGGCCCGCGGAGGGCCGGTCGTTGTCGGACGGCGAAGCCTTGACCCCGACAGGTCAGGGCGGGATCCGGGCCCCACGGAAAGACATTCGCTCGGGTAGCTCAGTGGTAGAGCGCCTGCCTGAAGAGCAGGGCGTCGGTGGTTCAATCCCATTCCCGAGCACCATAAATTGGAGTTGTA
>Ga0208544_10002524_pt1 | contig 11848 bp, 22 predicted proteins | sample DEB08_DNA_9_FD_184526 | JGI IMG/M metagenome (GOLD analysis project Ga0208544, IMG submission 184526) | Aqueous microbial communities from the Delaware River and Bay under freshwater to marine salinity gradient to study organic matter... | ecosystem: Environmental > Aquatic > Marine > Coastal ...
CCCAAAACCCCAAAACCCCAAAACCCCGTCTGTCGGGTTGAGGAAGAAATATTTTTTCTTTTAGTTTTTAGATAAAAGTTCTCTGTTTTCAATTTTGTATCAAGTACGCTCATTGTTGCTGTAAGTCGTTGTTCGGTTGTGCGTATTTCGTCATTTGAGGAACCATCGTTGTTCCCTTTCACCCGAAAGCGTAATCGCAGACTTCGCAGTGAGTCGCATTGACCGGGTTGTTCAAGGTGCACTAGGGGCACTAGACTTCCGTGGCGTCCCCACCCGTCGTTCCAGCATTGTGAGAGCTTCCAAAGGCATCGAAATCATTGTGGACATCTTGTTGGGCCGCAGCCTGCATCTCCGCGTCCTCTTAGGCCTTCTGAGCCGCTTCGATAAGGGGCACTCTAGCGACTCTTAAATGCGGGAAGTTACTGCTGAGCGTCGAGCACTGGTTGCCATCGAGATCGAGATCGTCAATGATGACGTTGAAGTCTTTCACTGGACCCCAGTCGGCCATCGGCTTCAGCTTGGTGAACTTGAATGCTGTTTTGTCGGTCTGTGTGGGCACGCTGTAGATCAGGTCAGTGGATGGAACTCTGAAGTTGCACTGGGCAGCGACGTTCTAGGGGAACCTTATCGTGATGGTCTGCTTCTTCTGCCTGTTGAAGTTTCTAATCATGAATACAAGAATTGGCATCATCTCCTGCTGCATGTCATCATCAAAGGTCTCCTCCTCAACTTCCTCATCCTAGTCTTAGTCAAGCTGGTCTCCTTCTTCGTCTTGATCCTGCTGAAGGTTGGTGTCGGTTTACTGTTCCGTTGCTTAGCCGCCCACGTGAGCTGCTGTAACGTCGAACTCCATATTTTCATCAACATTGAATCCGTCACTGAACTATGGTTCGCCAAAAGTATGATCGTTCTTATCTCTAAGACCATCTTGGTCTTCCATCACATCTTCGCCTCCCTCTTTTCTATCGGGCTCTGTCACAAAGGTCGCTGGTTCAGCTTGGGCAGGTGGCGTGTTCTGGCCGCTCTCGTTTTTGATGTCCGTATCTTCGATCCAAATGTTATCACCATCGTTATCATCTTGTAATAGAGGGTTCTTTTCATCTTAGGGCTGGCTTCCGTCTTGCTGACCGACAGCGTCAACCGTGGGCAGGCGTGCTTCATCTTCAGGAGAGATGTCAATCGCAACTGAATCGATGTCGATAGGTGCTTAGTCGTAAGTTGACTCAGTGGCCTCTACAGGGACTTCATTTTCGGCAGGCAGAGGCTCAGGCTCATCCATAGCACCATCCTTGGCATCAGACTCCAAAAAGCCATTGTCATCCATGTTGACATCTTCTTGACGCTCGGCGATCTCATCATCGCTTTCACTGTCAGACCAGGCCGGATTAAATGTCTTCGGCCACTTGCTCGTGTCCTTCTTGCTTTTGGTGGAACCACGACCGCGACCAGCAGCTCCACTTCCTGCGATCTTGTATTCTCTTGCTCGCTGACCTCGTTGGCGGCGAGGGTTCTTTACAGTAACTTTCTTGGCTGTTTTGTTTTGCTTCATAACGGTGCTCATGCCGCGGACACATTTAGTAAGACATTCGTTTGTAGTGCCGTTAGGCTTGGAACGAGATACATTTACCATGAGCTCAGTGACGACGACATCAACCATCTTTTCAGTGTTGCGCTTCAAGTCATACTCATTGTGACTCACGATGTCCCACATGAGGTATGGTTCGGGCACGGGGCGACCTCCAACACCTTGCGTCACTTCTGGGTCATCAAGTTTGAAAATATTGGGGTGCCTCTCCCTCAAGATCTGGATGTTCTGGTTGATCTTCAGCCAGTTTTCGAGATCTCCTCTCGATGACTACGAATATGAGCTCTCTGTGCACAGCTCAATCTGGCTGATCACATGTGGCTCAATCCAGTCCCAGTACCTACAACTTGAGTATGCAGGCGGCTCGATAGTGAGGAGGTACTTGAGGATTGAGAGGTTCTTGTTGTGGGTGACCATCGTTGAGAAGAGACCCTCAGTGAGCGCAATCATTGCTCGCTGGAACTTGTCCTTCCTGTAAGCGTACATCATCTGAAGAAGGGATTCCTTGACTTGAGAGGGCTCCTTGCAAAGAGTTGTTCTGTAGTCGCAGATGCATTCCTCGATGTCAGTGATTTTGTTGCCGCCGATTTTCTGAACTTCAAAGCTGTAGTCGTTGCGGTAGATGGCGTTGCTTGGGCGGATGAATTGAAGTTCGGGTACACCGAGGAGCCACTCAATTCTCTACTACTGGTACTAGTCTTCAATGGACAAAAAGACTTTCATCGCCGAGACAAATGGGGGCAGCTCATCAGCGTTGACCTTGTTGAGGCCCACCAAGATGACCTTAGCCAAGCGGCGAGACATCTCTTCATTCTACCAACTCAAATGACCGATCAACTGCGCCAGTTCATTGTGCTCGCTGTGATAGCCAAGGACAATTTTGTAGAATGTCTTCAGGCGCTTGCTGTCCATGAATAGGGAGTAGAGGTCGTCGGCATTCATGAACAGGTATGGGTTGCCCTCTTCAGAGTCAACGGGCTCCAAATAGAATGGCGAGAGGCCATGATCTGTGATCTCCTTGAGGTTCTCATCGTATGATAGCTGGTACTGGCTCTCCATCCTGAAGAGGTAGCTGACTCGGGGAACACTGCGAGCAATCGTGCAAACTGTCAAGACCAACTTTTCGAACGGTGGCTGCATGTTCTGGTAGACCTACTGGCCTGGGTACTTTGTGAGCAGGTCGATGAATCTTTGCAAGACATTAGTGTTGATGAGGTATTCAATGCGAGAGCGTTTTCTATCTTTGACAAGACTGTAGAAGAAGTCGAAGTAGGGGTCCAACTTCATCCAAGCCTTCTACACTTCAATCGGCATGAGTGCAAGGGCGTAGTCGATAATTTTGCCGCGGAACTCCATCATTTGCAGCTTCGAGTCCATTTCTAATCCGTCGTCATTATCCAGCTGGTCGAAGATCTGAGCTGTCACTTTGATGAGAATCTACGAGACCATTTCTCTGACCTCTTGCTCGCGATGGAAGATCAACATGTCAAAGAAGGGCTTTTCGGGCTTGTAGTTCTTGTCGTCTTTCTTGTCGGGCTTTTCAATGATCTGCAGAATGCGCTCTTAAACGAGCAGGAGCATCGCTCTCGGAGACCTTTCGAGCACTTCGAAGAGAAGGCCTGTGATCTCTTTGAGATGCTTAAGTTCTGTGGAGTAGACGAGCATGTCGAACACCAGTTTGTCAAGAATTTTGAATATTTCGAAGTACCTCTCTTCAAGTTCGGGCACTCCAGCTTGTTCTTGCCCATCGAGAGCGGCGTCTAGGCTTTCTCTCGTGTGCTTGATGACTTGTTCAAGCAAGCTGGCTGTGGTTTTGAAGAACGGGTTGCAGAGCACTTGCTTCTCGGCCAGGAACACCTAGTTGTCGTAGTGAACGTCCTTGTAATACTCACTCGGAATGAATTTGCGTGCGGAGTGGTATGGCACTTCGATGTAGTGCTCCTTAGCCGTGGCGTCGTACGAGATTCCTTGGTTTTGGTGAACGAGGGAGAGAAGTTCAGGGAAGACTCTGAAAGTGTGGGGTAGATCGCTGAGGAGGGAGTTGACAAGATCAGTTGATGATTATGAGTTAATGTCTGTGGGCGAGTCCGAAATGTCTTAGTCGTCTGTTTAGATTTAGTTTTGGTTGGCTGATTCGACTCTAGAAACTGCGGTACTATCGCAACCTAGAGCAGCTGAAGTAATTTGCTAAGGGGTAAGATTTGCCAGCCTCTGATCCTGCTGCACCTGCTTGATCAAGCTGAGGTCGAGTGGGATCTTCATGTTGGACTTTTCGCGCTTTTCGTACACGAGCATGTAAGCGTTGTGACTCTTTTCATAACTGGACACGTCCGAGACGGCATCCTCGTTCTCGCCGAAACACTTGTGCTGCATCTTGTCGAAGTCGAAGGGTTGGACTAGTGAGTCATTAAATTCAAGCCAGGTTTGCTTGTCGGTCTAGACCCAGTGCTTGGGGTCACTCATCGAGTCGCCTTCTCGCTCAATGTTAATGTATGATAGGTAGTGACCGGCTTCAGCGACTCCCATGTGGATAACCACGCCAACAAGCTTGTACTCGAAGGACGCCGAGTCATCGGCTTACATCTCTTCATCCTCTTCGAGAACATCTAACAAGGCATTCATATCGGTTTCCCCAATCTGTTCCTACACATCGCCACCAGTATTAATCTGCTAGGCTTCGCCGACCATCTCATGGTCTTCCTCTTCGTTGTCTTTCGCATCCTCAGGCTGATGCTCCTGCTGCATGTTCACTGCCTACTCCTCGTCTTGCATCTCTTTTGCTTGAGACCTCTCCTTGCTCAGCTTTGCTGTTTGTTTCAGTACTTGCTCGAGGCAGAACTGCTTCAGGTCGAGTGTGTTTGGGAACTCAAGCTTGTCGTTCAACTTAATGTTTCTAAACTTGTCAAAGTCGAATACGATTCTGTTGAGGTGGACGATGAGAGTGTTTGGCAGTTTCTTGATCGCCAACTTCTTCTCAATCTCTACACGCTTGCCGCAAGCCTCACACTTGTAGTCCGGGATGACTTCGCCAGCAACTAACCCCTCTAAGGACTCACTTAGCGTCTTTTTATTCTTAATGTTGACTGTCAAGCAGTAGAAGTCTTCATCAGTTTAGTTAATGTTGCCGCAGTCTTTGCAGATGGTCATGTTGGTGTTTTGACCCTGGAACACGTTCTGGCAAAGGTACTTCATTGGAGTGTTCTTCAACATACTTTCCAGCCGGTCGAACCCAAAGTTCAAAAACTCTTGGGCGTCTTGCTGCACTCGAACATTGGTCGGCTCACCACCCTGTTGCTTGAAAGCGAAACAGAAGTCGAAAGGATTGTATTCCTGCCTATCGGTCATCGCAAGGAAAGAGAACATGCGTACCCACTGGTGCAACGAGTTGTCATCAATCTGGCGGCCGTCGTGCTCCACCATGTGGGCCTCTTTCTGGTCATCAGCTGCGAGCAGCGAATAACGGAATGTTGGTACGTTGAATAGCTGCTAAATCATTGAGTTCATGTAGCAGATGCAGCCAAGGTTCTTGATGCCAGCAAAGCCATAACTAGAGCGGTCGTGCTCCTGCGGGTTGAATCCGTATTCCTTAGGTTTGGCGATCTTGGCAATCAAGGGCAGCCAGTAGTGGATCAACACGGTTTGCAGTGTCTTGGGGTCAGGGTTGCTGCCCGTGATGATTTGGAACAGCTTGTAGGCGGCAGAGCGAGACTTCGTCGTGTGACATTTGTTGATCTGTCGGGCACTGTGCTCCTTCAAGTTGACCTGCTCAGTGATGTGGCCCTCGAAGGCGTCTCCGCCCTGATTGAAGAGACATTTTTGGACTAGCATGGTCAGTACCGTGGCGCTCTCAGCCTGGCTAAGCACACCAGGATGTGCCAAGAGTAGACCCTTCACCAGTTTGATGAACCCGACGAGGGTGTGATCGACTATCGAACTTGCCTTCGCTTCTTTTGATTGGTAAGAGATGAGCTGGCCGAGCGACTTCTTAGTGAACTGTGCGGGCTCGAAGATCTTTACGAATGCGAAGGGCGCCTCGTTCTCAAGTTTGAAGTACTGGGCGAGCAATTGCTTCATCAGGTCGAAGTATTGTAAAGTCTGCGTCGACCTGAACTTCTCAACTTAGTCAAGCTTAGCAATGAGAATTCTGAGGAAAAAGAACACGGGCGCCTCAGCCAGGTCTTACTGCTTGACGTTGAGGCACACGAAGAGAAGGGAGTCACGGAACTGGTTACGGAGGTTTTCGCTCTCGCCGAGAATACCTTGGTCGATGAAGGTTGAGATGAATCGGTTTCTGAAGTCCTCCACCTGGTAGACACGCTTAAGCCACTCAGAGTTATAAGTGACGCAACTGATCCAAATCTTGAGTCCTTCGGCCACAATCGCACGATCTTCTTGATTAATCAATCCCTTCCTGCGCAACACCATCTCAAAGACTAGCTGCAGCAGCTGCTGGAACTTAGCGAAGTCAATGCTTTTGATCAATTCCAAGCCAGACTGGTCTTCTCTGAGAAGTTCAATGAGTGGCATGAACTCCTAGGCGACTTCATCTTGGTGAGTCTGGATCTTTGATTTCTCATCCTTCCCTTAGTCTTTCACCTTGTCTTCTTTTTTGGCGTTTTCATCATCCTCTTCAGCGATACTGAGTTTTCTTTGTAGACTTCCAACCAACTCCTTATCGTCACTGCTTGCACAGAAGGACGACATGAGGATAATCTTAATCATATGCGTTGCCATTTTGACACACAGCTTCTCGGCATCGTTCTGCAGCGTTTCCTACGCTGATGAGTTTTGGTACTTGGTGGCCAGGGTGCTGATGATGGAGACGAGGTAGTCGAAGCCGCCGCTTTGGATGAAGTTGGGCAGCCACTGTTCCTTGAGGTTGGTGTAATCGACAATAGCTGAAAGCGTGGGCATCTCTTCATCTGTCACGTTCATGTATTCAGCGATCTCCTCAGGTTTGAACAAGCTCAAATCAATTTCCTCCTGTTTCAAATCACCGCGCCAGTTCGCGACTTACTTCTAGATGTAAGTCATCTGCTTCTCTTCCTTTGACTTCTCGGGTACCTCAGCCTCCTTCTTTGACTTATCTTGGTCGTTGGTCGGCAGTGTCGTTGTCGTGTCGATGGTCTCGGGACCGGGCAGAGGAATTGCGACGCCTTCCGGGGCGATCTTCGCGGGTGGTTCATTCCAGTGATCTCCGCCAAGGTTACGATAGGTTTCATGTTCGTTGACAGTCTCCAAAGGCGGTGCAGACTCTCCATCCTGACCCGTCCCTTTCGGGTATCCGAGGTGCGAGCTTTGGATGTTTGGGAAGGCCTCGTTGTAGGCACTGTTGGTCTGCTCGGCATCGGGGTTGTTTTCAGCTTTGGGGGCCAACGGCTGCAGTCCTTTCTCATAGTACAGCTTCACCTTGTTCTGTTTTTGCTGGCCATAGTGGCCAAAGAAGCTCTTCAAGATTTGCAAACAGAACATAAGCTTGTAAATGGAAACTTCACCAGGCTTTCCGATGGTCTAATCCAAGTTCTCGTTCTACAAGAGGGCCAAGTAGAGTTAGATGTTCGTCTTGGCACTCGAGATAAGATTCCAGATGCTCGACTTGACACGACTGTCTTCGAATTGTTGCTCCAGGGCGAAGAGCATCTCCAGCTGGGCCGTGTCCGAAGAGAGCAAGTAGCGGGGAAGTTCACGCTGATCGCGGATCACATTTGAATCGTTGAAGTAGTTGGCTTCAATTTTGGGCTCAGGCAACAAGTCCTTTCCAATCTCATGGCTACCCAGGTTCATCCAAACTCTGTCAGAGTTATCATTTGCGTTGTCACAGTAGAACCTGATGAAGTCGGCTTTGGTGAGACGGTCATCTTTATCCGAGTCATAGTTCTCAAACAAGGTAGCGATACGCTTATCATCGAGGGTGATCTTCGGCGCAATTCGCGACGCCTACTCCGAGACAGCCGCGCATAGGAAGTCAATACATGATTCTCTTGTCATGTACCGTGGCTCGGGATCACCTGCCTCTGACTCAACGGAGTAGCTATCGAACCATCCTCCAAAGATGGCCTCGGCTTCAGGCACCAGTGTGTTAGTTTGCGGGTTGACGAGGGGCACTTTGTTCGTCGCTTTCGGCTGTCGCAGCACATTGATCTCCTCGTGACTTTCAAAGCCGAGCTGCTTGAGACTTTTGCAGTAGTCATAGGGTGTGATTGCTGGTCGCTTGGCGTCTCTTCGAAGCATGAGCTTCAAGGGACTTCTCTTGTACTTCTTGGCAATGAAGTCGATCAGCTCCCAGACTGTCATGCTCGAGTTCACGGACAGCACCATGTGCTTGGGGCAGGACTCTTGAGCAATGTAACTGGAGATTATGATTTCTTCGATGTACCCTGGTTCCTCCTCGATCGCCAAATGAGGCTTAATGTTTGCAGTTCCCTTTTTCTCGGTGTCTTCGAAGAACGCCTGCAGCATGGTCATTGTGTTCTTTACCAGGTCGCTCTTGATGCGCTTAGACTGAGTCTAGTCATTGACAACGGCGTTCATCCTGGTGAGACATTCGCTGATGAAGAACTAGTAGATCTCACGCTTGGGGTATTGCTCCAACAAGCGAGAAGTGCTTTGGTAGATCAGGGCGAGGAAGTGGATGATACCTTCTTGTAATGACGTGTCTCTATGGTCACTGTGCTAGAACATCTGCCAAATGATCTCAATACCTTCGAGCTGTTCAGGCTTGACGTGCACGCGGAACTCAAGTTTGTTCTTGGTGCGCATTGCAACTGTTTTACTTGGACTGGAATCTTTGTTTGAGCCCTTGAGAGCTTAGCCGAAGTCAAGTTGGGTTTGCTTCATCTTGTTTGTCTAGCTGCTGTTATAGAATGGAGCCGGGGCGAAGTTGGAACTTGTGGTGATTGATGGTTTAGAGAAACCACTATCCTTGGACCTCTGAGTGATACTCAAGTTGTTCTTAAGCTCATTGACGCTGAGGAACATCATTTGGATGCAAGCGAAGCCATTCATCTGAATGCCTTCAACAATTTTCTGGTTCTTCAGGATGCGTTCTTCAAACAGCTTCGCCACGAGCTTGGTGTCACACCAGCCGCCGTTGGAAAGAATTTGACGCAGCCAGTCGAAGAAGCTTTCTTTGTCGCCAGGGAAAGATTACTCACCCATAAGGATGTCCCAGATCTACTCCAGGTTCGTGCTCTCTAAAGCAATCTCGCGATCACAGCAATCGAGGACAAAAACGATTGTCTTTAATCGGGCCTCCACATTTTCTGCATGCGTGAAGCCTTCCTCAAACATAGGGAAGTTGTGAATTGTTGAAGCGTCGAAAATGCCACCCGCCTGTCCTTTCTTTTGCCAAAGAGCTCTCGCCTTGACCATGTACACTTGCAAGTCTTTGACAAGCAGCGTGATAATGTCTTAATGCCTGATCAAGTCTTTCACGAACTCTTTCTGCTGCATCATGCTGTGGAATTTGGGCAGCTTGCTTAAGATTGACTTGAGAATTTTGATGGTCTGAACGGAGCAGACGTTTTCGTCAGAGAGGCGTTCGATGCAGAGGCAGATGTAGCTTTCTTTTATAGTCGAGGTCTCGGTTCTGATCAAATCAGTCAAATTCTTTCTTGCAGGCTTAAGGAGTGCCTTGGAGTATCCAGGCTTGTCAAGAGTTGCAATTTGCCAAAGAGCGGACGCAAGAGTTTCGGCTGCCTGCGACTTATAAGAAGCTCCAGATCCGATCTCGTAGATGAACTTGACGTCTTGCGCTTGAACTAGCGACGCGTCCAGCTCTTTCACCTTAATGATCAGTGCTTCGACACAGTCTTCGTGCATGTCGTTGTTTGTCTCAGTGATGATTTTATAGATCTCATTCTTGGCAGTCTCATCCATACGGCTTGCCTCCCAAAGCATCTCGACTTCGGGCTTGCCAAGTGCCTAGCAGAAGGCGAAGATGCGCAACAAGTCAGACGAACGCTGCACGATCTGCAAGTGGAATTTGCTGCTCGCGAACACGCACTGGAAGATGTTCAGCGACTTGAGGTCTTCGATGAGTTCATGGCTCGTTTTGTTTTCGTGGCGCCGAGCGTGGCGAATTTAATCGGTCACCATCTTGATGCCCTGGATTCTTTGCTCGAGCTTTTGGGCACCGAGAAGGATGGAGCTGATCTGCGTGTTGAGGTAGTTGCAGATTTGGTGGTACCGTTTGGCAACATAGTATCTTCGAAGCAAGAGTTGGTAGTTTTGGATGATAAGGCCCGTTTAGTCCTTGTTGGTCTACTTGAGCAGAGGATTGCAAGCCTTGGGGCATCTCAGAGCTCGCTAGAAAGCCTGGGAGACCCTCTAAGTGTAAACGCAGGAGAATTCACGAGTAAACAGCGGCAGGACTCTTAAAAGGAACTCAACAACGGATTGGATGTGCTCCAGAGTAGTCTCAAGACTTCCATCTCCAATTCTGTCAAAGAAGTCGATGACCTTGTCAAAACCAGCGCGTTTGCCGAATTCGTTGATGTAGTGGGCGACCAGTTTGATGTTGGCGAAGTGGGTCTTACGGTGAATCGTGTACTGCTCTATCTTTGTGCTGTGGTAAATGGGGTCACCCATGTCAGTGATTTCCAAGTCGTACCTCATGTGTTGAGCACCGACGTTGAAGTACTGCGTCGACATCGTGTTGTAGCGCTTGATGTTGATGCCGGCTAAGTTGATGCGGAGGTCGTACTTTGACATGCACCATCCGGTTACTTTTCTCTTCTGGGAGTCTTCTTTCATCCCATTTTTGTCTAGGAACCTGAATCCAACGACGGCTTGCTTGATGGGCAGACCGTCAATGTCAAGCTCGTGCTCGTCTTCAAGTACTTAGATAACCATAGACTTGTACCAAATGCCATAGTCGTCACAGCAGTCGATGTGGTCGTCAGGTTGCACTTCGAGTCTCCACTCCCAGTCGTCCGTGTACGTACGGTAAGGTGCGATCTTATTTGACTCGAACAGCGAGACCACTTGGTCGTCGTCGCGGGAGTTACCTGGGAAGGAGAGCGACAGCTCACCCTCTTCGTTCAGGTCTGTGACCTTAGCAGGCGCCCATCCCGAGACAAACTTGTACTAGTTCGAGTTAGGGGTGTTAAAGGAGTTGACGGCGTCGATAATGTCACCAGGTTTCAGGCTCTCGCGCCATGTTTACGACTCTGCGATCTTGTCCATCTCGATCTGACCGTACTCTTACTCGTTCAGCATCTTGACCAACTGCTTGTTTGCGTCGTAGTAAACTGAGCCGGTGATTGATTGGCTGCCAAGTGCTTGGTACAGCGTCTAGTTTGTGTTCAAAATTTCACTGATAACTTTGAATACTGCAAACTCGTCAAAGAGCGAAGGCAAGTAGAAGACGAGGATTTTTTCGAAAAAGCCGAATATGCCGATGAGGTACTAAAAAGAATAAATAAAAAATGAAAGTGAGTTCGGGGCCCAAGACACTTACCTTTTCTTTCTATATGACTCGTTCAGCAAGGAACACCAACGAAACTTGGTGAAACAACACGTCGATGACCTTTTCACGGACTTCCTTATCTTCGGTGGCTTTGATGTGGCTGATGACCTCCTCGGAGTGCACCTGCAGCAGGTGGTTGTAGTTTTTGATAATCTCAAAAGGTTCTCTCTTCTCGTTGACAATTTTGACAATTTCCTCGGCAATCTTAATGAGGTTTTACGTCGCTGACAGTTCTTCCTGTTCAGACTCGACGGGGCCGCTCTTGTCGACCTGCATCACAGAAGCGGCGGCACCAGACGAATTTGCGGCCATCTCTATGTCCTCGGTGCCTGGAAGCGTCTGTCCATACGGATTGGTGTAAGTGTGACCAGTGGTTGCAGCTGTATCGATCAGTTCTTGGGCTACATTGTCCATCTCTTCTTCGAGTATCTTGTCGTTGAGCGTCTTCTGCTACTCGGACTCAGGCGTGGGCTCTAACTCTTCAGCTAGCGAGTCAAAGAACAGTTCTTCGTCTTAAGCTAGCGATGCGGCGGCGTGGACGTCTTGGGCGGCGCCGAAATCAGACTCCGGCTCAATAATGGCGCTTTGAGGTGGATCCTCCTGGCCATTTGATTTGGTTGGCTGAGTAGAATGGTTCTCTTCCTAATCCATGGTTGTAGTATTTCACGTGTCTTTGAGCACAAATACTTTTCACAAATTTATAAATAATCCTATTCCATTAACCAATAATCTTAACACAACTCACTCCAACGCTCTCCCCCACGGGGTTTTGGGGTTTTGGGGTTTTGGGGAGA